>Ga0099846_1001004_pt1 | contig 11618 bp, 10 predicted proteins | sample CB_VirMetaG_FD_78180 | JGI IMG/M metagenome (GOLD analysis project Ga0099846, IMG submission 78180) | Freshwater to marine saline gradient viral communities from Chesapeake Bay - CB_1504_1 Viral MetaG | ecosystem: Environmental > Aquatic > Marine > Coastal | place: USA: Chesapeake Bay... | reverse complement strand
AGTCTGTAAAGTTAAAGAGAAGACGGAGCTTCTTGGAAGTATCTACCAGTTTATTACAGGTAATCATCGTAGTAGGGTAAGTAGTCATCTTATTTGTTCTACTTTTCAACTCGTAGTTATATTCGGGGTCGACAAAGTCATATTTCGCATACTGACCCTCTGTGGCGGTAATATCCCCGCCAAAATAATCCTGTATAATAGGGAGGACTTTATCTTCCTGTGCTTTTCCATATTTATATGATTTATTCCAGTGAACCATCTATATACTATACATATTTTATATTTTTCATTAATGAACGAATTATAATCTAACTGTATAATATAAATGGAAGAATTGCCTAAACCTCCACCAAAAAAGTTGAGTATAGAAGAGAGGATTAAAACCTCGATGACTAACGGAGATTTAGAAAGACATACGGGCATTAAAGATGCCGACATTATCAAGTATAGCGACCTTTCTAATTACTCCAAGATTGAGGAATTATTACCACAGGATAAGTCTGCTCGTATTATTCTTATAGAAGATAGTTATAACCACGGGCACTGGGTCTGCGTATTACGATACGGAGATACAATTGAGTATTTTAATTCTTACGGTAAGAAATACGATGCGGACTGGGGCTTTGTAGGTCGTATGATGCGAGTTATTCTCGGTCAGCAAAATAACGATATGACCCGCTTAATGAAACAAGCAAAGAAGGACGGATGGAAGACCGTATGGAATAAAGTGCCTTACCAAAAATTATCTACCGACATTCAAACCTGTGGTCGCTGGTGCGTCTTCCGTATTGAAACGATGAAAATAGGTTATACCCTTGATGAGTTCCACTCGTTAATTAAAAAATTAACAACTGAAAATGGTGGTGCTTCTCCCGACTGGGTTGTTTCTAAATATGTTGAGTAATTAACGGCTACTTGTTCTGGGACGAGTATTTTGGTGCGAAAAATGTAAAAAATTGAAAGTCTTTTTCGTGTATGAATAGTAGGCATATTTGAAACCTAAACGAGTTTAACAAGTAATAATGATGAACGGACACCTACTGGAATGCTGGGATATGGAGTGCTCTGGGTGCGTGGAAACAACTGGGGCAGAGTTGCCGATGCCTATTGAGGAGGTATTGCTAAATCCATACTGTATGAATGTAGCAATAAAGAAAGAAGTGCCTATTATTAGAGAGGACAAGAAAATTAAACAACCCAGCGGAGTAAAGCAATACAAGTGCCGTGTAGAGTGCGATATTGATGTCGAGCGTATGCGTAATAGATTGAAGGTGAAGGGAGTAATCGACGGCGAGGCGTGGGTATTCAACGACAGAAGAACCCTTAAAACCATTAGAAAGTTGATGGGTGAGTGTATGGACTGCCACGTCGCACAGCAGACCGTTCAACCCATCGCCGACTACACTGGAATCAGAGTATATATGGGCGAATAGATAGTTAGTTTATAAATGTAAAGTGATTAAATAAGGTTTTTTTATACATCGTAAGTCGCACTTCGTTTTAAATCGGGTCTTGGAATATTAAACTCCGCTGGACTAATGCTACTAATACTCGCCACCATCGGGACGGCGTGGGCTTGGTTGGCTAATTCGGTGTTTATTTTAAATACATCAAAATTAGACTTCTCTTCTTTCACTCCTTCCTTAACTACCTTGTCGGCAATCTTGGCGACCATTTCGGCTGCTACTGGGTCGTATGAATTGGTTGTTATTTTAACATCTAATATATTCCCTGCGATGTCCTGTAAAGGTAGGTCGTAAGAAATACTAAACTTTTCTTGTTCCATTATATATACTATATAGATTATATAATTGACTAAATAGATTAAAATACCCTATATCCCAGAATATCCCTAATATCCCATTTTCACCCTAATTTTGAAAGTTCGTCTTGCGTGGGGTAGAAACTATATAGGTATTTTGAAAATTAGGTCTATTTTGGGATATTAGGGATATTCAGGGATACTTCTTCTGGGGGTAATTACTAATCAATACCTCGCCCCTACGCTTACCTTCAAACCCTTTACCTGCTGCCTGCGACCAGCCACTTCTTACATTCCAAGTCTTAATAGTAAAGTCCTTGAATAGACGGCGTATATTCGGGCTGTCGTTAATCGTCATTAAGAATTGACCCTTGATGCCGTGTAGTAAATTAGCGAGGCGTTCAAAATTGAAATCAACATCTTCGGCATATTCAAAGTCCTCGTCGGTATTCTCGTAAGGCGGGTCTAAAAAGAAGAATGTGTCTGGGCTGTCGTATTTCTTTATAATTGCTCCGTAATCCCTATTCTCTATTTTCGTGTCCTTTAATGCTTCCTTCCACTTGGCTAATGACCGCTGTAATTTAGCGAATGGATTGCTTGGCTTATAAATATTCTTACTCTCCACTACGGGCTTGCTACTAAATCCAAAGCAGGTGTGTATTATCTCCCGCATTATTTTATCCTCATTCGTCTTCTTCGGCTTGCTGTCCCAGAATGCCTTGACTTTCGGTATAGTGTTTAAATCTTGGCGGTATTTATCCAAGTCTAACGATGCCTTTTTAATCATATTAAAACGGGATACTACACCTTTATCCAAGTCATTCAGTATATTCTCCTCCGCCTTTTCCTTATTGTAAAATATAGCACCCGACCCAGCAAATAATTCTACATACCTCCTGTGCGGGGGTATAATAGGTATGATGTCCTTACGATGTCCGTATTTATTACCTTGACGACAAAATGGAGGCATTAATGACGGCTGACGCATCGCTGCCCCTCCATTCTTTTCTTGTTTTAATTGCCGTAAGAGTTCCGCTAATTCGCTCATTATATATTATTAAGATATTTAAATTAACAATATATTTTTTAATCTCTCTTGATATAGTTATTTATCGCAGTCTCGCTGGATGTCCCCATCGCTTCCACATCGTCAGCCAATTCCTTCTGTGCGTCCCCGTATTTACTCGTTAAAAAAATATTACGGAGCATACTCGACCCTACTTTTCCGCTAAATATTTTATTCAACATTCGGGTCATATCCGTAGATGTCTGTAATGGTCGCCCATCTTGGTGGACTAAAAACGGGACAGGTATAGGGTTTTTCTTTTTCAATTCCTTACCATTCGGGTGGTGTGCTAAATACACCTTGATTATCTCCTTCAATTCCTCGGGGACGGGTAGGATTTTCTGCTCGTATTTCTTGGCGGTCTTATAATTATTAAATACCCACTTCCAGTCAGCAATATTCAAATAGTTCTCATCACTTTCATCAGGGGTTTTCTTCACCACCATCATATCAATATAATCTTTATTTCTACGGGGTGCTTGTAAGCAGTATAGAGATAATACGACCAGTTGTAAGAGGCGGTTATACTCCTCTGCGGTTATTTTACGACGATTACCAATCTCATCTAATATATTCTTCAACTCCTCGCACTTACCCATTACTTCATCTTGTCCCATCCAATTCTCCTTCTGGGTCGCACTCTTGGTGGTGTTGCTTTTCAATTCCCCGTTCAATTTCATCAACTCCTCGTAATAACGATTATATAATTTCTTATACTTGGCTTCGGGTCGGTCTTTCAAAGAACTTACGATGGCGATTAAATAGGTGCGACGAGTATTCGGGTTCATCTCTCGTAATCCTTCTAAAATAGCAGGTGGAGAGAGGAAAGTTAGATTTTTTATCGGCTTACCCTTGTTTAATTTAGTAAGATTGTAGGTGTATAATTTTCTTGAAGAGGCAGAGATGTCGGGTTTATTGCTAAACGGGTCAAATGTAGTAGCGTCCATTATATATACTAATTAGATTATTTTTTTGGAAAGAAATGCCCTAAACTTTCTCCCCGCTTTACATACTCTATCCAGAGTGGATTAAAACACTTATCAAAGTGTATGTAGATTTTCGTCCCGTGGTCGTCTAACTCGTAGTATTCAATAAATCGGCAGTTTTCTTGCTGGCACATTTATTATATATTAGAATGAGATTATTATATTTACCTATATTATAATGAGTGGTTCTTACTATACGCTTGACGCTAAATACAACACTTTACTGGCTTTAATCCAACAGAATGCCACCACTGGTAATACTCTTGAAGCGGTTTTAACCCAAGGAAACGATGCGGCAGGGTTGTCGATGACTAATGTTAATAATATAGATTTAGTGACTATTAATGGGTCAGCTTATCCCCCCCTTGTTGCTGGCGATGATTTAGAGCAAGTGCTTACCAACGGCAACGATGCTAATGGATTGAGTATCACCAACCTCAACCAACTAACTCTTACAGGGACTTCTACTATCACAGACAGCACGGGCGACTTGGTTATTCAACCTCCTACAAACCAAACTCTTCAACTCGCTAATAATATATATGTGGATACTCAAAATAACAGGGTTGGAATTAATGTTCCAGCACCCACAGAGGACTTGGAGTTAGACGGCAACTTTCAACTGAATACAGGGGCTACTTCCAAGATTGTTTTTTACGATAGTCCTGCCGACCACGAACACGCCGAAATAGATGCGGCAGGAGACGGGACAAATGGAGGCATTCTACAATTCTTTACAAAGGTAGACGGAGGGGGAGTAAGTAAGAAATTGTCTATTAATAATACGGGAGCAATCGGTATTGGAGACCCCGTTGATTACGGCACATCAGGAGAAGTATTAACCTCTAATGGAGCATCTGCTCCTACTTGGAGTGCTATTCCAACTCCTACTGATATTAATATAACAGACGATAATACGAATGCTGTTTTTTATCCTACTTTTGTTAGTGGGACGGGGACACAAACTTTATTAGCAGACACTACAACAACTCAATTTTCTATCAACCCTAATACAAGCGATTTTAATGTAGGTTCAACTTTGAAACTTACACAAACACAAGTAGCAGTTGGAAAATCGGCAGGTAGTAGCGGTCAAGGTGCGAGTTCTGTGGCGGTTGGTATTCAAGCAGGGCAAACGACACAAGGAGATTTTGCTGTTGCTATTGGTATTGTTTCAGGTCAAACAGCACAGGGTAATAGTGCTACTGCTGTTGGTAATAGTGCTGGTAAGACAAATCAAGCAACACTCGCCACCGCTGTTGGTAAAAGTGCTGGTTCAACCAACCAAAGTTCAGGAGCAGTTGCTGTTGGTAATACAGCAGGTCAAACATCACAATCCACTAATGCCGTAGCAATTGGTAATGCTGCTGGAAACAATACACAGGGGACAAACTCCGTAGCAATCGGTAATATAGCAGGGCAAACAAATCAGTTAGGTAATTCAGTAGCAATTGGTAATGCTGCTGGAACTACCAATCAAGCAGATAATAATGTAGCAATTGGAGGGTCAGCAGGAAACAATACACAAGGGAGGAACTCCGTAGCAATTGGTATAAACGCAGGGCAAACCACACAAGGGGCAGGGTCAGTAGCAATTGGAAGATTAACAGCACAGACATCACAAGGAGCAGATGCCGTAGCAATTGGTAATGCTGCTGGTCAAACATCACAATCCACTAATGCGGTTGCTGTTGGAACTAATGCTGGAACAACAAGTCAGGGAGCAAGTTCAGTAGCGGTTGGATATTTCGCTGGAAACAATACACAGGGACTACAAGCGACCGCAGTTGGTATTCAAGCAGGGCAAACGACACAAGGAGATAATGCCGTTGGGGTTGGAATTTACGCAGGGCGAACATCACAGGGGATAAGTGCCGTTGCTGTTGGTAATACGGCGGGATTTGATACACAGGGCACAGCGTGTGTTGCGGTGGGGGCAAGTTCGGGGCAAAATAATCAGGGTAATTACGCTACTGCGATTGGATATGTAGCAGGGCAAACGACACAAGGAACAAACGCTACTGCTTTGGGGACATACGCAGGAAATAATACACAAGGAGCAAGTTCGGTTGCTGTGGGTTATACGGCAGGGCAAAATAATCAGGGGACAGCGTGTATTGCGGTGGGTTCTAACGCAGGGACTACAACACAGGGAAACGGGAGTATTGCTATTGGAGGGACAGCAGGGACAACTAATCAGGGGACAGGTGCGGTTGCGGTGGGTTTAAACGCAGGGACTACAACACAAAGCAATAACTCCACTGCTGTGGGTTCATACGCAGGTCAAATTACACAAGGAGCAAATGCGGTTGCGGTTGGATATTTAGCAGGGCAAACAAATCAAACAGCAGGCTCAATTGCGTTGAATGCGTCAGGCGTAGCACTCAACCCAGCAGTAGCAGGTTGCTTTATTAATCCTATTAGAGCAGACGCTACGGAACACCTACCTCTTCAATATAATACTACTACGAATGAGGTGTCCCGCTTTAATTGGACTGATTTACTTACACCAACATCATACAATCCAGTTTTACAAAGTGTCGGTGGTAATCTCAATTCAGGAAACTACACTGTAAGAAATGGTTATTATATCCAACTGGGTAAAATAGTATGGTTTGAAGTTCGTATTCAAATATCAGGTAAGTCTGGGTTAGGGGCTGGTAGTGAAGATATACGTGTCACCCTGCCCGTCACAGCATCAAACATTACAGACTTAACTCAATCTCTAAATATTGGTAATATAACGGGTATGACTACGAGTATTGTATCCGCCTTTGCTAATATACCATCAGGCGGTCAAGATTACGCCGTTTTTCCTATAAAAACGGCGGCTTCCACAGGGACATCAAACACCACAGTCAGCGACATATCAACTTCTTTTCAAATTAGGTTCGGTGGTTTCTACTTTTCAAATTAATACCCACCATTTAGATTAAATTATTATCTCGTAATAATATATAATGAACTTTGAAGAGTGCGGACAAGTAATCGCCGTATTAAAAGACGACAAAGAAAAAGATAAAAAGAAATGGAAAGAAATATTTATTACCGACCGCCCTCAAGACTGTATGGGTGAAACATTTAGGGAGGTTAAATTGAAAGATAAACCATCGCTCCACTTTCAACCCATTCCAGATAAAAAGAAGGAGCGGTCTATTACCTACGTCACGGGGGCATCGGGTTCTGGAAAATCTTATTGGACGAAAATGTATGTTGATGAATACAAGCGTCTATATCCAAAGCGAGAAGTATATTTAATATCTTCCATTAGCGACGACAGTAGTATTGATAAAATAAAAGGGCTTAACCGCATTAGTCTTGAAGGCGAGTTCTTACGAGAACCCGTAGAAGCAAAGGATTTTAAAGACAGTTGCCTCATATTTGATGATACAGATTGTATCACTAATAAACCGCTCAAAATGAAAATCGTGGGACTGCTTAACTCCGTCTTGGAGACAGGGAGACATTTTAATGTAGAGGTTATTTATACATCCCATCTGGCGTGTGATGGTTTAAATACCAAGCGTATCCTTAACGAGTGTAAGTCGGTGGTTATATTCCCCAGCGGGCTTGGCGGACGCAGTATCAAATACCTCTTGGATAATTACTTCGGGCTTGATAAAGACCAGATTAAGAAAATCAAAGGGGTCAATTCCAGATGGGTTGCTATTAATAAAACCTACCCGATGTGCGTGGTAAGTGATAAGGAAGCATTCATTCTTAACGACCGAGATGCGTAAAAAAAGGTTTATTTATACCTTACAGAATAATACTAACTATATTTTTATTATTATTTAATAATCATTTTTATCACGGATACTCTGTGCGAGTTTAGCCCACGCCTCCGTCGATAAACCCTCCGCCCACATCTGCCGTGCTTGCCTGTCCCACTCCAACATCATTAACGGCATCTCGTGTTCCAGTAGCCCGATGTGGTCGCACTTACCATCGCATTCAATCTCCACCGACTTATAATATTCACTACGCTGGATTATTTGTCTGTGCCCGCCGTGTTCGTCATACACCTTGTCCTTCAATTCCACCCAGTAGTGCTTGGCTTCTGGGCTGATTTTTCGGTCACTACGACGGCTTCCGTAGCATCTCTGTGCTCCCGCCTTTCGTAGTTTAGACCAGAGTATCAGGCTGTCGCTCTGGCAGTTCGCCCATCCAGTCAGCGTCGTGCGGATAAACTCGTCCATATCCACGATTTTCTGTTCGTAAATATATTCTCTTCTAATGGTGGCTGTCATCATATTATTAGTATATGCTTATATAAGTATATACTAATGTGTTTCAATTTACTAATATAAGTTTTCCTAAAAAGCACTTCAATTTTTTTTTTAATTGATATATAATCTGCTATAAATTATAAATCAATTTTCTACATTTTACTTTTCTTCTGCGTATGCCTCGAGCTCGCCGTCCTCCTCCTCGTCCTTTTCTTCGTGTTGCTCCTTACGCCTCCACCCTATCATATAGTCGCTCTTGTAATACTGCCCCGCATATCTGGTGTCCCGCTTGCGTATATACATTCTTAAATTAATATTATCATTCAGTTCACCAGTAAAGTATTTTTTCGTATTTTTATTTTGGTCTTTGCTCGGTAATTTATTGAAATAGGTGCTGTGCTTAAAGTCGGTATATATGTCGGCTATTTTCATTACTGTTTCAGGGTGGTTTTCATCTGCCAGTTGGTATTGATTATCAAACCATCCGTATAAGTCGTCGCTCGCCTGTAAATAGTCCTCCTTTGCTACTTCGCAGGCTTTCGGTGATTTTCCTAATGAATACCCCCTCTTCTGGAATACCGAGTAGTAGTCCATTAGTATGGCTATTAGGGCGTGGCAGTTGTCCCGCTTCCATTCGTCCTCTTTGTATAATGGGTTGCCCCTATATATATGGGCTGCGGTTATTTCTTCTTCGCTTCGGGTTTCCAACATCTTTTTATAGTCATTTTCGCTGGTAAATCTGGATATAAATGGAAATACATCTATACGCCTACCTACGCCGTCGCCTACTTCATCGAGCACTGGTAATTTGTTGGCTTCAAGGAATAATGAAAGTTTCAGTTGAATACCGCCTTCGGGTGTATTGGTGTATAATTGCCGTGCGTTGAGGGTCGGGTCGCCCGTTATTTCCTTCATCGTATTCGTGGATATTTTACGCTTGCGGTCGGGTTCGCTGGTTAATACAAAGCGGCGGTTGTTGAGGTTGGCTAATTCAGGACAAGCCCCCGTGCCTATTTTATCTTGTAATACCCAGTTAGGCATCTTATACCCATACCGCCCCATCGCCGTAAGCATTAGTCCGTTTATTAAACTTTTTCCATTACCACCAACCCCCGTGGCTATAAATAAATGTTCTTGTTGCCTACCGCTCAACCCCGTCGCCAGTGCCGTTAGATAATAATCTCGTATTCTTTTATCTGGGAATATGGTGTCTATTAATCTTAATAGTCGGTTCTTTTTCTGTCCCAGTTCGTATTCATTCCAGTTATACCCCGTAGTTAGGCTGTTATAGTCCCTATAATTCGGGGTAATCCAGCATTCCTGCTTCAAGTCGTATATTTTGTTAGTAAATACTAATTGGTCTGGGTCGTCGTCCCATATTATATCTGGGTTGCTTATTTTGTTAATAATATCGGATACTAATGGTGCTCGCTTTTTAATATTACGGCATATTTGTTCGCATTCATACTGCCGTTTTTGTAGCACCTCCAATTCTTCTTTTAACGACTTCTTCCGCTTCTTACCTTCCTCGGTGTCGGGGCAGTCGTTTATTTTAACATTTACCTGCCATATTTCTTTTGATATAATGCCGTTTAAATAATGGTAGAACCTATCATCTATCCAGTTGTGTAGGGAGGAGTAGTTCTTATCATTCTCGCCTCTCCAATATACCCCGTTGTATGTGCGTAATTCGCCCGTAGTAAATATGAACTTGTCGCTGTATAATATTCTAAATATATTCGCCAAGTATCCTGTCGTGAAGACGTTGCTTAATAAATCAAAATCTAATGCGTCTCGTATTTCCTTACTACTATATCCGCTATTCATCGCCTTCGGCTCTATTCGTAATTGAAAGCCCGTTTTTTCTTGGATTACCTGCTCTAATTCTGCGGGTATGCCGTCGTGGTATAACTTTTTATTTAGTATAATGCCGTCCGCACAGAGCATTACTTCGCCATTTTTAATATACTTCTGGTGGAGGCAGTATTGATATATTGTCTCTAATATTCGGCATTCGTATTCTTGTAGGAAATACGAGCATACCGAGCCGTTGATGTTATATGTGCCTTCTGGTTGTCCGTGGGCTGCCTTGTGGGCTATTATCTGCTGGGTTAGGTGCGGGTTTGCTTCTGTAATTTTCTTGTGTATATCGTGTATATTTTGTTTAAAATTATCTATTTCATTCGGTATTTCCTTGTCGGGTATTTCGTATTCGTTATCTGTGCGTTTCCACTCGTCCTTCCAACTTTGTAGTCCGCCTCCGTAGGATAATACCAGCATTAACTCCTTGGCTATATCTCGGGCTTTTTCTTTACCCGCTATTACATCTGGGTGTAGGTTTAACTGCCAGTATGCTACTATCCGCTCTAACCAAGTCTCCCGATTGTCGCAGTAGTCTCTTACCCAGTCATTCTGTATTTCGTGTAATGTTGTTATTTGTTCCAGCATTTTCGGGTGAGCGTTGGCTATATCTACATCTTGACCCCATTCGCCTATTAGCGTGTGGCGTATGCGTCTTCGCATATTGTGTAGCCCTAATGCTCGGTCTGGTAAGAACCGCCCGTATGAAATCTTTTCATTACGGGTATATCTTACCTCTACCCGTAGTTTGCGGTAATTGCCTCGGTAATCTGTTAATATTTTTTTATCATCTATTTTACCCTCCCTACCTTTTTTCAGCAGTGGCGGGCTGTGGATAAGTTTATCCAGCAGGGATAATTCTACTGGCTCGTAAAGCGTAATGCCGTCGAGGCTGTTGGCGTGTGGGGTAAGTGTTAGTGGGATTAATTCCTTCAAGTCCGTCATATTATACTATATACTTATATAATATTATTTTTTTAAATCAATTTTTTTTATAATATAAATTATATAAGTGCGTCAGTTAAATACGCCTAAATATCTGGGGTTTGTTGCCTTTATATTTTGTATAAAAAGACTTTCAATTTTATACAAAAGTGTAGATTAACAGGACACCTTTCTGGGCTTTCCTATAACTTTCGGGGTATTTACAGATACGCCTAAAACTTCTGGAATAATGACTATATTCTCTTGGAAGTTTTCAGCGTTGTCTTCTCTTATCTGGGCGACGAGTTCTTCGCTCGGTTCTTCTCCGCCAGAATTGCTGTCTTCTTCTTTTTCCTTCTTCTTCTTTTCCCTAAACTTCCTATCATATTCTCGGCGTTGACGCTTATATTCTTCGTATTTTTCGGGGTCGGCTTTGATTGCCTCCATCTTGGAGCGATACTTGGCTCTCATCTTCTCGGGGTGACGACGCTGGTAATTAGCGACATTCTCCAAATGTTTCTTATACATTCGCTCGGCGGGCGTTAGGTGATTTTCCATATTGTTATAATATATACTTATATAATATTTTATCTTTAAATCAATTTTTTTTAATTTTTTCTTATATAAGTATAGCCATATCCCTAAATATCCCAAATATCCCAAAATAGACCCGTTTTTCAAAATACCTATATAGTTTCTACCCCACGTGAGGAAGACTTTGGAAAATGACCTGAAAATGGGATATTCGGGATATTCTGGGATACGGATATACTTATATAAAAAAAAGGTTT
>Ga0099846_1001003_pt1 | contig 11632 bp, 20 predicted proteins | sample CB_VirMetaG_FD_78180 | JGI IMG/M metagenome (GOLD analysis project Ga0099846, IMG submission 78180) | Freshwater to marine saline gradient viral communities from Chesapeake Bay - CB_1504_1 Viral MetaG | ecosystem: Environmental > Aquatic > Marine > Coastal | place: USA: Chesapeake Bay... | reverse complement strand
TCCAGGAAGCTCGACCTGATTGTCGTACAGGTGGCGGACGACCTTCAAGACATCTTGGTTGACCGCCCAGCCAGTTGACTGCACACGGTTGACCGCTTCGTAGACTTCAGGTGCAGACTCAGGAGTTAGGTGACTGTAATCGGCTTGGCTCTTGACCAAGGTGGTAGGGATAGTCAGGAACCCGCCAGTATCGTGTGATGTCCAAGGCACAGGCTCGCTGACCATCGGTGTAAACAGTGGCCGAAGCTCCTCACGAAAAGTGTGAGCATTCTCCAGCCACTCCATCATAGATGCAGTCGGAACAACCACACTTTTGTTCCTGTTGCGGCGGCTGTCGTAACGAGTTTGAATCTCAACGACACCAGTGGAAGCGACGAACAAGTCCAGGCCCACAACCCCAGCCCGTAACTTGTCCGCCGTTGTCCATGTGTTCTCTAGCTCACCCAAGCGTTTACGCAGGGTTTGAAACATCGCGTTCGTCTGTCGCTGAGTACCGCGATTCCTCCACACCGATTTCTGAATAACAGCAAACCACTCAGGCGACTGGCGACGGTAGCAATCAAGTGCTTGCTCTTGGGCTATCGCCGAACCCACCGCCATGTGTAAAGCGGTGATGCTCTTGGCAGAAGACAGCGAGTTCAGGATGGCCCGACTAATCAGCAACGCCGTGGTTTCCAGAGGCAGCGCATCCAACAAAGGGAAAGCAGCGTGGCCTCTGCCAGCTTGGGTTGCCGCCTTGACCTTCCACTTATCTAACGCCTCCTCTACGAAGGGGGAAAGGTTTGCCAAGGCAAGGCGACCGACCGCCGTCTCGCATTCCTCACGGTTCTCCTTGTAGTGGCTAACCGTAGCCCGATACCGCTGCTTGGCTTTGTCAACAGCCAGCTTCTCTAGCTTTACTTCGTCCATGTCTCCAGCTTGTCGATGGCCGACAGCTTGTTCTGTGGGCTAAGGTGTGCGTAACGAAGCGTCGTGCTAATGTCCTTGTGTCCAGCCAACTCTTTGACCACCGCTAGGCTTTCACCAGCTTGTACCAGCAGGGAACAGAAGGTGTGCCGACAGGTGTGCCAGATAAAGTCAGGCTGACCTTGTTTACATAGGGCTTTGCGGAGCCTGTCCCACGCACTGCGACAACTCCTCTTGGTCAGGCCGCTGAATGGGCCAGCCATCCCGTCAAGAAGACTGGGGGTTGACTCGCTTTGTGGGTACACCGCACGAAACGCACGGTTGGTCAGGGGGATGGCACGAGGTGGGCTATCGCTGTGCTTACTTTCGTAGACATAGATAGCTGGCCGAGACTTATCGTCTCCCCCATCGATGGGCCGAATGTCCGAGTAGTGTAAACGCAGTGCCTCGGAGATGCGAAGCCCCGTGTCGCACAGGAAACCAAACAAGGCAGCATAGCGGTGCAGACCCATGCTGTTGAAACACTTGGTAATCTCCTGCTGCTCCGCCTTGGAGTAGTAACTGATTCGGGTCAGCTTCTCCTTGCGTCGGCCTATCTCAGGTCGAGTGGCAATCCACCCTCTCTTGTACGCCGCTCGCAAGATGACCGAAAGGCAACTCAGTTTGCGGTTGATGGTTCCATCCGCCTTACCTTGCTCTCGCAGGTGAAGGGTGAAGTCTTCCACCTTATCCTCGGTGATGTCCTCCAGCTTGGCGGTGGCCCCGAAGAAGTCAATCAGCGCGTGAGTGTTCAGTAGGTGCGACTGCTCAGACTTTGTGCCAGACCAGCGGTGCTTGAGAACATGGGCGATGCCCTCCTCCAGGGTCTTCCCCCGTGCGGGAGCCTTGAGACGGCGAAGGTCAACAGGCTTCCCGTTCAGGACATCCGCGAGAGCTTGGGATGCCCAGGCTTCCGCCGTGTACTTGCATCGGAATGAGCGGCGAAGACGGCCAGAAGGCAGAGACTCATGTCGAACCGTCGCCTCCCAACTGTTACCTCTAGGTGTAATGGTTTTGTTCACTTTCCTCCTAAGTGTGAGTGTGTTAGTTAGTCAGGGTTTTTGAACTTTCGGTATTGGAAGTTCGCGTTGTGAGTGTTGGCCTTCAAGGTAGAGCAAGACTGCGAGCAAGTCAAGATGTTCGCACGGTCGCGGTACGGTCCACCACAAATGTCGCACTCTCGTTCAGGGTAAAGGTGGATGTCAGTTACTTCGCAGTCAGGACATGGCGAAGTTGGGGCAACCTGAAGACAGACATCGCAGCGGACCAGGGGAACTTCGACCCACTCACCTTTGCTCGGGTCATCCTTATCCTCAACAGGGATGCGACAAGTCTTGTCGCCCACTTGCCACACTGCGCCAGCTAAGGCCACCAGTCGTGGCGGCTTGTTATCGCTGTCCTTCATCCTTGCGGTTTGGAAGAAAGGTCGTCATCGCCATGCTGTCATCCTTGGCGTACAGCACTTGGATTAATGCGCCGCCTCGCATTGCGGTGATGTGGAAGTAGAACTCCCCGACCACGGCCTTGAAGGAAGTATCGGAGCAATCGCTGCGATGGCCTTCGTCTTCCTCCGTCAGATTGTCCTCTTCGTCCTCGTAGCGGTTCACTGCGCCTTGCAAGTCGGCCAGCGTGAACTCTTCCAAAGCGTAGACCTGACTTAGACCAATGTTGCCAGAAGTCAGCAGTTGGTATTCGCTTGGGTCAAGGGACAGGATTTTCGCACTGCGGTGGTAGCGTGTGCCTTGGTCCGTAACGACGATGAGCTTGCTCATCTTTCGTCAGACTGAAGGCAGGTCAGGGAAGCCAGAAGAAAAGCAGCCATCTCTTTCTTGGTGAACGGAGGAGAGACGGCGATGCCCTCACGGAACAGAACAAGTTTGCTGTTCACCCATGACAACTCATAGGTGCGCTCGGTCAGGTCGCCTAGTTGGGCTGCCGCCTCCTCAAGGTTGCTCTTGGTGGGCCGTGTAAACAAGGGGTAATGGTTCATGTTTTTGAAGTTGGGTGGTAGTTTCGGGCGTCGGTTGCAGTGATAGCAACGCACCTCCATCAAGGTTTCTTCGTCGCGGAGTTCGGTTGCAATCCCAGTGTCGCCACAGGTTTGACAATCGACGCCGTAGAAAGTTTTCATTGGACGGTACTAGCTGGCACGACGGCAATGTTACCGACAACAGGAAAGCCGCACAAGGTTGAAGCTGCCAAGTTCAGGGGCAACCGTTTCTGAAGCCCCTCTTCGTTGCCAAGCACGACAGTCCCAGGCAGTTCGCTGACAGGGGTAAGGATTTCGATGTAGCCACCCACAGCTTCTTGCAGTTGCTGGAGGCTGTAGGTTCCATCGTCATTGGCTGGCTCAGGCATCTCGACTTGGTTGCCAGAGGAGGTCAACAGGTAGCCCTGTGTAAACGCAGCGTTGTCAGTGGTGGTGATTTCGGTCATCTTTGGTTGGTGGTTAGGTGGAAGGAAAGAGGATGAGGATAGCCAGCAGCAGCACAGCGGTGGCGGCGCAGCACAATCCATCCTTGAGGTCAGAGGTGGTGGGTTTCTTCATGGTTGGCGATTGTAGTAGAGCATGAAGCCCCAGCCAGCGAGCATGATTGTGATGCCGACATAGTTGAAGCAGTAGATGCTGAACTGGAAGGCTTGTCGGGTAGTGTTAGGGGTGAGCCAGCGCCAAGTCATTCTTCTTCTGGTTCTGTCTGTGTGGTGGTGTGTGGTGGTGGTGGTTAGAATCGCTCGTGGACTTCGGTGACCCAGTGGTTCCAGCCGTCTTCGAAGGCGGCGAGGAGGTCGCCGCGGCCATCCCTGGCTAGGGGGGCGGCGTACCACGGGGAGAAGTTCGGGGTCAGGCGCGCCTGGGTCAGTTCCTCGGTCGCGGCCATGAGGCCGTCTACCTCGTCGAGGTTGCCCTCGTATTCAGCGGCGGACTGCACGCCGATTTCAAATGCGTCAGCGGTGGTGATGGTGGTCATGTTTCTGAGGTGGTGGTGGTGGCGGTGTGGGTTAGGAGCGGAGCTTGCGCAGGTCGGCGCGGGAGGGGAGTTCGGCGAGGCGCTCGGCGTTGACGCGGAAGCCGGCGAAGTACTGACGGACCCAGGTCTCGTAGCGCTTGATGATGGGCAGCGCCTTCTCCAGCAGGTTGAGGTTGGCGTCGCGGAGGTCGACGCCGAAGTCGTAATCAATCGTCCTGTCAATCGCCCTCTCATCGTCACCGAATTGAATGGTGTCCTGGGAGCAGCGAAGGTAGCAGGTGCTGCGGCGCCAGACGAAGTCGATACCAGTGCTGTCCTTTAGCTCGCGGTCCATGCGCTGGCCGAGGCGGGTGACGGCTTTCTGCATCTTGATGCCCTCACGCTCCAGCCGGTAACGCTCGGTCTTGCGGAAGGCCTCGTCGACCTCGGCGGACTTACGCTTCGCGGCCTGCTTCTCGGTGAACTTTACTTGGGCCTGGATAAGGGCCTTCGTCAGGCGCTTGATGAAGCTCGCGTACTTCTTCTCATCCGAGGAGTCGCGGCAGTGGAACTTCTTCCAGGCGCCGTCGAGCCAGACCTCGGCTTTGAGAGAGGGCGTCCCCCAAGCGATGACCGGCATGTAGAAGGCCTCCCTGCCGTCGAGGGTGAAAGTGAACCGCGTGGAGACGCCACACCAGTTGTTCGGGATGTCAAGCCGAGTCTTGGTGATTTCCAGGTCGAAGGGCAGGAAGGAAGGCTCGGTGACGCTGAACTCCTGAAGGGAGGAGAAGAACTGACTGAGGTTGTTGAGGATGCCAGTCTGGTTAATCTCATGCAGCTGGTTAAAGCGCTCGATGGAGTCGCCGTGCCAGTCCTTCGCTTCGGGGTTGAACTTCAGGTCGGCGGCGGTCAGGGTGGTGGTGTCGTTCATGGTTGTGTGTAAACGGTGTGGGTTGTGGGTGGTGGTGGTTGTGGTGTGGTTAGTTAAGCAGTTCGTAGAGGGCTGCTTCGATTTCTTCCCGATAGGCGCGTTGCTCGCCTTCGTCGGCATCATGCTCGGGGGCGCTGATTTCGTCGAAGATGGCGGGGCCGTCAAGCTTGACAAAGAGTGCTTCCAAATCCTCGATGGGACTGGTCTCGATGCTTCGGGGCAGGTCAGGATGGGACATGGTGTGCGTGTGGTTGTGTGTGGTTGGGTTGTGTGTGGTTGGTTAGGAGGAGGAGAGCGCAGCCTGGACGGCCCTGAAGCCGCGCCAGTAGTCGGCGGAGTAGAGATGGTCGGCGTCCATGGTCGGCTCGCTGTGTCCGACTAGGGCATCGGCCATCCCACGGATGCTCCAGCACTCCTCCACGAGGTTATCGCGGTTGAGGGAATCGGACAGAGCTTCAAGGGCTTCTGCGGCCTTGGTGGATGCTTCGTCGGGGGTGGTGGCGGCAGTCTCCTGCCCCGTCCGGCAGCTAGGGCGGTCGCAGAACAGTTCCCCGCGTCGGATGAAGGTATCTCTGCCACAGTTGCAGCAAGGGTCAAAGGTGGGTTCAGTCATGGTTGGGTGTGTGGTTGTGTGTGGTTGGGTGTGGTTGGTAGGTTATTCCGGCCAGGAGATGAACGCCTTCCGGCCAGCCTGGACGAGGTTGCCCCCGAGGAAGCAGCTAACGATGACATAATCGTCGCCTGCCGCGCCCGTAACGGCCAGCCTGCGCCCGTCCTGCGTCCGCAGCGAGACCCCGTTTACCAGGGTCGCCTGGAACCGTTCCCCAGGGAGCGCGCCCCCGAGCGCAGGCGGCATCTGGACGAGGACTTCGCGGTCCGGCATTCCTGGAACCAAATCTTCAACGGTGCGATTGATGTTCATGGTTGGTGCTGTGTAAACGGTGTGGGTTGTGGTTGTGTGTGGTTGTGTGTGGTTGGGTGTGGGGGTTGGGTGCGTGTAAACGCTGCGCTAGTGAATCATGTCCTCCAGGCCAAGGCGCACAAACTCGGCGCGGAGACTGTCGTCGAATCCAGGGTCGATTTTCGGTAGCTCTCGGTCGCCCTCTTTGTAGTAGTCTTCCAGTCGGCGGAGGTATGCGGTCAGGTCGGCCTTGGATTCCGCTTGAAGCACGGTGCTGTCGCCCTCGACATAGGTCAGGACGCGCAGCCGGAAGGGGTTGACCCATACGCCGTAATAGCTGGCATCCTGCGGCGTGTCAAGCTGCGCCCATTGGGTAGACGACAGACTGAAGTCGTAGGTGTATCGGCTGCCGTTGGTGGTGTGTTCGGTGTGGATGGTTTTCATGGTGCGGTGTGTTGGGTTGGGTGCGTGTGTGTGGTGTGGGGGTTGGGTTGGGTGCGTGTAAACGCTATGCCAGTTCCATGGGGGTGCAGCCGTCCAGGCCGCAGTCGCAGTTCAGCGTTACCGTATCGGCCCACTTGCGGCTGATGCGAGCGACCGCGCCGCAAGACGGACACTCCAGTTTCAGCATCCGCGTCGTCTGCTTCTTCCGGCCTGACCTCGGGTCGAGCTTGGCGTGTGGGTAGTCGCCGAGAGTCTCCGCGAGTTTCTCTAGCTTGGCCTGTAGCTCAGGTCCGGCAACCGTAGCGGTCATCTTTCCCTCCAGGCCGAGGGCCACAGCGACCTTTCGGAAGGGGGCCTTGTGTCCGTGTTCGACGCCCACGGAACTGTGGATTAGCTCATGCGCCAGGACATCGAGAACTCGCGTCGGGTTGTCAAGCGTCGGCGATACGAAGATGTGGCTCCGCTCTTTATCGTCGGAGCAAGCAGCCGACCAGCATTGACCGATGGCTTGATTCTTCCCACCTCGGCCCGACGGAAGACCGACGGAGACAAGTGGCTGTTTAAACTCCGGCCCTCCTGCCTCCAGGATGAGCGGCGTTAGGTGTTCGGCGGCTTCGATAAGCCAGGATTCTCGGGTTGCGTGGTGGTGCATTTTGTGTGCGTGTGGTTGGGTGTGGTTGCGTGTGTGGTTGTGGGGGTTGGCTGTGGTTGGTGTGGTTGTGTGTGGTTGGGTGTGGTGTAGTCGGCTTGCCTACTCGGTGCATCCTCGGCAAGCGTCGTCTTCGCACTGCCAGCATTCGACAATCGCGTGATGACAATGGTCACAGTGGCTTGGACCGTCGATTTCGGCGGCGCATCCGATGCCGACGGCGTGCCATCCGTCGCCGGGAGTTGCGTTCTTGATTAACTCCTTCTCCGCCTTCGCGCACTTGTGGCAGATACAGCCGCCATCATCGGTGACTAGGAACCGCTCATAGCCTCCAGGCCAAGCGAACGGATGCGAGAGAATAGAATCTAGTGGTAATTCGGTCATGGTTGGTGTGGTTGTGGTTGCGTGTGGTTGTGTGTGGTTGGCTAGCTCGTCAGGGTAGGACTGCCAAGGTTCCTACCTACACCGTCCTGCACTCGCGTCCACTGAGGACTCGGAGTTTCGCCGGGTTCAAGCTGAGACTGTCGCTCGACCGCACTCCTACGGGAGTGTGGTCCCTGGTTCGGATGCCAGGAAGGAAGACCTAAGCTAGGCTGTTAGCTTGCTTTTAGTGCGTGTGCGTTGGCGGTGTTTCGCCTTGTCTAGCCTAGGCGACTCGTCACCCCGAAGGTAGTGCTACCTACTCCCCAGGCAGTCGCCTAGTTACCGTTTGCCGCTCTCGGACTCCCTCTCTCTCTCGCGAGAATCACTACACCGCTAGTGAGTGTAGCTTGGGTAGCGTGTAAACGCTTGCCGTTGGCGCACCTAGCTGTTTGGCTAGGGGTCTGAGCTAGCGGTGGACTAGGCGCTTCCGCAGTAGCGGCAGGTAACCTAGACCCCCTTCCAAGTGCGCAGCACTGCGGGGTTCCCCCCGTAGCGGCTCGCCTAGCGGCGAGTGCCTACGCATCGTCGGTTCAAGCTCTCACCCTAGCCTAGCTACCTTGTTCATGGGTAGCGACTAGCTCCGTGGAGTCCCCGCAGGGAGTGCTGAGCCTACTGGTTTTTAAAGAGCGGCGCCGCTGGGCGGCGGGGTCTCGTTGACCCACATGAATACCTTCGGCTAGCGGGAAGGCCTTTAACCTCAAAATATCCTGGTAATCCGTGAAACTGCCCTCAGTGCGTTCTAAGCCCCAAAAAACCTACGGGAGGCCATGTTTACACGCTTTTCCGGCTGTACGGCAGGGCAGGACCAGGGCAGGACCAGGGCAGGACCAGGGCAGGACCAGGGCGCACAGGATTGTCGGTCCAGTGCTTGACAGGCCAAGGCCGCTACGCTATAGGCGCTTAGACCGTCCCCCCGTCAGCCTGTGGCGCGGACTGTGGCGGATGCCGTCCCGACGACCGAGGTAGTCGAGCGAAGAACGGCAGTTTTTTCGGTTTATAAAGGATAGTCGGGCATTTTGCGCCCGCGCATCATGCGCGCAGGAAGACCGACCCCCATCGGGGGGGTTGTTCGCTCCGCGCTATATATTTACCCGCTTAAAAATTTCCAACAAAAACGCCTTCACCAAAAGTAAAAGGGGCCGAGCCTAGAGAACACGACCCCTCTTACCGAATAAATCAGTTACCCCAGGGAGGAGGAGTAGAGCAACCGACCTAACCACACCAAAAATGAACGAAACCTTAAACACAGCATTACACCTTAAGTAATCCTGTTGTTCACTTACAGCCACCCATAAGTGAATCTTCATATGAGGGGATGGTAATCCCCATATAAAGTCATCTAAAGTCTACTTTATGTCTACTTTATATAGACTTTATACATTCTAATCATTCATGATATGAATGATAATCATTCATGATAATCATGTCTTAAGTTTACTTTATATAAACTTTATGTATATCTATATACAGATTCTTCCTTACCTCTATATGACCACTTTTTATAAACCCCTTACAGATAAGCAGTTAGGGTGTCGCCATATCGGGGGATGATAACCCCCTCAATCCTGTCTCCTTAACGGGCGTCGTCCCCAAAGGGGGGTCTATCGCTCAGGCGTCTCCTAAGCCCTCCTAACGGCTTCTTCAGGTCACCCTATAGGGAACAGGGTTTTTGGCTTATCGGGCCTACACGGCCCCTTTCTGTGGCTCTGAGGGAAAGGCTGTCTAACCCAGCCCTTGCTTCAGCCAGTTAGACCCATCTCTTTGTGGTGTCTGTCCGAAGGCGTGGGCTTCAAAGGCTTCCAGTTCCTTTGCCAGGGCTTCCTCTTTCCTCTTAGCCATCCCTTCGTCCACCGTAATACCCGTTTGTTCCACCCAGTAACCGACGGCCATCGACAGGGCATCCAAGCGGTCATCCTGTTGCAGCGCCCCCTTGACCCTTTGGATACGGGTGGCTTGGTACATCAGGCGATACGCTTGGGCTTTCTCAGGTGGCAGGTGGGTGGTGCTGTCGTAATCCCGTCTGACCATTGAGGCATCCATAATCAGCTTGTGGTTTGACCATACTGGCTCCAGGGTGTCCAAGATTCGGGCCTCTTTGGACTTGCTGTGCCAGACCTCTGAGATGGTCACAGGGTAGACCTCACGGTAATGTGGCTTCAGAAGCTCTGTAAAGGCTCCTGCGCCCATGTTGGACTCGACTATGACCTCATTCACCTTGTACTGCTTGGACTTCTCAGCGAGCTTCCTAAGCACCTCTGGGGCGAAGCCACCATCAAAGCCCCCACAGTCCAACACAAACAGTGTTCCCGACAGGATGGCAACGACTGCATATGCCGTCTCATCTCGTCCTCGACCAGAGGGGTCAATGGACATGACGATGCCGTCGTATTTGGCCCATCCACCTTCGGTGTCATAGGGGCGGTACATACGGTCACCCGTCAGTCCCACATTGGGGACATCTCGTAGCTCTTTGGCTGGGTCGTTACACCAGATGACCTTCTCAGGAGCTTTCTCTGGGTCCAGGTCCATGACCACCAAGTCAGACAGCTTCAGGGGATACCTATCGGCATCACTTAGGCTGGTGTCTAGCTGGAACTGTAGGGCAAACCCTGTGCGACCATAGGACAACTGGCGTTCCAATAGGTCATCATCAGAGAACCTGAGGGGGTCTGTGGACTTCCCAACAAGGTCGGGGTCTTCCTCTAGCTTTTCCTCAATGTACGGAGCTAAAGTCCCAGCGTACTTCTCCGCCTGGGCGGGAGAGGGGAATAGAGAAGGCCAAACGCGCTTCTGGTATCCCCGCTCTGTCAAAGCGTTGTAGAGAGACGCTTCGATTTGAGGAGTCCCCAGGTAAATCGCTTCGCCACCTGGGATTAGGATGGAATCGAACTCCTTAACTAACTCGGAAATTTTATCTCTTTTAAGTTGTGTTTCGCTGTTAGAAGGCGTTTCGATGTCATCCGCGATGATGATGTTAGCACGGGAGCCAGTCATCTGACCCGTGATGCCCACCGATTTCACGGACGGAGAGTGTGCCGCTTTAGCTGGCCCAACATCAAAAGCCACATTAGATGTCCTCTGGTCCTCTGTTGGCTTCAGGTGTTGCAACACAGGCATCTCCCAAATGAGGCGCTTGGTGAACACCGAGAAAGCGTCTGACCGCTCCTTGGAGGCCGAGACAACCAGAATCTTATCGTCTGGTTCCAGCAACAGACGCCAACAGGCGTATGCAGAGGTAGCGTAAGACTTCCCTACTCCACGGAAAGCGCAGATAATGCGGCGCTTGGGACCGTGCTGTAGGTACTCAGAGATGTCGTATTGAATCGGGGTGGGGTCTGGTAGCCTCAAATGCTCCCACACAAGCCAGAGGAAGTTCCTAAAGTCCTGTAGCTCTGGGGCCAGCTTAGGAGACACTTAGTTCACCTCTCGCATATCCTCTACAACACGGAAAGGAACCGACTTCGCTAGGTCACGCAAAGGTTCTGACGCCTCTGGAGTGCTAGTAATGCCGTTATCCTTGAGGAGACGGATAGCCGCTACAATGTCTCCTGTGGTCGCCTCGTCAGAAATGATGCGGTTTAGGAGTTCCTCGCACACGATTTCGTGTAGATTGGCAAGGAGTTTTTGAGTTTTTTCATTCATGGCTGATTCTTACTTTAAGCAGTGCATAAAAAAGCTGCAATTTGGTTGCCCTTTACCCTACCCAATCAGGGTAACTCGGCCCAAGAACTCCAATGAACACGGGAGTTGCGAGCTTCGGGGGAAAGAGGGAAGTGAGTTCTTCCACATCAGGGTCAGCAGCCAGCTTGACGAGGTCGGAGCGGTAGACACCCTGATACATGAGTGGGCGCACGCTCTGTGCTACGGGTTTGATTTTACTGTCCTTGACCACGGGCCTGAGTGGGGTGTGTGTTTTGCTAGAGCGTACTGCGTCGTTTACGACGAGCGTTAACAGCCAGAATCAGCAGTACCATTGGCCCGACCGTAACATATAAAACGGCCCAAAGAGGAGCGTTTAGCTCTTCATTTTGGCTTTGTGCCACTCTCGGACCATCTGAAACGGCACGGTCAGGGCCGAGAACACGGTCTGGATAAAGGTCGATACTGCCGCCCTCGCCTGAGGAAAGAACAGAATCGCCAGCAGCATCCACCACCTGAACTCCACCAACAGGTCCGTCGTTTCGTTCAGAACTTCCCCCACCGCTGTCGTGGGGGCTGGCTCTTTTGGGTCGTTTGAGCCTCCAAAAAAGCCCCCATCTGGGAGCAGAGAGCAACTAAACAGCGTGGCCGTAGCGGCGAGAAGAAGATAACGCTTCATCGAGATAGGTAAGTCACGACCCAGCTAGTTGCTGCCCCCAGTAGACTGCAAGCCCCAAGCATTAGCGATTTAC
>Ga0099846_1000993_pt1 | contig 11721 bp, 20 predicted proteins | sample CB_VirMetaG_FD_78180 | JGI IMG/M metagenome (GOLD analysis project Ga0099846, IMG submission 78180) | Freshwater to marine saline gradient viral communities from Chesapeake Bay - CB_1504_1 Viral MetaG | ecosystem: Environmental > Aquatic > Marine > Coastal | place: USA: Chesapeake Bay... | reverse complement strand
GAGAGGTTGGGGAGGATGATTGCAGACACCAAGTCGGGGGCCGCCGTTGCAATCCTGAAGGGCAATCGTGACCCTTCCCATGTCAAGACGGTTAAGATGTTTGTTGAAAAGTCTGTGGATGAATGGCTAAAAGAAAACTACCCATCACCACAAAAGGAGGGATACGAGAATGCGATTCGATTCTTTACTGGAAGAGCAAAAGACTGGATCATTGGGAGGTGGAGTGGATCACAGTAGGTTCATTCGTGAGCTTGAGAGTGTGTTCTACAAGGGGATGCCGAACCAAAGCATGAGCGTTCATTCCAACCGTCCTGACACTTGTAGCGTTTGCATCAAGCCATACGCTAAGAACGGGAGTGTTAATCACGAGGCACAATGGGATGACCTGGGTCTTGTTCGCTGCCCTAACTGTGGTCACATTGCAATCAAGGGCCACCTCAAGATGCACAATGCGAACAAGCTCCTATCAAAGATTGGGTATGATTCATGGGAGAAGTGGCTGTCGGGCAAATCTTCTGCACAAAGTGCAAGCGTCTAAAGGATGCCGATGACTTTGCACAGTCAAAGGTGTGGGGTGTAGGGGAAAAGCGGGGACATTGCAGGGAATGCCATAGGCGTGACATGGCTAAACGAAGAGAGCATGATATCCCCGTCTTTGACTTCACGCCTGAGGCTGAGTTTGCTGAAGGCTATGAGGATGAACTTCACTTCATTGCGTTCTGCACACCAAAGGAATACTTGGATTACATAAAGAATGTAACCGAGAATGCTGGCAAGAGATACGAGAACAGAGGGAACAAAAAGGGCAGGAAGCCCCAAGGGTTAACATGAAACTATACAAAGACCCTAACAAAGCAATCCCCTTATTGGTTGCTCGTCTTATCAAGAAGAGTATCCTTACAGAGAAGGATGCACTTGATATTCTTGGTGAACCGATAGACGAGGGCAAGGTGGATTACCCTGAACCATTCATAGAGTGGTACACAATGTATCCGATGAGTGGCACAAGAGGGAACCGTAAGACTGGGTTCAAGCGGCAAGCATTTGTTGAATGGATGCGTCACGGGTTTGACGAGGAAGAGCATAAGCACAAGGCATTGCTTGCTTCAACAAGGGCATATAAGGGGGAGTACCCCGATGGTAACCAGTTCGTAAGGAAGCCACACAATTTCCTTAGGGATGACTACTGGGAGTCTTGGCTTCCATCATCCAGCCCGGTGCAAGGTGAAGCGATTAATGAAGGAGCGTTTGCAAGATGGTAGCGTCATCGAACTACAATCCTGAACAGGTCATAGTTGGAATCTTGCTTGACCAGAATCACTCACGCCACACGGAGATCCTTGAGTCTGTTGGTGATATTATTGGTGCGTTCAGTGATGTCCGGGCTGCTCTTGCTGTCAAGACTATCGCTCATTTGTACCAAACAACTGGATTAACACCTGCCTACTTTACGGTTAGCGAAGAGGCAAAGAAGGTAGACCCGATCCTTTACCATCAAGCCGTTAATGGTGAGCGATCCTTCAGTTCTTTCCTGATGGAGTGCCTCGAGTACGGTGACTTCAGGTCAAGCTACCAGTATTACATTGGTGTTCTGTTTGAACGCATTGCAAGGATGAAGCTGGCAGAGCTTAGGAACAAGGACTTCACTACAGCTACAGCATCCGAAGAGATTGAGAAGATTAAGGAGACTGTCCAGGGTATTGAGGCTGGGCTATACTCAAACGATAGAAAGGTAATGATTGAAGAGTATGCCAAGACAATCTCCACAATCCTTGATTCTAAGGGTCGTGAAGCTGCAGGGCTACCTATCGGGTTCCCATCACTTGACCGTGAGATAGGTGGTATTCTGCCTGATGATCTTGTTGTGGTTGGCGCAAGACCTACAGTTGGAAAGACGGCGTTCGCCTTGTGCGTTGCAGACCCGCTCCTTCAAGACGGTTACCCGATCAGCTTCTATAGCTACGACATGAGCGAACAGCAGTTTCTTCTGCGCTTGACATCATTCTATTCAATGCTGTCAGTCACAGAGATTAAGACGAAAGAGTTTGTTGGTGATGCTTCGGAGTCTTGGAAGTCACTTGCATATGCACAGAGTAGACTCGTTGACTCGCCGCTCTATCTCACCTTTGACCATCTTGAACTACCTGCTCTTGCAAGATCAATTCGTGATGATGTGCGGAAGCGTGGAGTTAAGATGGTGTTTATTGATTACTTACAAATCATACCGTGGTCAAGATATGATCAGGACTTCACGAGAGTAAGTAATGTTGTTCGCGCATTAAAGACTCTTGCTCGTGAAGCTGGCGTACCTATCATTCTTTTGTCGCAGTTGGCAAGGCCAGACAGGCGCGAATTAGATCGTCAGCCACGCAATGATGAGCTTAGATCGTCTGGACAGATTGAGCAGGACGCAAGCTATATTATCTTACTGCACAGGTATCCGCAAGTAGCCGGACAACCTGAGCTTGGTAGTGATGGTGTTGTGATCCTATCAAAGAGTCAGAACGGGGCGCAAGGAAGGGCGTACGCAAGACTTGGTAGGGGATTCAAGTGGACTGAAAAGATTGTCAACTTCGAGATCGGAGGAGCGAATGAAGATTGATTGGGACAAGTACGAGGGTTTCCAGTTCGCAGCCATGGAAGAGTGCGGAGACTGGAGGCTTTACAGGGAGATGCCACACCTTAGCGAGTATGGTGGATGGGAGGTTGCCGATGGTCAGGATGATTACGAAGATTGCGAGCTTATCTTTAATGATGACGATGATGTAAGGACTCGCAGTTACAAGTATGCGTACAACTACATGGACACACTTGTAGAGTTCCCTAATCAGCCGTCACCTCCAAAGGATGTTGTCTACATATCCGGCCCAATGGGGGGTTATCCACGCTACAACTCTGATGCGTTCTACAAGGCAGAGGAAAAGCTGAAGAAGGCTGGGTATGGTGTTATTAACCCGGTAAGGATTGATGAGGAGCTTGGGTTTGATCCAGATAATAATGCAGAACTTACTGATGGATTCAAGCAGACTGCTCGTTCCCGTGACATTGAGCTTCTTAATAACCATGCAACTCATATTTATATGCTTGATGGATGGTCAAGGAGCCGTGGTGCTACTGCTGAATACTACTTTGCTCTGTGGGCTGGGTTGGAAGTTCGCTTCAGTTATTGCGATAAAGAATAACAACAAAACAAGGAGGCATACCTGATGTATCCAGACTACTACAACGAGATGGAGATTACTCCCATCAGTTTTATCCAAGCAAACGATCTTGACTTCTGTCAAGGTAATGTGATAAAGTATGTGTGTAGATACAAGCAGAAGGGTGGTAAGCAAGACTTGCATAAGGCACAACAGTACATTGAATTTATGATTAACAAATTGGATGAGCAAGTATGAAGATCCTAACTCTTGACATTGAAACGAGTCCCCTGCTTGCTGATGTGTGGGGAAGGGAGAAGCCTGATGTATGAAGTCTATAAGATAGAGAACAAGGTTAACGGCAAGGTGTATGTTGGTCTTACTTCAGCTGGCATAAAGAGGAGGATGGACAGACATTGGTCTAGCAGGAAAAATGAACGGCACCGTAAGCATAATAGCTTATATATTGATATGCTTAATCAAGAAAGGGATGACTTCCATATCTCAACCCTTATGTCCGGGTTTGCATCTCGCAAAGATGCCGAGGTTGTTGAGTCTTTCTGGACTGGGATATATAAGGCATCTGGCTTATCATACAATAGGATGATCGGGGACACACCTACCGAAGCGGCTCTGCTGGCAGCTGTAGAGGCTAATCGTAACGGAATCGGGGGCCTCCAAGCGGAAAGGGAAAGGCGTAGTGCCGAGTGGGTTCGGTCAGGAAACCCGAATGCTACTCGTGTTCGCTGCGTTGAGACGGGGGATGCTTTTGATTGCATTAAGGACGCTGGCGAAGCGTATGGAATAAATCCACAAAACATTAGCACCGCGATTCATGGTGGCCACAAGTCTGGCGGGTTTACATGGGTAAAAGTTGTGGAAGGAGAAGACTGTTGAACATTCTCACAATCGACATTGAGACATCGCCACATTTGGCAGATGTTTGGGGGTTATGGCGGCAGAATGTGAATTTGAATCAGCTTAGAATGAGCGGTTATGTCATGTGCTTCGCTGCGAAGTGGCTTGGTAGTAAGGACACAATGTTCTTTAGCCATGATGAGGTTGCGATTGCTGCATGGGATCTATTGTCAGCGGCTGATGCAGTTATCACCTACAATGGTGACAGCTTTGATCTGCCATACCTTAACTCAATGATCCTTGACGCAGGGTTTAAGCCACCAGCACCCTACAAATCAATCGACCTGCTGTCTGTTGTTAAGAAGAAGTTCCGCTATCCATCTAACAAGCTGGAGTATGTAGCACAAAGGCTTGGCATTGGTGGGAAGGTGAAGCACGAAGGCCACGAACTATGGACAAAGTGTTTGGCGGGTGACGAGAAGGCTTGGAAGAGGATGGAGAAGTACAATAGGCAGGATGTTAAGCTGACTGAGAAGCTGTACCTTGAGATCCTTCCGTGGATTACCAACCATCCGAACATGGGTCTTTTTCATCCATCTGATACGAGTCCAGTGTGTACGAATTGTGGTGGTGTGAATGTGGTCAAAAACGGAACTCGAATGACGCAAACCGGAATATATCAAAGGTATCAATGTAACGGTTGTGGCACACATCTTAGGGGTAGATACACTCAAGTCGATGCGTCAATCCGTAAAAATATTTTAAGGCAAGCAATCTAATGGAGGAGATATGATAGCAAGCGTTATCAGGGAGGCTGGGTTCAAGGAATCACTACTTGGACTCAGCCTGTCCTTCGGGCAAACATGGGAACCTGATGATGGACTTGGTTGGCTTAAAGGATATGAGCTTTCCCTTCGTCTATCAGGAAAGGATGGTGGGCACAATAAGTTCCTTGAGTCAATGGTGGTGTGGCTTGATGTTAATGCGCCCCGGTATTGGTGGTCGGAGTTTGATACCTACAGGGTTGGCGTGACAAAGCAAAGTGAATCAACCATGCACACAATCAAACGCCGCCTCTTGACACAAAGGGATTTTATTAGTAGGTTGAATGAAGATCACTTGGAGTACCTGAACGGATTGATTGAAGATGGCGCACCAATTGAAAGAATCAAGTCAGCCCTGCCAGAAGGATTCATGCAGAGGCGGATCATCTGCACAAACTACAAGACGCTAAGGACAATTTATGGGCAAAGGAAAAGACACAAGCTCGCCGAGTGGAGAACCTTCTGTCAAGACCTCGAAGAGCAGCTTGAATACTCCTCCTTCATATCCAATTGAATGGGAAGTAAGCGACATCCTGAAGATCAGGAAGGATGCTGAACGGAACTATGTCGTGCTTACTGCAAGGATGGGGTTCAGTAAGAAGACAAAGAAGCCTGTCATTACTTGGGATTCAGGCTATACCTCAAGCCTAAAGCACGCCCTGAAGATGGGATTAAGGACAGCATTTGACTCAGACATCATAAAGATGCTTGACAAGTTAGACGAGTTGGAAGGGAAGATAGATTCTATCTTCGCCACAGATAGCCCTAATAGCGTTTCTAAGACACGCAAAGGAGAAAAGTGATGGACACTATGGTTAGCTGCGAAGTCGGCTTCAGCGATGACATTATGCGTTCTGTTACGCATCTGAAAAGTATCGCAAGGTTCAGGTTCTTGATCGACATTGCCCCGGAGCTTCCGTTGATTACTGGAATCTGGTGGTCTGAGGATGTTGGTGGCACTCAATTGATGACTGTTTCTGTCATGCACAACTATGTATTTGAAATTGTGATGCCCTACTTCAATTACGACAGGAACGACTATGATCCTGTTGAACATTTCTGGAAAGAGTACAAGGCGGCTATTCGTGAGTATAATGAGGATGGTCGCAATGCCGCAGCTTAGGGTTAAGAAGCTGACAGAAAATGCAAAGGTTCCTACCTTCGCCCATGAAGGTGACGCTTGCTTTGATCTGTACTGCTCTGAAGGCACATGGATAAGTTCAAGCAGGGCTACGGCTGTTCACACCGGACTGGCCTTTGAGATCCCTGAAGGGTGGGAGATGCAGATTCGCCCACGATCAGGACTGTCTTCAAAGTTTAACATCACCCTGCCTAACTCACCAGCTACAATTGATAGTGGCTATAGGGGTGAAGTTAAGGTGTTGATGACCTTGATCAGCGCACATTGCAGCGAGTATGAAGTGCATGAAGGTGACCGGATTGCTCAGGCTTGCTTGAAGAAGGTCTATGAAACAACCTTTGAAGAAGTCGATGAGCTTGGCGATAGCGAACGAGGTGAAGGTGGTCTGGGGAGTAGCGGAAAATGACAATCAATAGTAGGGATAAGGGAGCAAGGGGCGAGCGAGAGCTTGCCCAAGCTCTTCGTCTTCATGGGTTCGTTAATGCTGAAAGGGGACAGCAGCACTCAGGGAGTCCAGACTCTCCCGACATTAAGAACGCTATCCGTGGTGTTCATATCGAGTGCAAGCGGGTAGAAAAGCTGAACCTTGACGCAGCAATGGCGCAATCCTCAAAGGATGCTGGGGAGAATATCCCTGTAGTTATGCACAGGAAGAACAATACAGAGTGGAAGGTGACTGTTAGCCTTTGCAATCTGATTGAGTTTGCCATGTCTGTGCTTGACGAACTTGACCGCCATGTTGTCGAAGAGGATTGTGACCCTTACAAGGTTACGGATACCACGCCAACATTAGTTGAGGATGACCTGGACTATGCCACTCTTTGAGTATAAGTGTGAGCAATGCGGCAAGAAGGAAGAGTTCTTGATGAGCGGGAAGAACATTCCTGAGTCATGCGAATGTGGTGAATGTGGTGGAAGAATGGTCAGAATGATTAGCTGGTCTTCAGCCAGACTTAAAGGGACAGGATGGGAGCGTGATGGATACAGTATGGATAAGGGAACTGGAGGGGAGGCTTAACGCTGTCGAGGGTCAAGTTGAAAGACTTAACGACATCATTGGCAGCTTAATGGGACGGTTGGGCATGACGGTGGTTGAGGGGCCATTCGTCTTGCAGGATTCAAAGATTGACAAGCTGGAGGATTTGGTTCATGGATCAGGAAAACAGTTGGGCTTTGGGCGAGGGGATTCCGATGTACAAAGTGACGGTGGAGACATCGACATCGAAGACGGTGATTGAATTAACCGATGATCTATCAACTGACACAGTAGCGTATGAAGTCTTACTGCCTGTAATTATGGCACTAACATTCATGCCGTCGCAGCTACCTGAGATTGTAGATGGATTGTCAGAGATTGTAGAAACTAAGTCGGTTAGCCATGTCAAGAACGAGTCTCGCTGGTACATTTAATTCTGTAAGAAAAAACCTATACTTTTTCTTACAAAACATTTGTGGTCGAAAAGTCAAGAGGGTTAGTGATGAGTGAAAAAATACGCAGGAATGGGAAGGCTGTCTGTTGGTTTTCCTGCGGCGCAGCCAGCGCGGTCGCCACGAAGCTGGCTTTATGCGACCATCCCAACGCGGACATCATCTACCAAGACACCGGAAGCGAGCACCCTGACAGCCTGCGCTTCCTGAAAGACTGCGAGCAGTGGTTCGGACAGGATATCCGGGTGATTCGTTCAGACCGCTACCGCGACACTTGGGAAGTCTGGGAAGAGCGCCGGTATATCGCAGGAGTGCAAGGCGCACCTTGCACGGCTGAACTGAAGCGCAAGCCAGCCGAGAATCTGCTGTTCGAGAAGTTCGGTATTGGCACGGTTGAAGTATTCGGCTATACCATAGAAGAGCAGCACCGGCTTGCCAGGTGGAAAGCGAACAATATGGAACGGATCATCGAAGCACCACTGATCGAACGCGGACTGAGCAAGGGCAACTGCCTTGCGATTCTGGAAGATGCGGGGATCAAACTGCCGGAACTCTATCGACTTGGATATCGGAATAACAACTGCATCGGATGCCCGAAAGGCGGGGCTGGGTATTGGAATAAGATTAGACGCGACTTCCCTGAAGTCTTCGAGCGTATGGCGAAGCTGGAGCGCAAACTGAACGCTGCGATATGCAAGAGCTACGGAGAAGACGGTGAACGGCAGCGTGTCTTCCTGGACGAACTGCCGGAAGACGCTGGTAGGTACGAAGCCGAGAATATCAGTTGTGGACTTTTCTGCATGGAGGTGTCCGATGAGATATGAATCACGAGTTACCGAGCTAGAAGAGGACACATGAAACTCGAAACATTCAAGGCTGACAGCAAAGAAATTTTTCTTGATGCTGGTGACATGAGCGTGACAGTTAACACATGGGCGAACAGCGAAGGTGTATCGCTCATGGTGCATGGTAAGGGGCCGGAACTTCCGCTGCGTATGGCTGGAGCATTTCGGTGGGAAGAGTTGGACGCTATTCTGGTGGCATTGGCTGCTGCCCGTGCCGTCTAACGAAGATGATGAAGCAGACAACGGATGAGATCAGGGCTGCTAAACTGCACTTGTGGAAGCTGCTAAAGGCTATTCCGGCAGACCATCCAGAACAGAATGCAGACCTGTACGAGGCACTCAAAACCGATCCGGTGATTAGACAGAGTGTAAAAGATAAGGGGGCTTAACGCCCCCTATTTTATTTGAGGTAACTATCGAACATCTCTCTTACCATCTTATCTAAGTAACCACGATCTTCTTCATCATAGTTTATATAGAAGTCGCTTATCGCATCTGGTGCGTATTTTAACCAGTCCCTATCGCCTTTCTCATACATATCTCTTGCCTTCTGAACCCATTCTCTAGTTTCAAATCGCCACGGCTCGTTCTTTGCTAGTTGGGCAGCATCATATTTAGCTATCCTATTGTGCTTATCTACAAAACCTTGGGCCGTTCCTCGGCCTCTAGGTATCGGTGGTTCTCTGTATCCTATGTTATTGCCAACCGGCTTCTCTTGATACTCTATATATCTTCTATTATGACCCAATCCGGGATTAGGCATCTTAGCTTCACCACTCCATAAGCGATCCTTACCTACTCTTAGGTTATGCCGCACACCTTCTACAGTAAGAGGGGCTGAAAGCTCAATGAGGTTTTTCCCAATCGCATATGGGATAGTATCTGCCTCCGCGAGTGTTGATGGTATCTCTCCCCTTATATGGTCTGCATTCCATTTCTGAGGTATACGCTTGTCTTGGATATGCTTATACATAGGATCATCAATCAACCCCTGTTCTTTCCAGTATTCAACAAGTGCTTCACCGTGAGAAAGTTTTCCAATGTCTGGCCTTCTAATGAACTCATCAGGCATTTCATTCGGGAGTATAACATTGATATAGTCTTGCATTGTTAGTGAATGTTCATTTCTTGTTGCATCACTCATAGCAATATGGTGACCAAACTCATGCCTCCATGTGTTATTATACTCATCCGTAGGCTGAAACACGCCATATGGTGTGTACCCTATTGTATTGGTTGCTGGCATATAATAAGCAGCCGTTCCCCGACCAGATGTTCCACCATATTGGAACTCAAATATAGGATTTTTCCCCTCATAGTCAAACCTTTGGCGTAATCCTAATTCAGCCCTAGCTACCCATTCATTGCTTGGCTCCCTATACTCTGGTATTCTCGTATCGGGTATACCCTCCTTAAATGTGTTACTTCGGAAATTTTCATTGACCACACTATCCCAAGCTCTCCATGCGTCTTTAGCAAACTCAGGATCAACTCCATACCTAACCATCTCATTATACTGTGGTGGCTGCAACATTTTAACACCGAATATCGGCTCAGGAACCTTGCCTAAGACGTCTGCAACTGTACTGCTTGTAGCTGCCCCACCGCTGTTAAGCGCACCCTGCTTCTCTACTACTGGAATACCTGCGTAAATCCTTTCAGCAGTCTCTCTTCCAACAGGAGTGTTTGCAAACCTTCGCATTACAGTACGACCAACTGGAGATTCCATAAGTCTCTCACCGGCAGTTCTTGCTGCACCACCTCTTAACGCACTATTTGCCAATAAGCGTGGTGTAAGACTCATAAGCTCACCAGCAGCATACATTGCTGGGCCTGCAAGTAGAAGTTCATCACCATACATTGGCTCAAGACCCGGTTCTGGTACGCCAGACCTGATAGGGTCTTTCATAAACTCTTCGTCTTGCCGCTGGAAAGACCTCCATGTCACTGGCACTTCAGTCCTTGAAGGTAGTAGCGATGTAACGCTATCCGTATATGCCGTACTTACTGGCTCTTGCGTCTCGAAATCATTAAGTAATCTACCTGCTGTAGCCATTATTCCTCCTTAAATCCACCGCCAATAGCCTCAGCCCATCCTGTAAGGATGTTGTCGTAGTCCACCAGTTTCTGATACGCACTATCACCAACCCTTGAACGAAGTGATTCAAGCTGTTCAGGCTCAAGACCGTAAAGAAGCCTGCGCGTACGAATGGATTGGATCGCACTCTTCGTATCGCCATCCTTAACAGCAATAGCGTTGTTGATATTCTGGCGAGGATCACGGCCCTGCCTGATATTGCTCATTGCCCTACGCATATACTGCCTAAACTTCTTATGCTCTTCTTCCATGTACCCAGTCTTGAATTGGCCGGGAGGAAACTCATCGTATCGCCACTTCCAATAAGCACGGATCGAACCTTCAAGTGCAGGGTCACGATCTGATAGCCCGACAACAGACATAGCTGTAGCAAGCGGGGCGGCAGCAGGGATGCGCCGTGTAAAGTATGTGCTAACCCTTTCGGCTAATGTTTGATCCTTGTAAATACCCTGACCACTTGCAAACTTGTGTATCTCATCAAGCACCATGCCGGGGAATGTAGCCTTAGAGAAGGCAATAGCTGGGTGCTGATCAGGGTCTTGCGAGTACCTTGCGATTGCAGCAAAAGGCCCGGTAAGCGTAGAGTAAAGGAACGAGTCAAACATGAACTTTACAGGCTCGTCCGTTGCCTCGTTAATTGCTGCGTGTAGCCCTGTGGTTCCACCAAAGGCAAGGCCAAGAAGCATATACGCTAATGCACCCTGTGATACGGTTGATCCAAGTACGCGCCCAAATAGGTAGGACTCGGATGACTTCATAGCTTTCATGGCGGCAGAGAAGTTATCTGGGCTATCCTTTCGCCCAGCCTCGTACGCCTTCTTCACGCCGTCAAACATATCCTTCATTCTTGCAACCTTCTTCATGCCGTAACTCATGAAGGGGAATACTTCTCCAAACCAGCGGGTGTTGGCAGCAAGTGAGTCATGTCCCTTTGATAGCTTTGCCGATGTAAGGTACTGTGCCACTCGGCGAAGGAACCTTAGTCTTGCATCCTGCTCTGCATCCGTGATAGGACGATTCTTCTTCGGGCGCATAAGCAGTTCAATATCAGTTTCGGAGAACCCAAGATTGTTTTTAAGGAATGCGCTATCCTGCTTGCTTACCTCACCCTGATTCCATAGCCTCCACTTCGCATCAGCAGCAGCAACAGACATATGCTCCTGAAGCTCGTTAATGTAGTGGTGACCGAATGCACGCTTCATCATGTCCGTAGCTACACGAACACGCTCACGGCCCGGCCTACTTGGGTCAATAGTAAAGTTTGCAGGATCAAGCGTTAACGCCCCAAGAAGGTTGTATGTCTCTTTGAGTGTTAGCCCAGTGATTGCACCCTGATTTGTTGCCAACGCCTTGAGGCCATTGAATACAGCCTTATATCCTAAGATGG
>Ga0099846_1000991_pt1 | contig 11727 bp, 39 predicted proteins | sample CB_VirMetaG_FD_78180 | JGI IMG/M metagenome (GOLD analysis project Ga0099846, IMG submission 78180) | Freshwater to marine saline gradient viral communities from Chesapeake Bay - CB_1504_1 Viral MetaG | ecosystem: Environmental > Aquatic > Marine > Coastal | place: USA: Chesapeake Bay... | reverse complement strand
TAAACTTATACCAATGGTGCTAGATAAACATGGAAGATGGTGCGGAAAAATTTATTCCTAGAGGTATTAGAAATAATAATCCAGGAAATATAAAGAAAAATAATATTGAATGGGAAGGTCTTGTTCCTGAAGATGAACAGACTGACCAGACTTTCTTTATTTTCTCTAGTCCCAAATATGGCATTAGAGCATTATCTAAAATTTTAATTACTTATAGAAGCTACGGATTAACTAATATTTATTCTATTATTAATCGTTATGCTCCACCTTCTGAAAATAATACAGAAAACTATAAAGAATTTATTTCCGCTAGAACTGGTGTTGGTGTATTATATAATTTAGAAAATACTATTGAAGACTATTTTCCTATTGTTAAAGCTATTATAGAAATGGAAAATGGAGTGCAACCTTATGATGATGAAACAATATTAGAAGGAATGTATTTAGCATGGAATTAATATTAAAGTATATACATCATATTGCTGCAAGAATAGAAAACTATACTTGGAGAAAACTATATGCGGAAAAAAAGCACAGTAAATAAAGCAAATGTTTATACTAAACCTGCATTAAGAAAAAGATTGTTTCAATCTATAAAATCTAGAGCCGTTATGGGTACTCGTGCAGGACAATGGTCTGCTCGTAAAGCACAATTATTAGCTAAAAGTTATAAAGCTAAAGGTGGAGGATATAAATAATGTACGCAAAACGACAACAAAATCTAGTTGATTGGGGCAAACAAAAGTGGAGAACTAAATCTGGTAAAAAATCATCTGTTACTGGTGAACGATATTTACCTGAAAATGCTATAAAAGCATTAACTCCAGCTGAGTATGCAGCAACAACAAGATCTAAACGATTAGCAAAACGTAAAGGTAAACAATTTTCCAAACAACCTAAACGTATTGCAAAGAAAACAGCAAGGTATAGATAATGGCTAAAACAGCAGCATGGCAACGTAAAGAAGGCAAAGATCCTAAAGGTGGTTTAAATAGAAAAGGTGTAGCTTCTTATAGAGCAGCTAATCCTGGATCTAAATTAAAGATGGCAGTAACTACTAAACCATCTAAATTAAAACCTGGATCCAAGTCTGCAGCTAGACGTAAATCATTTTGTGCTAGAATGTCAGGCATGAAGAAAAAGTTAACTAGCAGTAAAACAGCTAATGATCCTGATTCTAGAATTAACAAAGCATTAAGAAAATGGAATTGTTAAATGATACAGTTTTTAGGTTTAGCAAAATTATTTAGTAATCCTATTACCAAGTATGTTGGTGAAAAAGTTATAGGATATTTTGAGCATAAAACTGAAGTATTAAAGAATGAACGTGTAGCTGAAATTGAAGCAAGTAAATCAGTACAAGTTCAACAGATTCTATCATCAGAAAAATCATGGAAAGATGAGTATCTTACTATTGTATTTACTTGCGTATTAGTTGCACACTTTATACCACCAGCTATGCCATTTATGGAACAAGGTTGGGAATTACTTAAATCAGCTCCATCAGAATTTTGGTGGGTTATATTAACTATTGTATCTGGTTCTTTTGGTATGAATATAATGGATAAATTTAAAAAGTAATATGAACATTATTGCAAAACATTATGAACAAAAGTTAAAAGAACAAGCTGATAAGCTATTACACAAGAATAGAAAAGAAGTATCTATTAATGCTAATGGTACTTCTGGCTATAAGATTAAAGAAGGTGTTAACAAAGATAAAGTTTTAGGACATATTGTAACAAAGTCTAAAGAAATATGAACTGTATCTTTAAACTATATGCTGGGTTCTGTTGTTTATTAAATAGTTGTAAGTGCGATAGACCTACACCACAAACCCCTAACAAATAATTTAATCTACTTTTTCTTTATAATCTCTCTCAAGAATCATTTCTAAATAATGAATTGCTTTCTTGATATCTTCTGCTTTATTCTTTTTAGAATGTCTGCATATATATTTAATTGCATTACCTTCTGCAAATAACATCTTGTTTTTATTAACAAAATCAGCAGGTTGTATAACAAAGTCTTGGTAGTGAGATCCACCAACTTGTTTATTAAATACATTTGTAAAGAATGTTTTATTTGTCATTTTTCTTCTTCCTTTTAGAAAACAAATAATTTTGTTGTATAACATTTAATTGCATTGCTCCTTTATCACGTAGTGCTATTATTTGATCTCTTAAATAAACTGGTTCATAACCAGCTAAATCAGATATTAAATAAAAGTCTTGGGACATTGTTGTTAACCACTCTATAGCTTCTAACTTATAACTTAATTCAGGATTGCCAATACCTTCGTAATTAGCATCCTCAATTGCTTGAAGTACAACAGCTTTAAATAAATTTTCTTCTTTATTCTTTTCTGTTGGTACTAATGATACTGTCAATAACGACTTCATAAGTGGTTCTATCTGTCTTCATTGGATTACCCTTCCACTTATAATCCGATATCTTTGTTTGTTTATACTTTTCGATAGCTTCTTTATCTGAGTCAGCTTCTATTTCTATAAAGCCAATAAGATTGCAGTACTTTCGAAAAGAGTATTTGGTCATATATTATTTCTTCTACGACTCGCTTCTAATGTTCTCCAAACATCTATAATTAAACATTCTTTAGCACGTTTGTTTTCTATAATAGAAACCTGTTCTGCTAATGCTTGTTTTTCTGTAATGTGTTTTTGATATTCTTCAGAAGCATAATATCTATGTTCTTTTAAAGAAATAGTATTATCTTCTTGGTTGTTAATAATATGCATAGCTTTATCTCGTTTAGATAAATCTTTTAGATACTCTAAACCAGAAGAATATTTTGCATAGTTTTCGTCTGTATCAGACAAATACTTAAGAGCTTCTTCAAGTCTTTTTTCTGTTATCATCTTTTACTCCTGTTGGTTTATAATTTAATGAAAGGTTTGTAACATTCCAAAACTTTAATTTAATACACTTAAATAACTCTTTCTCCATACCTGCAATTTCTTCTTTATTGCAGTGAGTAGTCCAAGTTATTGTACAAATATAATTTTCCATAATTTGAAACACCCCCACAAGGGAGTATGGGGGTGTTTACTTAACTAACTAAAACGGAACTTCTTCTGAAAGAGGTTCGTTATTGTTTGAAGGAGATAAAATCTTTCTTGTAATTTTATCAACTGCTACATATACAGAATCATATTCTTCTATAGATCTAGATGGAAGTGTACTAGATAATAGATTAGACATGGTTAATCTGTATTTTTCTTTCCATTGATCAACTGATACATTTACAGTTTGACCAGTAGAAACTGGTTTAGGACTAGGTGAACTAGGTGTTTGTGGTGCATTAGTAGCATCACTCCAATTTACTGGTTCAATTTTTACACAAGATTGATTGTTAGATCCTGGCTTTTTAATAATATATCCAGTAACTCTAACTCTTTCACCTTTGTTCATTTGCCTACAATTCTGTTCAACAAATAATTTTCTTTCTGTGTTATCGTCTAACTTAACCGATAACCAATATTTAACAGGGTTTTCCTGATCATGTATATCTTTTAATCCCTGTATGGTAGCTTCATACGTTTCTGTACTCATGTTTTTACTCCTTCTATTTATTTTATTTACTATTGTTTTTAGGTTTTCCATACTGCGTTCCAAACATCTGTAGCAAACTTCTTGATGTCTGTCATGCCTTTTCCCCATCTAAAGTTATCAACATTTAATGGAAACATTTTGACAACTTCTTCTTTGGTCTTGGCTATGGAACAAATATATTCCATTGTATGAAACACTTGTATTAGATCAATATCAGCTGTTCTATCTAACATATCTATAGCTTCTTGATCTTTTGCTGAAGAATATAGTAACATAGTAGGTTTATTATATATTCTTTTATATAACAATTGCTGTCTAATATCGCTATCTTTTGGGTACCAGTTAGCATCTAATTTGCCAGACTTTAACCTTTTAAGATAAGCAGTAGCTTTAGTATCTATAATTACATCTTTGAACTCAAAGTCAGTAATACATTTAATTGGAAACTTTAATGTATCTTGAGAAACAATCTTTTCGTTTTGATAAGAAATAACTTCTCCAAACTCTTTTAATGAATTAACAAAGTTTACAGCTATTTCTTGACACCAATGAAGTTCTTCACACTCTATACGTTCATCATCTGTTTTAGTATCATTAGCTTCTGCAAACATTCTTCTGAATGCTGATTCTGCATAAGATCTAATAAGATCTTCTGTATCTCCTTTAAGTCCTTCATGAGCAGCTTCTTCTGCTGCTAAACCCATAAGCATCCTTGCATTAGCTGGTTCTTTATAATTAAATAACTCAGTTATAATCCAATGTGCTGGACTATCTATAAAAGCATTAGCTCTACTTGCACTATGCCTATAATCTTCTCTTAAAATACTCATTGTTCTCCTTTTTTAGTTGTTTTATAAAACAAATCATTTATTACACAGTAATGGAATAAATTGATTTGGCAATCTTTTTATTGTAGTTTTAACTTATGCAAAAGATAAAGAAATTTAGATCTAAAAAGTACTTAGAATGGATTGCATCTAAACCTTGTTTAATATGCAGATATGAACCATGCCAAGCACATCATATTACAATAGCTGAACTTCGTGGTTGGGGCCAAAAGGTATCTGATAATTTTACTATACCTTTATGTTATCAACATCATGATTTACTCCATCATACATCAGAACGTAAGTTTTGGACTAAAGTTGGTGTAAACCCTGTATTTTATGCTGATCTTTTTTTTACTATAAAAAATACAGAAAATGACAATGATCATTGGTTATATGAGAATATCTATAAAAGAATGATTCCTCATGTACAAAACAATATAGACTTTCTTATTAAGGTCAAATAAGATGTATCTATATTGATATGGCTAAAATATTTAAATTTCCAAGTATTCCAAAATCTGAAAAATTTATGGACAATGTTAGTCCTAATCATATTGCAGAATATCTTGCTTTACAAAATCCAGAAGCTCCGCCTAGAGTACTTTCTGCTATGGCTTTGGCAATGATATATTCTACTCACTTATCTATGGTTTGTGAGGAAGAAAATTATTGCATTAAAGATCTGTTTGATGAAGATATTAATTTAGCAATATATGACGAAAAAAAAATCCACTAAAAAGCAAAAAACTAAAGTTAACTTTCCTTATAAGAAAATATCCATTAAATGGTATGATGCTAACTCTAGTTCTGGTTGGCTTAATTTAGAATCTATGCAAAAGTTTGAACCTGCACTTTGTCATAGCAATGGTTGGATTTTTGAAGAAAATGATAAATATATTAAAATCTTTGGTACATACTCTATAGATAAAGATGACAACACCATAGAGTATGGTGAAATTATTTGCATACCAAAAATTTGGATTGTCTAATTCTATACTCTATAAGAATCTATCCCAGATCTTAATGGATCTGTAGGTTGATCATCTACTGGTTCCACACCTTCTATAACTGTTATTTCATTTTTAGTTTCTAAAATAACTTGTTTTACATAATCTTTAGCTTCTTCTAACTTAGAAGTAAGATGTGGAAAATTACCTGGATAAATACCATATATGTATAAATCATTTATAGCTGCAGCTACTCTAGATAATCCTTGATACCTTCTACGCAGTCTTGCTATTTTACTATCATCCATATTAATCTGTTATTTCTGGTTTAATTTTTTTAGTTTTCTTTGTCTGAAAATCTTCTTTGTAAGCAGCAATTTGCTCAAGATACTTTACTTGTGTTTCTAACTTATCGATCTTTTTTTTAAGATCTTGTTTCTCACTTAGTAACTTGTTTATATTAACTTGTAAAAACTTTTCTCTACTCATTGTTATTCTCCTTGTTAAGTTTAAATTACTCTATTATTTCAGATATTACAACATCTTCTATGCTCATATCGTCATTAACTATATCCCATTCTTCATTTAAAAGCTCATCATTATCATATGCTTCTTGAGCTTTTTCTACAGTTTCTGCCATAACATAGTTATCTTTAATAATATATCCACCACAATACTCACTTATCTTATACTTTTTCATGCCAACCTAATCCTTCCATTATATTTTTTAATGATTTAGTTTGTGAATCTTCAAGCTGTTTTATATATGGTTTGTACCATTGTATAAAGTCTTCATAAGACTCGTGTTCACTATCGTAAATAGCATATACTTCCATACCATATTCGGTATCTGGAGCATTGCCACCTTTGTTTATTTTGTTAATCTCAGCTATTCTTTTGTCTTTCCAGTTCATAGTTTTCCATACCCTTCTTTAGTTAGTTTATTCCAAACTTTGCTTTGTTTTTTTCTAGCTTTTATTAACCAGATCGGAAGTTCTGATTCCGTTTTTCTTTTTTGTTTCTTCATTTAACATTCTCCTTAGTTTTTTATACTTTGTTATAAAACAACTTTCTCTTTGATAGAGAACTTCTATCTCGAGGATTTGTTGCCACAAGGACAACATATCATCGAATCTATTACTCATGATGCTTTTCTGTAAGACATATCGCTTATAGTAACAAAATAGCTTTTGTCACCATGATTAAAAGAAAAATCTGCTTCTAGTTCTACTAAGCTAGTACCAGATCCAGTTATAGTTATGTCATCATTATCTTCTGATAACAATGTCATTATATAATCTCTAACTGCCATTAACTCACTACGTTCTTTATTCATATTCTCTCCTTAGTTTAAATATTTGTTTAACTTTTTACGCACTAAAGACACCCAATCAAAGAATTCTTTGATGTAATCTGTGTGTTCATCACGTTTACTCTCTAACTCATCCAATGCTTCTTTAGATACTTTAGACAGTATTTCTAACTGTTTGTCTTGTTTGTTCAATTGCTCTCCTTTGAAAGTTTTTTGGCTTGATACATAAATCCTTTGGGTTTTATGTTTGAAAGCCAATCTTGTATTGATGGGATGAATCCACAATCCTCAATAACATGTTGTTCTCCAATTAGTTTGACAGGTACTTTTTTGCCAGTACTATTAATAATATAATCACCAAACTTTGCAATACATTCTTTAATACCTAATGAATGATGCTTTAATGCTCTATGCCTAAAGTCTGGATAGTATGCTTTAGTATCGTCAAACCAATTATGTATTGGTAGATAATCTTCTAATACACCACCCCAGTTTTTAACTGAAGATTGTGCATGATGTACAGACGTAGCCATTATGCTACCATGCCTTCCTCATCAATGCTTTCCCATTGTTCGACAGTTTGACTACCAGTTCTGTAATACTTTTTGTTTATTACATCTAGTTTTACTTCACCATCTACACGATATTCACCAGCGAATGATCCATATTCATCTAAGGCACCTGTGTTATATAACAATGACATTGCATTATAATCACTATTAGGTTCTAATAAATCTATTTTTTCATGATATTCTTGAACATAATAATTAATTTGTCCTTTATCATATGACTTAAATAGTTTGTATCTATTTACCCAATGTGTTGAAAGATCAGTTGGTGTTATCATTTTGTCATTTTTGTCATAATACTCAGCATCATCAAATCCGCCTTCGTCATGACCACCTGAAAATGAACCCCAAATATATGCAATTTTATTTTTTTCAAAATTGTTTTTTAAAGCATCTAATACATTGTTAAGATTCTTTTTGTTATACTCTTTTTCTAAGTCTGTTTCTGTATCGTACCAATTGTATTCTGCATCTTTTTTTAAAGTTTTTATTAACTTTATTTCATTTATGTACATTTTATTTTCCTTTCTATTGTTTATACTGGCTTTGTTTATATGGTGTTAATTCACCAACCAGGAATAAATTTAATACGATTTCCTGGATCGTAGTTAAACGCTTTGTTCGTAACCAGCTTATTATTACGCTGCCATTGCTAACCAGTAATTACTGTTTAACATGTCAACGACTTGTTGTTCTCTCTTACGTTTTACAAGTTCTCTAGATCCTTTCGTAATCGGATGAGATGACCACTCAGTAGCTGTTTGGTAAACTGCAAACAAGTTACTGCCATAGCTATTGCTATATTTACTCCATAGATCACCCAATATAACGAATGTCCTATCATTATAAGTATTGGTATTAAATACTTGCTCAGTTTTGGCAAGTGTGTTTCTAAATAAATGCTCAACTTCAACATGAGTTACCTTTCTTTGTATTTGTTTGAATAGTTCTTCTCCCAATTCTTTTTGGGCATTTAAACCATCTTTGAACATACCTACTGTATAATCAGTACTTTTATTTGTATTATGTCTATTATAAACATTAAAAGACCATGTAGGTCTAACCATTCCATTCATGCACAATACGTACACAGAACCAAATATTATTTGTTCAGCCCATGTAGAATCGTAACTTGCGTAGATTCGTAAATGGGGTATTGTTTTTTCTTTGTAGTTATCTTTTACTGGAATACCTTTATCCCAGAAGTACACATCTCGTTTGAACTTTGATCCGCTTGGATTTGTCCAATCTGTAAATGAAACATTACTTGAAGTAATATTGCCATCTAACGATTCAAACATAGCTGTATTTACTTTGTTAACTAGTTCTTTGTATTGCCTTACATTGTATTTAGGCGATACCACTCCTAGACATTTTTCATCATCAGTTCTGATTAAAGCAAATCTATTTGGTATTTGCTGAATGTCTTCGTCAGCAGAATCATCATATGCTTTGTAATATATAGGTCTTTTGACTACTTCAAAATCTGCATTAGGACTTAGCTGTAGTAAGTTATTTGATGGTACTGCATTTTCTAATCTCATCTATCCTCCTGATATTGTTTAAGTTGTTTTAAATACTCTAAATCATTTTTTTGTTTTTTGAACTTTAGACACTCTAAGTCATCAAACACTCTAATGAGTAACAAGATACACATTAGACTTGCTAATGTTATACCTACAATTAGTAATAAATAGATTACTATTATGTTTATTTCCATATATATCCTTTTGTTTTGGGTAGCTGCTTACTGGTAGGTACGAGCAACTACCCATCTTATTTATTAACTATTAACTGTTTGTAATGTTTCAGACTTTTTAGAAATATTCAGCATTTGATCTGCTGATAATTTATTTTTGTCTGATTCATCCATTCGAGTACACACTCTAATGAACAATGTAGTAGCTGATGTCTTTTGTCCCATAGGATCTAACTTACTTAATGTTTCGTTAGTTCTTACAGATTCATGACATCTACCAAGTAATGATGCATAGTAATCACACATAGCACCATACTTATCATTGATTCTCTCTTTTTGAGATTTTTTGATTACTTGTTGAACCATGACTCTCTCTCCTTTCTTTTTATTTCAAACGGCATTTCTAGTCTTTCAGGCATATTTTTACTTACAGAATTTACAATGCCTAGTACTATTCTTATTGGTAATGTAATAGTTCTTACAACTACATCACCTATTTTTTCGATACGCTTCATGTAACCTCCTTAGTCGTTGATATTTAGCGTAAGTTTTACGATATTCTATCGCAAACTCTTTTGTTCCTGGTGTTGGATCTAAATCAGCAGTTAACCAGTTAAATGCCGATCGTATTGCATAGCCACCTAATGTGTAGCCAACAAATCTAATTATGTTCCACATTATCTTTACTTTCTTGCTGTATGGTTAGCTCACATGGGAGCTGAACATCAGCAAATTCTGCATCTAAACTTGCAAATTTTATGTCAAGACTTTTAAACAAATACACTAACTTAGGGAATGGTATTCTATCCACTCCTTTCTCGTACTTTTGTACTTGTTGTGTAGCCACTTCTAATTCTTCTGCAACGTCAGATTGTGTTATCCCCAGATTGTATCTTCTGGCTGATAGTACTTTCCCAATCTTTTTTGAGATTTCTTTTTCGTTCATAGTTTTCTTCTTCCTTTCCAAATAATTTTCCTAAAACAACTAATTCACGTTTGCCTGAATTAGATTGTTTGGTTAACACTCTAATGGTATTAGGATGTTTGTGAGTTTGATTGAGTCTAACTACAGATATAAACCCATGCTTAGGGTATATAATCTCTTGATATTTGGTGTACTCTATATAATTTCGCCACCACCATATCCTCTCTAGCTGTATAAACCCAGTAAACTCTAGGTTATATATTATCTCTAGAGATTTCTTTAGACCTATTTTCCTTTGCGAGAACTTCTGCTTGTATTTTATTAGAAACATTTTTTTCCACCCATCGTTGAAGTTGTGTATATAAATGATACTTAAGATTATCATCTTTGTATTTATCTATTATTTTTAACAACTCTAATGCTTTAGTATTTGTTATCATGTATCTCTCCCTTTAGTTCGTAAATCGTTTCTTCTTGCGATTTTATCAGCATTTCCAATGCATATAACTTATCGTATAGGTCATCCACTCTACTTACTAATACTTCATTACTGTTCTTGATTTGTTCTAATTGTTGTTCTATAATCATATTATCCTTTCTATTGTTATCTACTTGCCACATTCGAGGGCAAGTAGGTAACTCTTTATTCTTTCTTTAACATCTACAAATGTTGGTTTAATAAAATCTTCGCCATATTTAAGCTCATCTTTTATTAAGTCTTCCTCATCTTCTTTTGTCCACTCTCTCCACTCTACTGGAAATTCCTTGTAGTTTTTGTTGTTTTGACATAAATACTCCATTACAAATGCAACTGCGTCTTGTATTCTGTCTATACCTGTTAGTACATAAGTAGTACCAAACTTAAATTTATAGTAAGCACGGTCTTCCAAGAAACATCCTGAATCTTGGTGTGCACCATAATTTTCTAATGTTTGTATGTCTATTTTATAATTCATATATATTCCTTTTATGCCTACTCCCCCCATTTCTGGGGGGTTCAGCAATTTATTGTTATTTCTTAAAGTTAGCTAATACCTGATTAACTATATCTTTAATTTCTTTTATTTCTTTTTTAATAGTTTCAAAATTCTCATGTGCTTTCTTTGGTATAAGAATACCAGACTGTACTTTACGCACATAATCAGTATTGAAGTCTATTGGTTTTTGTTCTGTCATGTTTTCTCCTTTGTTTTAGTTAAGCAACAGCTCACTTGTGACGCTTGTTGCGTAACATTCTTTCTTCTTCTTCTAGGTTTCTTTTGAACTCGTCTGATAGTTCGCACCCTATTCCAATTATTGCTGCACCTAACATTATAATACCTAAAACTGTATCTAATGTTATGACTACTACCGCTCCTAAGATTAGTAGTAGTACACAATAGCCAAAGTCTGTCATTACTTGTTATCCTTTGATTTGGAATCTTTTGTTAACTCGTACCAAAAAGTCCCGCCTATCACCATTCCAATAATAAACCCTATCACTTTAATACTAAGATAGATAAACATTAGAATGATAACTAGGTTATATATGATATCCATACTACTTTCCTTTCCTTTTGATTGACTTGCTTGTTAGTGCATTAAACACTACATCTCTAAACTTAACATCATGTGGATGTTGTTTTTTAGATGGTACTGGTATTATCTTCATACTTTCAAAAAGGTATAATTGTTCTACCTTTTCATGTATCTTCTCATGCATAGTATTACTCCTTCTGTTAGTATTGTTTATATATAATCAAGATCGGTAATCATTTGTTTACCAACCCCTTCCCTCGAGAAGGGGGTGGGAAACCAAGTATATATAAATACATTGATATACGAACAAGCAACGAGCAACAGCGAGTTGAACATAAGAGAACTAAGCAATTG
>Ga0099846_1000988_pt1 | contig 11734 bp, 14 predicted proteins | sample CB_VirMetaG_FD_78180 | JGI IMG/M metagenome (GOLD analysis project Ga0099846, IMG submission 78180) | Freshwater to marine saline gradient viral communities from Chesapeake Bay - CB_1504_1 Viral MetaG | ecosystem: Environmental > Aquatic > Marine > Coastal | place: USA: Chesapeake Bay... | reverse complement strand
CATTTGATTAACGGCACCGGAAGGGCTATAAGATCGGCATGACACGCAAGCAGAGAATTGACAGCACAACGGCGGCGGTGAAGGTTATGCAGGGGGCGGTGCGAGAGATTGCGCCGCCTAGTCACGTTTTGCTTAGCGGCGAGGATTGGCCCTATTGGCATTCGGTAGTCGCCGAGTTTCCTAAGATCGAGTGGACGGATCATCAACTAGAGGTTGCGGCGCAGTTGGCTAAGTCGATGGCTGATCTAGAGCGCGAGCGAAATAGCCTGCGGGTTGAAGGTTACGTTCTGGTGATGGATGGCGGAAAAAGTGTTGTTAATCCCCGCCATGGCGTATCGCGCGACCTGACAAATTCTGTTATGTCGCTTAGGCGCAATCTTAGCCTTCACGCGCGCGCGAAAGGGGGCGAGGCGCGGGACGTTGGAAAGCGGCGGGATATTGCTCGCAATGTCGAAGCGGATAACCCGCTGGACGATCCTCTCATTGCCCGCCCGCACTAAGCGATGGCACGCAAACCAAAGCTTTCCGATAGCGTATTGTCTGCGGTAAAGTGCGGGCCAGTGCCTGTGCTGCGCAATTGGCGGGCCTTGCCTGTCGAACAAATGACGCGTGCAGAAAAGTGCATGGCGTTTTGCGAGCGCCACGCGCGAGTGCCGGAAGGGCCGCTAGTTGGACAGCCGATCAAGTTCGCGCCTTTTCAAGAAGCGTTTTTCTATTCGGTGTTTGACAATCCGGCGGGAACGAAAAAGGCCATCTTGTCGATGGCACGCAAAAATTCAAAGACCGCTACGATTGCTTGTATTGTGCTGTGCTTTGTTTGCGGGCCTGAGGCTATCCAGAATAGCAGGATCAATTCCGGCGCGAGATCGCGCAAGCAGGCGGCTGAAGTCTACAATTACGCTGCCAAGATGATCCAGCTTTCGCCCACCTTGCCCAAGCTGTGCCGGTTGGTGCCGTCGAGTAAGACTATCGTCGGGCTAATGATGAATGTCGAGTATAGCGCGCTGGCAGCGGAAGGGACTACTAACCACGGCGGCTCGCCTATGGTCGCAATCATGGATGAGGCAGGCCAGATCAAAGGGCCGTATGACGCTTTTTATGAGGCGCTGACAACCGGGCAGGGCGCTTATGATGACGCGATGCTTTTCATTATCAGCACGCAAGCGCCAACTGATGCCGACTTGCTTTCGATTGAAATTGACAATGCGATACGCAGTCCAAACCCGTCAACCGTTTTGCACCTATACACCGCGCCGGATGATTGCGGGCTGACAGACCCGAAGGCGTGGGCGATGGCAAACCCGGCGATGGGCTTGTTTAGATCGCAGCGGGATATTGAGGAAAAGGCCAAGGATGCGGTAGGGATGCCGTCAAGCGAGAGCGGCTTCCGGGTTCTGTATCTTAATCAGCGGGTCAATATGGTTTCTCCGTTTGTGTCTCCGAACGTGTGGAAGCTGGGCAACCGTGCGCCTGCGGAATTGAAGGGGCTTGTTTGCTATGGCGGTCTGGACTTGTCCGCTACCACTGACTTGACCGCGTTTGTTTTGATTGGCCGTGACGCTGATGGCGATGTGCACGTGCATCCATATTTCTGGATGCCGCACAATGCGGTGCAGGAGGCAAGTAAGCGGGATAGAGCGCCCTATGATGTTTGGGTTCGGGACGGCCTGCTGAGGACGACACCTGGTAGCGTGATTGATTATGCCTTTGTTGCGCGGGATATTGGCGAGATATGCGGCGAATTGGATGTTGCGCAGATCGCCTTTGACCGTTGGCGCATGGATCGCATGAAGGCGGCGCTAGAGATTGCTGGCGTTGATTTGCCGCTAGAGCCGTTCGGGCAAGGTTATATGTCTATGTCGCCCGCGTTAGACGCGCTAGAGGCTGACCTGTTGCAAGGCAGGGTTGCGCATGGGGGGCATCCTGTGCTAACTATGTGTGCGGCTAATGCCGTGGCTATTCCCGACCCCGCCGGGAACCGCAAGCTGGATAAGTCAAAGGCGACGGGCAGGATCGACGGTATGCAGGCTCTTGCAATGGCTAGCGGGGTTGAGGTCAAAGGCGGTCAGTCCGATGGGCCTAGCGTCTATGAGGATCGCGGAATTTTGGTCATCTAATGAGCATCTTTAATTTCATTTTCGGCCCACCTTCCGCTGCCACTGCGCCGCAAGCCGCTGCGCTTGGTGACATGCAAGCGCCTGCTTTTTACGAATTTGTCAGGTTTGGTGATACTGAAAGCTCTGTCCAGAATGCGCTTCGCAATGATGCGGTGTTGCGCGCCTGTGATTTGGTGGCTGGTAGTATCGCTATGTTGCCGCTTGAAATAAAGCGGCGCAACGCGGCGGGCGTAGTGGTGCAGGCCGAGGATCACCCGCTTTATAATTTGCTGCGCTATCAGCCCAACCCTTGGCAAACGGCGCATGAGTTTAAGCAGCTTATGCAGGGATGGGTGCTGCTCCATGGCAACGCCTATGCGCGTATCTCCCGGACGCTTGGCCGCGTTACAGGTCTTGTTCCAGTCGATCCCCGGCATGTAACGGTTGAAACTGACGGTGGGATGTTTCCGGTTCGATATCGCGTAATTAACACGCGCAATGAAAGCTTGACGGTTCGGCCAGAAGATATGTTTCACTTGCGCGGCTTTTCTGTTGAGGCCGATCAGGGGGTTTCCCGCATTCAAAAGGCTGGCGATATTATCCAGACCGCGACACAGCAGCAGATGGCCGCTAACAGCCTCTATAAAAACGGGGTGATTAGCGGGGTTGCGCTTAAGCATCCATCGAAGCTGACGCCTGAAGCGGCTCGCAGGCTTAAAGAAACATACGAAAGCGGCTATAGCGGCGCTGGCAATGCCGGTAAAGTTATGGTTTTAGAGGAGGGCATGGAACGCGAGTTTCCACCTGCCACCGCTGAAAATGCGCAGATGGTGCAATCGCGTGCGCAACTTACAGAGGCCATTGGCCGCGTCTTTGGCGTTCCCCGCCCACTTATGTTTATGGATGACACGTCATGGGGGAGCGGCATTGAACAGCTCGCGATGTTGTTTGTCAGGTTTGGCCTTGCGCCGTGGTTTTCCGTTTGGGAGCAGGCAATTACGCGCTCCCTTGTCCCGCTTTCCGAGCGCGGTTCTGTATTTCCTGATTTTGATGAACGTGAATTGCTGCGCGGGACATTGAACGATCAGGGCCAGTTCTTGTCCCGCGCTTTGGGTGCCGGTGGGCATAGGCCGTGGATGACACCGAACGAGGCGCGAGAGCACGTTGGAATGAGCGTTCATCCTGACGGGGACGGGCTTCTTGATAATCGCCAAGATTCTGCTATTGTAGCAACTGCTACGGAAGGTTGATAGATGACGCTGCGCAAGCTACCAGAGGTTAAGGCATTTCAGCGACCGGCTTTTTATCAGCCGGATGCGCCCGCTTGTGCTTTGGATAAGTTTCAGCCGCGAGCCGCAGAGGCGGAAGGCAATGTTATTTCAATTTACGATACTATCGGCGAGGATTGGTGGACTGGCGAGGGTGTGACCGCGCGTCGCGTTGCTGGCGCTCTCCGCGATATCGGGACTAAGCCTGTCACCGTCAACGTCAATTCACCCGGCGGCGATATGTTCGAGGGGCTAGCTATCTACAACTTGCTTCGCGAGCATCCTGCAAAGGTGACTGTGCGTGTTATGGGCCTTGCAGCATCGGCGGCTTCTGTCATTGCGATGGCTGGCGATGAGATCGAGATGGGCCTAGGCTCGATGATGATGATCCACAATTCTTGGGGCGTTGTTGTTGGCAATCAGGACGACATGCGTGAGGCGGCTTCCACTTTTGCTGAATTTGACGCTGCCATGGCTGACATTTACGTGGCACGCACTGGTGGTAACGTTGATGACATTAAGGCCATGATGGCGGCTGAAACTTGGCTTCGGGCCGAGCGTGCTATTCAGGATGGATTTGCAGACAGCACTTTTAATATTCCAGAATATCAGGAAACCGGCGATGACGCTTCGCGTAATGCGCGCTCTCGCCTAGATGCTACCCTCGCTAAAGCAGGTGTCCCGCGTGTCGAGCGGCGCAAGCTTTTTGGGGATGCGCTTGGCACGCCGAACGCTGCTGAACAGAAAGCTACGCCGAACGCTGGCTTTGAACCGGGGGACATTGCGTCCCTAATTCAAACCCTTAAGGTTTAAGGAAACTGTTATGAATATCTCGAAGACCTATGCGCGCGGCATTCTTTCGGCCCGCGCTGAATCCGATCCCAAGAGCATCATTGCTGATTTGCAGAGCGCGTTTGCTTCCTTCAAGGACGCGCACGCCGAGCAAATCAAGGGCGTTGAAGCCAAGTTCGATGACGTTGTGACCCGCGACAAACTGGACAAGGTTAATGCGACCGTTACTGACCTTCAGGCTGCAATTGACGAAATGAACGCGCGCGCCACGGCTGCTGAAATGGATGGCGGGCGCGGTGCTAGTGTTCGTGACCCTGAGTATACTCAGGCGTTTTCGATGCACGTTCGCAAGGGTGATGTGCAGGCATCCCTGAATAAGGGTGCGGATGCGGAAGCCGGCTATCTTGCTCCGACCGAATGGGATCGCACCATCACAGACAAGCTGATTGAAGTGTCGCGGATGCGTCAGATTTGCCGCGTCCAGACTATCAGCACCGGCAGCTTTTCGAAGCTGTTCAACCTGCGGGGCACGGCTTCGGGTTGGGTTGGTGAAACCACCGCTCGCACCGAAACGGCAACCCCCACGATGGGTTCGCTCGCCTATCGCGTTGGCGAAATCTACGCCAATCCCGCTGCTACTCAGCAGCTTCTGGACGACGCTCTTGTCGATCTGGAAAGCTGGCTTGCGGGTGAAGTGCAGACCGAGTTCGCGCTTCAGGAAAACTTGGCGTTCGTTTCGGGCAATGGTGCGAACAACCGCCCCAACGGCGTCCTGACCTATGTGACCGGCGGCACCAACGCTGCGGCTCACCCGTTCGGCGCGATCCTCGCTACCAATTCGGGTGCGGCTGCTGCGCTGACGTCTGACGGGCTTGTGAACTTCACCTATTCGCTGCCTTCGTCCTTTACTGGCAATGCGCGTTATGTCATGAACCGCAACACTATGAAGGCGGTCAAGCTGCTTAAGGATGGCGACGGCAACTATCTGTGGCAGCCGTCCTATCAGGCCGGGATGCCGCAGACCCTCATGGGTTACGGCATGGTTGAAGTTCCTGCGATGCCTGACATTGCAGCGGCTGCGAAGCCAATCTTGTTCGGTGACTTTGATCAGGGCTACTTGATCGTTGATAGCGTCGGCACCCGTATCTTGCGCGATCCCTACACCAACAAGCCCTACGTCCAGTTCTACACGACCAAGCGTGTAGGCGGCGGCTTGCTTAACCCGGAAGCACTCAAGGCGCTGAATATCGCTGCTTGATGAATGGTGCGGGGGGCTTCGCGCCCCCCGTTACCTTTGGAGTTGCTGAAATGAAGTTTTCGCAAGAGTTCTCGGGCGTTATTGATGGCGAAATTTATCCGCGCATTTTTATGCCGGGCGAAGATTGTCCCGCTGAATTGCTAATCGCGGCTAAGGCTGTGGGCGCTGTAAGCGAGGAAAAGCCCATCAAAGCGCCGAAGGTTGAAAAGGCGGCTAAGTAATGCCGCAAGGTGGCAATCACGGCAACCCGCATTGGACGTTGCCAGTCCATGTTCTGACTATGACGGTTGCACCTGATCCGCTGCTGACTTTGGCAGAGGCTAAAGCGCATCTTGAGTATGTGGATAGCGACCGCGATAGCTATATCACGGCGCTGATTGCGGCTGTCACTGAGATGATTGACGGGCCGGAGGGTATGCTTGGCAAGGCGGTTGGCGAGCAAATCTGGACGTATGCGCTTCGCTACGTGCCGACCGGGATTATCAATATCCCGCTTGTGCCGGTGAAGGCGCTGCGAAGCGTGGCCTATTTTGACGCTGACAATGCCGAGCAAGAGATTAATGTAAACCAATTCCGGCTAGTGGCGAATGAGGACTTCGCATATCTGGAACCTGTTGAGGGTTTTACGTGGCCGGTGATGTATGATCGCGGCGATGCTGTGACGTTTGAGCTTCAGTTGGGCATGGCAGAGGTTCCGGCGGGAATTAAGCACGCTGCACTTTTGATGCTGTCGAATTGGTTTGAAAACCGCGAGGCAGTTTCTGACAAGGCGATGATGCCAGTCCCGTTCGCAGTGGATACGCTGCTAAACCGCTGGCGCATTGGATGGCTGGGAGCATGAAGGCCGGGGCGCTAGACCGTGCTGTGGTTATCCAGCGGCAAGGCGCGGCTGTCGATGATGGCTTTACCATGCAACCGGGCGCGTGGGCCACGCTGGCAACACGTAAGGCGCAGCGGATTGTATCGCGGGGCCGCGAGGTGTTTGAGCAGCAAGGGGTGGACGCTGAGGTTCCGATGACGTTCGTGTTGCGGGACGATAGTGTTACGCGCACAGTCACGCCTAAAGATAGAGTGTCGTTCGGCGGGCGCTTTTATGATATTAAGGCGGTGTCTGAAATTGGCAGGCGGCGCGGGATCGAGATTGTTGGTGTGGCGGTGGCGGATTGATGGCTGTCACTGTATCATTCAAAGGCGGTAAGGAATTAGAGGCCGCGCTGGCTGAATTGGGCCGTAGCGTTGGGAAGCGCACGGCGGAGCGCGCTCTTGAGAAGGCGGCGGAGCCTATTCGTGATGAATGGATTAGGCTTGCACCTGAAAAGGATGGGGACTTGCGCAAGGCAATCAAGATTGGCCGTGCGGTTAAGGGCATTCAAAAGCGTGTAGCTAAGGATCAGGCGGTTAGGTTTATTGGAATTGACGAAAGCCAAGACCGCCGCCTGCATATTTATGCCGAGATTCAGGAATTTGGAAACAAGAGCAACCCCGCGCAGCCCGCTGGAAGGCCAGCATGGGAAAGCAAGAAAGGCGCTGCGCTTGACCGTCTTGCCGATGATTTGCGCGCAGAGATTGAGAAATCGGCAGCGAGAGCGGCGCGAAAGAGCGCAAGAGTAGCGAAGCGCGGGGCGGCGTTGGATGCAAATGCCGACACGCTTAGGGCGGGGCTAGGGCTGTAATGGAAACGCAACTGCGGACTAGGCTGCTTAATGATGCAACGGTGTCGGCTATTGTGGGCATTAAGGTGCACTGGGGTGTTAGGCCGCAGGGCGAAGCTTACCCGTCTCTTGTGTTGACGATTGTTAACGACCCGCGCCCGCAGGACTATCAGGGCAACATTAATCACCGAGCAACGCGGGTGCAGGCCGATTGCTATGGGTTGACGCGAGCGCAAGCGGTGGCCTTGCGTGAAGCTGTCATTGCGGCTATAGTGCCGACTGCTACGGTTGGCGGCGTGACGTTTCGGCGTGCATTTATTAATAACGTGCTGAGCCGGGATGAATACACCGATACGGGCCTTGTCTTTAGGGACATGGTAGATTTTGAAATTTGGCATGGCTAAGGATTAAGACATGAGTGACGCGCTGATCGGTTGGGACACTGAGTTTTGGCTTGATAATGCCAGTGGCACGCTGACGCAGATTGCCGAGGTTATTTCCGTAACCCCGCCCAATCCGCAAACGGCTGATGTTGAGGTTACTCACTTCAAGTCCGCCAATCGCCGCCGTGAGTATATTGCTGGCCTGATCGAAGACGGCGATGGCACTATTGAAATTAACTTCGTGCCGGGTAGCGCGAGCGATGTTCTTTTGCGGGCTGCTGTCAATGATGGCGTGACCCGCTCTTACCGCATCATCCTCCCTGATGGTGACACGGGCTGGCAGATTGACGGCGATTGCATTGTGAAGGGCTACGAGCGCAACATCCCGATTGATGATCGGATGACTGCGACCGTGACTGTTCGCTTTACCGGCGCGAGCACTGAAGCGGCTGTCGTTTAATGGCTGCTGACGAACGCAAGTTTACCGCGCTGGGCCGTGACTGGACAGCGCGGTTTGACTTTAACGCGATTTGCGCAATCGAAGAGCGTTATGATCGCCCGTTTCTGGATATGGTCGCACCGCTATTGGGTAGTGTGAATGTAGAGGACAGGGACGATCCTGCGGCCTTGGCTGCGGCGGCTTCTAAGATTAAATTCAGTGACCTTCGCGTTATCTTTCACCAGTCGCTTTTGCATCATCACCCGGAAGCTACCGCGTCGGATGCTGGCAATGTCATTGGTGATATGGGCCTAGAGGCTGCGATGGAGATTGTGGCGTGGGCTGTAGTGCAGGCCATGCCGTCGCCTAAGTCAGATGCGGGAAACGGAAAAAAGAGCCGCTAACCGGGCGGGTTGACTTTTGGGATTTGCTTTCGGCGTGGGCTGAGGCTGGCCAATCCAGCGAAACATTCTGGAAGCAAACCCCTGCTAGTTTTGACGCGGTATTAGCTGGCATTAATCGCCGTAATCAGCGTGAGACTGAGGCGGATTTATGGCGGGCATATACGGCGGCAAGTCTTTCGGCCACTGCATCGGCTGGCAAATTGAAGCCGTTTAATCACTACTTGCGCAAGTTAAAGCCCCCGGTTGCGCAAAGCCCCCAAGAGATGCTAGAAGCGTTGCGGGCTTTTCAGGCGCAGGGCGCGAATATGACGATCACGCGGATCGAGAGGAAACCGAGCTAATGGCTACAATGCTGGGCAGCTTGCTTGTTTCTCTTGGGCTTGAAAGCGCGCAATTCAAACGCGGTTCGCGGGAAGCTGAAAAGAGCATGCAGACGCTTAGTCAGCGTATGCAGCAGGTGGGCTCTTCTATGCAATCCATCGGGGCGCGAATGAGTGTTGCGGTTACCGCGCCGCTTACCATTTTTGGAAAGACTGCATTTGACGCGGGCGTGCAGGCACGTGAAGCATTTGCACAAGTCGAGCAAGCCCTAAGCACTATGGGCGATGCTAGCGGAAAGACTGCCGGTCAACTAAAGTCATCGGCGCAGGAGCTGGCGACTTTTAGCAATTTCAACCGCACTGATATTCTGGGCAAGGTTACTGCACAGCTTTTGACGTTCGGCAACGTCTCCGGCGATGTTTTTGACCGTGCGCAACAAGCGGCGGTGGATTTGTCGGCAAGGCTTGGGCAGGATCTGCAATCTAGCGCGATCCAGTTGGGCAAGGCACTGAACGATCCGATAAAGGGTATCACTGCGCTTTCACGTGTTGGCGTGGCCTTTACTGAGGATCAAAAGGCGCTAATCAAGTCGCTGTCGGAATCTGGCGATGTTGCGGCGGCGCAGGGGATTATCCTAGAGGAGCTTGAAAAGCAGTATGGCGGCGCGGCCAAGGCTGCGCGTGATGCCGCGCCCGGCGGCGATCAGACGCAAGCTTGGCGTGAGTTGCAAGAGGCGGTGGGGGATCGTTTGCTTGATGCTTTTGCCAAGCTAGAGCAAGTCGTAGCGCCAGTTATTCGGGCCTTTCTTGATATGCCTGAGGTCGTGCAAACGGCGGCTGTGGTGGTCGCGGCCTTGGCTGCGGCGGCTGGCCCGTTGCTAGTGGTGTTCGGGAGCTTTGTTACGCTTGCGCCCGCGATTGCGGCTGGATTTGCGGCTGTAAGCGCAGCCCTTGTCGCTAACCCGTTCACGGCTGTTGCGGCAGCGGTCGGTATACTGGCTGCGTCTTTTATCGGTTTGGCGAATGCGCAGGCACAGGCACGTGCAGAAACTAACAATTTGATTGTGTCGCTACGTGCGGCGGCTTCGGCACGTTCGGCTGATTTTGCATCGCAGCGTACAAAGTTGCAGGGGCAGTTGCGCGGGGAACAAGCGCGGCTTGAAGCACTGCGGCGCGAACAACGCGCGGTGCAGGGCTCGCCTGAATTGGCGCAACGCAGCGGCGCACGCGGGCGTGTGGATAATGCGGAAGCGTTGTCTGCACAAACCCGTGTAGTTTCGCGGCTGAGGCTTGAACTGCAACTTGCTGACGAAAGCTATAGCGCAGCGGGCAAGGCGGCAGATGCAATGACTGTGCCGACTGCGCGGGCCGCTACGGCTGTCACCGGCCTAGGCGGTTCGCTGGCATCGACCGGCGCGGCTGCGCGTGCAACGGCTGACGACTTTGGCGACCTTTACGAACGGCTCTTTCCCGAAAGTATCACGCGCCGCCAAATCGCTGATTTGGCCATGATCGAAACTTACAAGGATCGGTTTGAGGACGTATTTCAAGCGCGCTTGCGTGCGCTTGGTGCTGATGGTGACGCTACCGTTTCTAGCGGGCTTTTGAACGAGGGGCCGCTTGATACTTCTAAAGTTACTGGGTCAATTGAAGAGATCCGAAAGAGCATGGAGAAAAATGGCGCTGGCATCGGGCGGCAAACCGTCTCTATCGCCGAGAGCTTCGCGCAAATGTCGCGTCAGATCACGGGCAGTTTGCAGGGATTGGCTAACAGCATTCGCTCCGGCGACTTCCTCGGCATCCTTGGCGGCGTTCTGGATATTTTCACCACCCTTGGCAGCGCGGGCGTGTTCGGGAAGGGGTTGCAGGGCAACCTTAACCGCGTCCCCGGCAATGCTAACGGAACGCGCAATTTTGGGGGCGGGCTTTCTGTAGTAGGGGAGCGCGGGCCGGAATTGGTAAACCTTCCCCGTCGTTCGCAGGTTATCCCTAACCACAAGCTAAACGGCATGGGCGGCGGCGGGATTGCACAGATTGTGCCCTCGCCTTACTTTGATGTAGTAGTTGATGGCCGTGTTATGCGCGCCGCGCCCATGGTGGCGAATGCCGGTGCCATGCAGGCTCAGTCTATGGGAGCGCGTTCTGCGCGCAGGACGGTGCGCCGATGATTGAATTGCCAACATTTGCCGTGCCGGGGTCAATGCAGGCTTCGCTTGTTGATGCCGGATTTACGCAATCTGGTGTGCAGTCTGATGACTATATCCCGCGCAAAGGTTCGCGTTATCGTGTGTCATTGACGTATGGGCCGTATAATCCTGATGACGCGCGCGTTCTGGTTTCCAGATTGATTGAAGGCAAGCAAGGCGGGCTTATGATTGAGTTCCCCTTGCTGCATAGCCAAGGCTCGCCCGGTTTGTCGCGCTTGAATGGCGCGGTAGCCTCTGGGCGCACGCTTGTGCTTGACGGCCTGACACCGGGCTACACCTGCAAAGAAGGCTATTGGCTGTCACTTGAAAAGGACGGGCAGCATTATCTGCACAATGTCAGGACGGGCGGGCGCGCTTCGGATACCGGAACGCTAACCGTAATTCTAAACGAATTAGTGCGAGATAGCTTTCCTGATAACACGGTGGTGCATCTGGCCAAGCCGATGGTGCAGGGGCTAGTCGAAGGTGACGTGTGGTCATGGAGTATCGCAGTTGACCGTGTGATTCCCATCGAGTTCACCATCAAGGAAAAGAAGTGAGCAACGGCCTAACCGGACTGCTCAAGATTGAATTGCCCGGCGGCGATGTATTGCTATCGGATGGCGGCGTTACCGTGTTCGCTGGCGATACCTATACGCCAGATGATCCGATACTAGGTGCACTGTCGAGCATTAGCACAATTGCGGAAGGCATCGGGCAAGAGATACCGGCGATTGATTTTGAGTTTGCGCCGACTTCAAACGTGGCGGTTACGGCGCTGTCAATTGGTGCGATCCAGCAATCGACTGTTAGCCTTTGGGTTGCCGAATATGATAACGATACGGGCGAAGTCGTCGGCACGCCTGAATTGCGGTTTATCGGGTTCGTGGATCAGCCGCGCACCGGCTTTGCGTTTCGGCAATTCACGGTCGGCAT
>Ga0099846_1000986_pt1 | contig 11750 bp, 17 predicted proteins | sample CB_VirMetaG_FD_78180 | JGI IMG/M metagenome (GOLD analysis project Ga0099846, IMG submission 78180) | Freshwater to marine saline gradient viral communities from Chesapeake Bay - CB_1504_1 Viral MetaG | ecosystem: Environmental > Aquatic > Marine > Coastal | place: USA: Chesapeake Bay... | reverse complement strand
GGGGGGGCACATGGACTTTGAAAGGGTGAGGGGGTGGGGGTATAAGTATACCTCGCAGATCAAAGCCCCCCAAACCAAATACCTAAAATTGTTGACCATGCAAAGTTTGTATACTATACCGCCCGTATGAACAAACGAGACCTCCCCGCAGCCGAGCTTTTGCGCCACCTATTCCGCTATGACCCGGAGACGGGTGAGTTATTTTGGCGCAACCCAACACACCCCCACTGCACTAAGGGTCCGATACGGACTTCGAGTCATGGGTATCTCACCGTGTGTCTAAAAGACCGGGCCTATAAACAGCACCGAATTATCTGGGCCATGCAGATGGGTAGTATATCGCCCGACATGGAGGTAGATCATATAAACCATGACCGCAGCGATAATCGCTGGACCAATCTGCAACTACTTACGCCCCTCGAAAACCAACGGAAGAAGCCAGCCCAGTACCGACGTAGGCCGCTCGAAGAACGTAAACCCCGGAAGTTGAGACTGAAGTCCTATAGTTCTGGTAAGTGCGCCGTACTGAGATGGGATCATGGGGCCCAGAAATACACGGTCATAGCTAGTTTCGAGACTGTAGCGTCGGCTGTAGAGTACGTAGAAAAGCATCAGGTGTAAAAATTTTCCCGCCCCAAAACCAAGATGTAAAGTTACGACACCTATTGCAACGCCCACACAAAATCGTTACCCTCCCCTCATGGATAGTTTACCTCTTCACCTAACCCGATGGTCTGACAGGCTGGCGTTCGACGTTGCCCTGTGCTTGGAAGGCTCGGGTGAGACCCTCGACGAGATCAAGGACCGCCACAAGATCGACGCCAACGAGTTGTTGGTGTTTAACCGCGACAAGGTTTTCCTCAAACGAGTGGAGACATATCGCGAGGAGGTCCGTGAGAAGGGTCTGACGTTCCGACTGAAGGCGCGGGCACAAGCTGAAGAACTCCTGACAACAAGTTATATGCTGATCCACGACCCCAGTGTGTCGCCAGCAGTGAAGGCAGACCTGATTAAATCCACAGTAAAGTGGGCTGGTCTCGAGCCAAAGAACACAGATAATGATGGCGCAGGTGGCGCAGGTGGCGTTAAGATCATGATAAACCTCGGGTCATCTCCCTTGGATATGCAGGTTGTCGATGCGACTGCGCGTGTCATTGAGGCCAGTGACAACGGCTACGCCGAAGACCACGACGATGATTGAGGAACATGACGGTTATAAATGCTACCGGGTTCGGACTGCTGCTGCCGCAAAACTTATCGAGGGTAAGCTGACAGAGGCTGGCCAGTCGTTCAAAACCAAGATCAACATCACGAAGAAACGCGGCAGAGAGTTTCTTATCCTCCTGCTGGAGTAGCGTGGTGGCCAAAGTAATGTTTAACTGGGTGGCCATTGCGGTCGAAACTGAGGATGATTATGAGTATCATCTGCTACCCCTAGTAGACTTACAGGAGCACGAACCATTTACAGATTGCTGGTGTACACCAGTGTGCGACGAAGACGGACTTGACATCTGGGTACATAACTCGTTGGATCGTCGGGAAGAGTACGAACGAGGAAGGCCAGTGAGCTGATGGCTATCGAGATTAACTATACACCCCCGCCAACTGGCAAGCGGTTCATGGAGAGCAACGCGAAGATGCGTACGCTAACTGGGCCCGTTGGGTCCGGCAAGTCTGTGACCTGCTGCTTTGAGATTGTGCGCCGTGCGTCACAGCAGAACCCTGATGACCGGGGCATACGCCGTTCGCGTGCAGCTGTGGTCCGCGAAACTGCGCGGCAGCTGGAAGATACGACGATCAAGACGTTCCTCGACTGGTTCCCACCCGGGCAGTGCGGGACGTACCTGCGCACAAAGAAGACTTACTTCTTCAAGGTAGGCGACGTTGAGTGCGAGATTATGTTCCGTGCACTGGATGACGCGGATGACGTAGCCAACTTGAACTCCCTCGAGCTTACGTTCGCATGGTTCAACGAGTGCAGAGATATCCACCCAGACATCGTCGATGCCATGTCGAAGCGTGTCGGACGTTTCCCGTCGTCCAAAGATGGCGGTCCAACGTGGCATGGGATGTGGGGCGATACCAACCCGCCGACTATGGATACGTGGTGGTACTACCAGATGGAGAAGCTCGACCCCAAGGACGGCGTGTCTCCCAACGAGAATGGCTGGGATGTATTCAAGCAGCCGTCAGGTCGCAGTCCCTACGCAGAGAACATCGAGAACCTGCCAGACGGGTACTATGACACACTGGGTCGGTCAGAGGAGTATATCCGGGTTTTCATCGACGGGGACTATGGTCTGTCGTCAGCTGGCCAGCCAGTATACAAGTATTTCCGGTCTGATTACCACATGGCGAAGCAGTTTATCCGGCCCATAAGTAACGGATTACGGCCCATAATCATAGGGATGGACCTTGGTTTGACGCCAGCAGCGGTCATCGGACAGCAGGACCCACGGGGTCGGGCGCTGATACTTGGCGAGGCTGTCAGCTTTGACATGGGCATTCAGAGGTTTATTCGGACTGTACTCAAGCCGATGCTGTATGAAAAATTCAGCGGATGCCCGGTTCTCGTCGTGACTGACCCTGCGGGTGTCCAGCGTGCGCAGACTGATGAGCGCAGTGCAGTGGATATTATCAAAGCTGAGGGGATGAAGGTCATAGCAGCGCGGACGAACAGCGTTTCTGCACGCATCAGCGCGGTTGATGAGTATCTCATGCGTCAAGTTGACGGTGATCCGGGCTTCCTGCTTGATCCACGGTGCACGGCATTGAAAGCTGCGATGATGGGGGGCTATCGGTTCAAACCCAAGAGCGATGGGGCCATCGACAAGAACAAACACAGTCACGTTGCCGAAGCCTTACAGTATCTCTGCCTCCATCTGCACAGTGGTGGAGAGGCAGGGCATCTTGCAGCGCGGCGCGAAGTCAAACAGGTAGCATCGACCGGATGGACATGAGCAAAGTGTTTTGCCTGTTGCCTACTCCGCCATGTCGTGTTAAGTTTGCGCGAACATTTCGGTAGGTGCGAGCATGACCACGTATATTACAAATCCGAAGACACCCCGCAGTAAATAATGGCGGGTCTTAGCTTCCTCCGCGTTGTCAACAACGAAGACCTTGCTCGTCAAGAGAAGGCTGACAGTGATCGTGCGCTGCAAGACCGCCAGAATCAGCCAGTTATCCTTGGTTTAACTGGCTATCTTCGTCAGTGCTGGGATGTGGCTGCGATGGCCAAGCGCCCTATCGAACAGATTATGCTACGCGCTATGCGCCAGCGCAACGGTGAATACGAAGCGGATAAGCTGCAAGGTATCAGAGCCCAAGGTGGTTCTGAGATTTATATGATGATAACCGAGGTAAAGTGTCGGGCGGCTGAGAGCTGGCTGCGCGATATTCTCCTCGAGACCGGGTCTCCGCCATGGAGCTTGGACCCTACACCTATTCCAGACCTGTCACCCACACAGTCTCGCGAAGTCCAACAGGCTTTTGCTGAGAAGGTGCTGGAGCTTGTGCAGTCCTCGGGTCAAGCACCCGGCGCTGCGCAGATGACTGAGATCAAAGAGACAGTCTCGCAAGACTACCGCTTCGCAATCCTCCAGCAGTCGCAGAACCGCGCTGACCGGATGAAGACGAAGATCGAAGACCAGTTCGCACAGGGCGGATGGGGTACAGCGTTCAACGATTTCGTTACTGACCTTGTCACGTTCCCAGCAGCGTTTGTCAAAGGCCCGATTGTACGCAGACAGCGTACTTTAGGATGGAAAACATCACCTGATGGCAAGACAATGGTCGAGCCTATCGAGCGTCTTGGACCTGAGTACGAGCGTGTTGATCCGTTCCGCATCTACCCTGAGCCGGGCATCAGCACCATCGACGAAGGATATCTGTTCGAGCACCACCGCTTGTCACGCATGGAGTTGTCTGATCTTATCGGTGTGCCCGGTTATGACGATGACGCCATCCGCAAAGTCCTTGAGATTGGTAATGGCCAGTCGTGGATTGGCGAAGACGTTGAGCTCCAGAAGGACGAGGAAGAGCGCAAGTATTACAGCTACATGCGTCCGACAACTGAGTTCGATGCACTAGAATTTTGGGGCAAAGTCAGCGGTAAAATGCTGATTGAGTGGGGTTTAACCGAGGATGAGGTCCCCGATTCGGCCCGTGAGTATGATGCAAACGTCTGGCTTGTAGGTAACTACGTTGTCAAGGCGGTGCTGAACTACGACCCATTGGGTGAGAAACCCTACGCAAAAACCAGCTTTATCAAGTGCCCCGGTGCATTCTGGGGTAAGGGTATACCTGAGATCATCGAAGACCTTCAGGGTGTTTGCAATGCAGCTACCCGCGCACTGGTCAACAACATGGGGATTGCTTCAGGTCCGCAGGTTGAGGTCAACCTTGACCGCATTCCAGCCAACGAAGACATCACACAACTCTCACCGTGGAAAATCTGGCAGACAGTCAACGACCCTGTCGGTTCTTCCTCGGCGGCTATTCGCTTTACCCAACCGGAGTCCCGTGCTTCCGAGTTGATGTCCGTCTACGAACGCTTCTCCCGTCTCGCAGATGACCACTCGGGGATTCCGGCCTATGTGTATGGCGATCTGAATGTGCAGGGGGCTGGCCGGACTTCATCAGGTCTTTCGATGCTGATGGGCGCGGCGGGCAAAGGCATACGTCAGGTCGTCATGCACATAGACGCAGATGTGGTAAAGCCCATCGTGCAGCGTCAGTTCGTGTACAACATGCGCTACGATCCAGACGAATCAATCAAGGGCGACGTTCAGGTATTGGCCAAGGGTGCCATCAACCTCGCAGTCAAGGAGACTGTCAACGTCCGCCGCATCGAGTTCCTCAACGCAACCGCCAATGAGTTCGATATGGACATCATCGGTAAGGATGGCCGCGCCGCAATTCTACGCGAGGTGGCTAAAGGGTTGCAAATGTCCGCGGACGAAGTCGTCCCATCGCGGGAGAAAGCCGCTTACAATCAGCAACAGGACGCAATCGCGGCCAGTGCTGCTGCGCAAATGCAGCAGACACAGCCAGCAGCCCCTGCACCAACTGATGCAAGCGGCGCACCCAAAGGTGGGATGGAAGGTAACACGGTCAGTAGTCGTGTGAGTGGGGCGGCGGCATGAACCGACCAACCCCTCAAGTGACTAAAGCTCTTGCCGCATCTGTTCGGCAGTTCCCAGTTCTACTGGAGTGGCTGCGTGAATGGGAGTTGCAGGAACTACGTCGGCTGCCTAGCGTAGTCGACAACACTGGTATCTATCAGGGCAGATGCCAAGTGCTCGGTGAACTCACAAAGTTCGCCAACGACGCCCCCAACCTAGCGGCCCAAGGGGCCGACTAATCAAGCTCACAGATTGGAGCAAATAAATGGCAATTCCAGAGCAAGTACGTAAACAGTCCGAAGCTGTACAAGAGTTGTACAAGCAGTTAAATGATGACGATAGCACAAGCGTTACCGCTGAGGCTGCCGAAGAAGTCGTTGAACCTGCTAGTGAAACCCCTCCGGCTGACGCGAATGACAACGAACAACATGCTCAAGTATCGGGAGACGAACAAACTTCCGGTGCGACAAACCAAGACGACGAGAACTCTGAGACTTATGCTCAGAGGTGGCGTTCTCTTCAGGGGTCATACAATGCCACAGTTCGGCAGAAAACCGAACTAGAAGATCGTGTCGTACAGATGGAGCAGCTTCTAGCTGCGCTATCGGAGAAAGGCTCGGCACCAGCTCAGGCATCAGAGCCAGCACAAGTCCAACGATTTGTGTCTGACGATGATATCAGTGAGTATGGTGAATCGATTGATGTAATGCGTAATGTCAGCCGCGAGGAACTTGTTCCTGTGGCCCAGCGCCTTGCTCACATCGAGGGTCTCCTTCAGCAGATGCAAGCTAATGTAGTTCCGCAGGTACGCGCTGTCGCTCAACGGCAGCACGCTTCAGCAGAGCAACAGTTTTGGTCTGACTTAACGACATTTGTACCCGAATGGCGTAGCGTAAATGACAATCCAGACTTCCAGTCTTGGTTGCTTGACGTTGATCCACTAACGGGTGCTGCACGGCAGACCTTCCTTGATGAGGCCCAACGCTCGCTCGATGCGAATCGAGTTAGTGCGTTCTTCCAAACTTGGCTTGATACTTCTGGACAAGTCTTTGTTCCCCAATCCACCCCCGCTGCGGCTAACGAGCTGGAGAAGCAGGTTGCCCCGGGTCGCTCACGCGGCTCAGGCGCTCCATCTTCGAAGGCAGCCAAGACCTACGCACCAGACGACATTAAGGATTTCTTTAACGCCGTCCGACTGGGTAAGTACAAAGGTCGTGAACCAGAGCGGGACCGTATAGAGCGCGATATATTTGCGGCGCAACGAGAAGGCCGCATTACCGCGAACGCTTGATTATTGAAAGGTAAATTTTATGGTATATCCTGTTTCGTCTGGTCGCCCGAACTACTCGGGTAACTTCATTCCTGAAATCTGGTCGGGCAAACTGATCGAGAATTTCTACGACGCCACCGTGCTCGCAGCAATCTCGAACACCGACTACGAAGGTGAAATCCGTCAGTACGGCGACACCGTCAACATCCGCACCACACCGGAAATCACGATCCGTGATTACGTGAAAGGTCAAGCGTTGACTGTCGAAAATCCCGACAAGCCAAAGCTCCAGTTGCTCATCGATAAGGGCGAGTACTTCGCTTGCGTCGAAGACGATGTAGATAAAGTTCAGTCGGACATCAACCTGATGGACACTTGGTCGAAGGACGCTTCCGAGCGTATGAAGATCAAGATCGATCAGCGCGTTCTGACCGACATCTTGCCGGGCATTTCGGCTACCAACAAGGGTGCAAACGCTGGTGAGCAGTCGGCATCGTTCAACCTCGGCACGACTGGCGCTCCGCTGACCGTGACTAAGGATGGCGCTGGCGGCACTGCATCCGTGATCGACTTGATCGTCGACATGGGTACTGTTCTCGACGAAGCCAATGCTCCTGAAGCTGACCGCTTCCTCGTCATTCCTGCCAAGATGGCTGGTCTGATTAAGAAGTCGGAACTGAAGGACGCATCGTTGACAGGCGACAGCATGTCAGTGGTTCGTAACGGACGCCTCGGCATGGTTGATCGTTTCACGATCTACGTAAGCCACAACCTGTACGTATCTTCGGGTAAGTACAACATCTTGTCAGGTCACAAGATGGGCTTCACCTTCGCTTCGCAGATGACCAACATGGAAACCATCCGGTCGGAATCGACCTTCGGTAACATCATCCGTGGTCTTCAGGTTTATGGCTACGAAGTCATCAAGCCAGAAGCTCTCTCGACTGCTGTAATCCAGTTCTAAAATGGTGGGGGCTCCGGCCCCCATCTACTTCTGAAAGGTAAAATAATGACTGCATTCACTGACTCGCTCGGCTTCAACAAGGGTGTCGCTGCATACCCAGATGGCCAAGCCGTATATAAGTTTGAAGTCGAACTCGACTTCGCCCAGATCGTTGCTGCTCGTGCCGCAGCTGGTGCCACCGCATTGGCTGCTACCGACACGCTTCAGGTTATCGCGCTCCCAGCATACTCTGTTGTTCTGGCCGCTGGCCTGAACGTAGTTTCGGCTGAGACGACCAACACCACTGCGACGTTCGACTTTGGTTACACAGGCGGCACACCTGCTGCTGCTAACGTGTATGCCGATGACGCTGCGTCCAACGCAGTAGCAATGGACTCGGACAACCTTGCTAACCCAACTGTCATCAAGACAGCGGATACCATCGACATCCTTCTCAACACTGCGGCTCCGGCCAATGCTGTTGTTAAGGCATGGGCCATCGTCGCTAACTGCGGTTAATCGGTACGGGCTGTCGTCACTGGCAGCCCCACCTTTTGAAAGGAAAACACCATGGGTGTCTATAGAGGTATTACCCAAGATAACGTGACAATCAACGGCGGCACGCTGTACAATGTTTCGGTGTCCGGCAACGTCGATGCCTCAGCTGGTTATATCCAGCTTCGCACTGCCACTGCTACTCAGATTGCTGCAATCGGTAACGCAGTAAATACTACTGGTAAGAAAGCGGGCACAGTCGTGTTCGACACAACCAACAGCAAGATCAAGGTCGCGACTGGCGCAACTGCCGCCTCGACTTGGGTCGATGCAGCTGGTACAAACGCCGTCACGCCCGCATAAACGGTGGGGGCTTCGGCCCCCACTAATACAGGACTTCGACTATGCCAACTAATCTAACAGGCTTTCAGATCAACTCCACCTATCGGCAGATATTGCATATCAGCGATGGACCTACAGCCACAGAAAAAGTTGTGCATAGCGGCACCGGAGTTGCAACAGCATTGCGCTTGGGCACTACGTCGATGTCCGGGACGTTCTCGAACATAGCTTTCACAGACCAAGCAGCGGCGCGAGTAAGCATGGGCCTCGGCTCCATGTCCACGCAGAACGCAAGCAGTGTGGCTATCACTGGCGGGTCACTCACAAACGTAACTTTCACTGGTAGTTTTAGCGGCATCACGCTGATCGACGCAGATAAGTTCACCACAAAAGCTGGCACTGATGGGATATCCCTTCAGGACAATAGCATCTTCGCTGAGGGTGTTAGTGCCAATCTCGACATCAGCCTCACGCCCAAGGGTACAGGTAGCGTAAACATCACCAAGGTGAATATCGACGCTGGCACAATCGACGGCACCACTGTGGGGGCAACAGTTCCAGCTGCGATACACGGCACGACTATCGAGGCCACGACATCAATCGGTTACCCCACTGGAGCGGGCGGCGCTGTTACTCAGGCGACGAGCCGTACGACAGGTGTCACCCTCAATAAGATTACAGGCCAGATCACTCTGTTCGCAGGGTCACTCGCTGGGCATGATGCCGATGAGTTCACGCTGACTAACAGCGCCATTGGGGCAAACGATGTTATCGTCCTCGGTATCAAGAACGGTTGTGCTGCGGGTACGCGGAAATACTATCAGGTGCATGTTGTCGCACAGGCTGCTGGTTCCTGCGTTATCTCTGTGGGGAATATCGACAACGCGACCATCCCGTCTACGGGCACCGACAGTCCGGTGTTGCAGTTCGCTGTAATCAAGGGGGCGATAGCGTAATGGCTAAGACACCAGCATGGACCCGCAAGGAAGGCAAGGACCCAAAAGGTGGCCTGAACGCCAAGGGTCGTGCATCATACAACAAGGCTAACCCCGGCAAGCCCGGGCTCAAGGCTCCGCAACCCGGAGGTGGCCCCCGCAAGGAGTCATTCTGTGCGCGGATGACAGGCATGAAGAAGAAGCTCACCTCAGAGAAAACCGCTCGTGATCCTAACTCACGGATCAACAAGAGCCTCAAAGCATGGAACTGTTGATAGTATGGCAAAAGCACCTAACAAGATCGCCAAGGTAATGGGCGAATTTAAGCGTGGCACGCTTCATGCGGGTCGTGATCCCAAAGGCCCAAAGAAAGCACCGCTGGCCAAGTCTCGTAAGCAAGCTATCGCCATCGCACTGAGCGAAGCCGGTAAATCCAAGAAGAAGTAAAGGATACTCAAATGCCAATGAACAAAGGAACTAAGGTTTTAGGCGCTTCACCAGCGGCAAAGATGGAGCGGGCTGCTATCGCTAACCGTAGTACTCCTGCCAGAACCGCAGCAGCAATGAAAATTGCAGCTCAAGAAGGTACGACAAATGCGTCGGGCGGACGCCCAGCGGCGAAGCCAACACCAAAGCCTACGAGCAGAATGCCACTTGTAGATAAGTTTGTAGGTACACTAAAGAAAGAGAGCACCCCGTACACCATGGGCGGCTCGAAGAAATAAGGAGATTAAAATGTCCGAGAAACAATTTATCCGCGTCATCAAAGATGGCTTCATTTACGACTACAACGCCCGCATGGCGGCGCTTGCTTCGTGTGAAGTTATCTCAGAACTGCAAGCGTTCCCTGAGCGTTTCGTACCAGAGCACGCAGTTAAGCGCGTCAAGAAGCCAGTCGTCAAGGCACAGGCTGAGGTTGTCGCACCCAAGGGTCTCAATCTTGCTACTGACATTCCTGTCGAACCAGTGTATACAGACCCAGAGCTGGCCGCAGAGGCTGGTAGGAACTGGCCTGAATGAAACCATCGGATATCATCACTGAGGCACGAGCACTAGTTCAGGACTCACGCACACCGTACCGCTACAGCGACACCCTCATGCTTGGTTGGGTGAATCAAACGCTGAAGCGCATGGTAATGCTGCGTCCTGACTTGTTCTCCCTCATTGGTGATATCCCTACTACCCCAGACACGGTCCTTCAGAGCTGCCCAGCAGACTCGATGCGACTGGTCGAAGTGTTTCAGGTAAAGAACGGCAACGCTATTACTGAGACAAACCGTGAGTCCCTTGATCGCATCCATCCCAGCTGGGCCGGTGATGCGTCGGGGAACCCGGTGAATTTTATGCGGCATGTCCGCAATCCTAATCGGTTCTTTGTGTACCCACGCCCAGCAGCCGGGGTAGTCCTTGTTGCTGAGTACGTGCAGACACCTGCTGCGTACACGATAAACCAGACTATAAATATGCTATCCGACGCATATTTGCCAGCCGTCGTTGACGGTGTGGTATTCCTTGCCGAGTCGGTAGACGACGAGAATGTAAACTCAGGCCGTGCTAAAATGTTCCAAGACTCGTTCAACCAAGTCCTCGCAGCAGGATTGCAGGTACGAACGATAACTGACACAGAAGCTGGTGGCCTCGATCCGAAGCAGGTGATCTGATGGCTGACCGTGAGTTCGACTCCCTTGTTTCCCGCGTAAGCGTTAGCGCACCGGGTTGTCCTAACTTCCTTATCAACTCGGCTATCCGGAACGCAGCTATCCGGACCTGTGAGCGTACGCTGTATTGGCGTCACGCAGAGGTTCCGTATAACTTAACTCCAGCGGTGCATCAGTATCTCTACCGCAAACCAGCCGAGTCTGACGTACACGCTGTGTTTGTCGCGACAGTCAATGGCTCTCCGCTCGACCGTATCACGTTGGAAGAAGCGTTTATGCGCTACCCAGCATGGGCTGATCTGTACAGCGGTGTACCCTACGAGGAGCTCTGGTCTGATACCGGGGCATTCAACGGTGCTGAGTTCAACGAGAACACATTAAACGGCGGGTCATCGTTTACGGCGACTGACGCTGCGCTTGAGAAGACCAGCGATCCTCGCGTCTTCACCCAGATTAACCCAGACCAGTTCATTGTCCTTCCCTCACCGAGCGACGACAAACCGTTCAGTCTCAGGTTGGTGTATGCCCTGAAACCCAAGCGCGATGCCACGGGTATGCCAGAGTATATATTCAACGAACTCGAGGATACGATCTACCACGGCGCTCTCCAAGAGCTTATGGTTGTACCCAATCAACCGTGGAAAGATTTAGAGTTAGCGGCCTATCATGCCAAGCAGTACACATACTGCGTGACTGAGAGGCGTGCCCGTGCTAATCTAGGCAACATGCGGGGTGTCATGCACGTTCAAATGCGCCCCTTCGGGTGACGGAGTTATTAGATGGCAGTCAAACTCAAGAATAATGCTCGAGGGTTCCTCAGCGTAGCTATCACACAGAGTGATACGCAGCTCGTATTAACGAGCGGCACAGGCGCGTCGTTCCCAGTACTCGCAGCTGGTGATACGTTCTTCGCCACACTGGTCTCCGCCGAGGGGATTTCTGAAATCGTGAATGTTACTGTACTGTCTGGCGATACGCTGACCG
>Ga0099846_1000985_pt1 | contig 11751 bp, 15 predicted proteins | sample CB_VirMetaG_FD_78180 | JGI IMG/M metagenome (GOLD analysis project Ga0099846, IMG submission 78180) | Freshwater to marine saline gradient viral communities from Chesapeake Bay - CB_1504_1 Viral MetaG | ecosystem: Environmental > Aquatic > Marine > Coastal | place: USA: Chesapeake Bay... | reverse complement strand
TAGCATCCTTGATCGCGGATACGGAAAGCCTATCCAGGCTGTCGAACATGCTGGAAAGGACGGGGAGAAAATCCCGTTTACGGGGTTCATGATTGACCGTGCAAAATCCGATCCGGCTGACGCTGACTGAACCGCAAGAGCGGTTTCTGTGCAGCACGGCCAAGCATCCGGCATTCGTCGCGGGCTTCGGGGCTGGCAAGTCGGAAATCATGGCTTATTCGGCAATGGGCGATGCGGCCCATTCATCGGATGCGCTGATCGGTCTTTACGCTCCGACCTACGATCTTGTGCGCCTTATCACAGCGCCGCGTATGTGTGCCAAGCTGGATGAATTCGGCGTCCCCCATAAGTGGAACAAGCAAGAGAACATCATCTATTGCAGCTATCCACGGTTTGGCGACTTTGTGCTGCGGACGATGGATAACCCGGAGCGGATCGTCGGCTATGAGACATACCGCGCCCACGTTGACGAACTCGACACGCTAAAGCCGGAACAGGCGCGGCGGGCATGGAACCAGATCATCGCGCGGAACCGGCAAAGGCCGGATGGCATAAAGGCCCCGTTCAACCGGGTTTCAGCCTATACCACGCCAGAGGGCTTTCGGTTTGTCTATGATCGGTGGGCGAAAGAGCCAACCGAAGGCTACGAGTATTTTCAGGCGCCGACCTACAGCAACCCATTCCTGCCTGCCGACTATGTGCAGAACCTGCGGAACAGCTACCCGGCGGAACTGATCGACGCATACATTGAGGGCCGGTTTGTTAACCTCACAAGCGGATCGGTCTACCGAAGCTATGACCGGGAACGGAACCGCAGCGGGGAAACCATCCAGACCAGTGAGCCATTGCGGATCGGCATGGACTTCAACGTCGGGAACATGGCGGCTTGTGCCTTCGTTCTGCGGGAAAACGATTGGCATTGCGTGGATGAACTGAAAGGCGGCATTGATACGCCGTCCATGATCGAAACCATGAAGGCCAGATACGAGGGCCACCATATCACGGTTTACCCGGACGCAAGCGGTAGGAATGCCAGCAGCAAGGGGGCCAGCCTTTCTGATATCGGGCTTCTGAGGCAGGCGGGTTTTGTGATCCGCGCAAAGGACAGCAACCCGCGCGTGAAGGATCGCGTCCTTGCTGTGAACAAAGGACTAGAGGCGGGGCGCGTGTGGGTGAACCCTGACAAGTGCCCGGAGACAGCCCGATGCCTTGAACAGCAGGCATACGACAAGAACGGCGAACCGGACAAGTCATCCGGGCTTGACCACCAGAACGACGCATTCGGCTATCCGATTGCCTATGAAATGCCAGTTGTTAAGCCAGCGGCCCGCATTACGGAGTTGAGAATTTGACCAATAGCGTTGCCATCAGATCAGCGGACAGCGACGCCATGGTGGCATTGTCGGCAAAGGGCCGCGCGCTGATGGGCGGATCAACTGCCATGCGCGCCGCTGGGCAGACCTACCTGCCGAAATTCACGGCGGAATCGGAGGCGTCGTATTCTGAGCGGCTCGGCTTGTCTTGGCTGTTCAATGGATACCGCAAGACCGTGCGCGATATGACGGGCCGCGTCTTCGACAAGCCGGTTGCGCTGGATGATGCAGCACCTCAACGATTGAAGGAATGGGAAAGCAACATCGACCTGGCAGGTAATGACCTGTCCACGTTCGCGCGCCGCGTGTTCGATGATGGCATGTCCGGGCCGGGGATTTCCTATATCATGGTGGACGCGCCTGCCCGTGGTGGAACGGTTACGCAGGCTCAAGCCCGCGCGCAAAACCTTCGTCCATTCCTCGTGCATCTTCGGGCTGAGGATATCCTTGGATGGAAAACGGAGACGATTGATAACGTGACCGTCCTGTCGCAAATCCGCATCATGGAAAGCGTGACGGAAAGCGACCCGAAGGACGAATTCGCAGAGGTCAAGGTCGACCAAATCCGCGTCTTGGATCGCACGGAAAGCAACGTGCAAATCCGCATATATCGCAAGCAACGCGCCGGGAATGGCCGCGATGAATGGGCGCTGTATGAAGATGGCGGAAATACCGGGCTGTCAGAGATAACGGTTGTGCCGTTCTATGCCAACCGGACCGGGTTCTTCACCGGAGAACCGATGCTGGACGACTTGGCAGATGTGAACATCGCCCATTGGCAAAGCCAGAGCGACCAACGCAACATCCTGCACGTCGCGCGGGTGCCGATCCTGTTCGGCAAGGGCATCCCGGATGATAAAACCATCACGGTCAGCACAAGCACGGCGACGCTGGTAAGCGATCCGCAGGCTGATCTGAAATGGGTTGAGCATTCGGGGCAGGCTATCGGGGCCGGTCGGCAAGACCTGAAAGACCTTGAGTTTCAGATGGAGGCTTACGGGCTGCAATTGCTTGCGGCCAAGGGCAATCAATCGGCAACGGGCGAGGCGCTGGACGCCAAGAAGGAAACATCAACGCTATCCATGACCGCAGACGCGCTACAAGACGCTCTTGAGCAGGCTATGATCTACATGGGCATGTATGCGGGCGAGGCCGGGGCTGATGTCCACGTCAACAAGGACTTCGGCATTAGCGGGCTGACCTCGCAGGAGTTGCAGGTCATGCTGCAAGCGGTCAACACTGGAAACATGAGCCGCGAAACATTCCTGCGTGAAATGGTGCGGCGCGGGTTTATCGCTGAGATTGACCCTGCGGATGAGGCAGAGCGGATCGACACAGAGGGCAGCAATATGGCGGACCCGGTGAATGGAGGCTTCTGAGCGGATCGCGGATCAGCTAATCCGGCACCAGATCGGATTGCAGCGGCTTTCTAACGGGCAGGTTCGCAAGGTCTTGGCCATGTTGCGCCGGGTTGATGCGCGGATCATCGAACGGATTGCGAAAGAGGATATTTCCAGCATGTCTGTCGCGCGGCAATCGCGCCTGGCGGATGCGTTGCGGGCTATCATTGACAGCGCATACACAGACGCCATGGGCCAGTTGCACGTTGATCTAACGGCGCTCTCTGCCTATGAGCGCGACTATGATGCAGACTTGTTCGAGAGGGCAATTCCATTCCGCTATGAGACAGTCAGGCCGACCACCTCGCAAATTATGGCGGCGGTTAATTCCCGCCCATTCCAAGGCAAGCTACTCCGCGAATGGTATAAAGACCTCGGGGAAGTGGCGTTCAAGCGCGTTCGGGATGCGGTCAGAATGGGCATCGTGGAGGGACGGACGACAAGCCAGATGATTGCCGACCTTCGGGGAACGCGGGCACAAGGCTACAAGGACGGCATCCTTGAGGTGAGCCGCAGACAGGCAGAGGCCACGGTCAGGACCGCAATCAACCACACGGCCAATACGGCGCGGCAGTATCTCTACGAGGCCAACGCGCGGGTGATTGAGGGCGTCAAGTGGGTTGCGGTGCTGGATGGGCGCACCACGGCTGTCTGTCGTGGGCGCGATGGGCAGGTGTTTGCAATCGACAAGGGGCCAAGGCCACCTGCGCACATCAACTGTCGGTCAACAACTGTGCCGGTTCTCAAGCGCGGCTCTGACATTGGGGAAACCACTGCGGGAATGGCGGGCCGCGTTCCGGCTGATGTGAACTATTCGGACTGGCTGAGAACGCAGGATGCGGTATTCCAGAATGACGTTCTCGGGGTCAAGAAAGCGCAACTGTTCCGGGCGGGCGGATTGACGCTTGACAGGTTCATTGATCGGGCAGGTCAGGAATACACGCTGGAAGAACTGAAAGCGCGGGAAAGTGAAGCATGGCAAATGGCTGGCTTCGGCTCGTAACCGATAAACCGGACAAGCCAAAGCGCAAAGGCGCAGGCGATCCGATTGAATGCCCGAAGTGCAATAGTCGCGCATCAATCGAGGTGCGGCTAGGGCGGACATACAGGGACGGGAAATACACGGCAGGGAAAAAGCAATTGCGATGCGCTGACTGTGGATCAATCGTTCTCTAGCAAGATGACTACCGCAATTTGCGGGTCTTAAACGCTGGCGGGATGCCAGCACTTAACAGCGGGAAGCTGAAATATGGAAATCGAACTATCGGACGTGTCGGGTCTGCCCGATGCACTCAAGCCGCTGGCCTCGCAGGCTGGTGACAAATTCAAGCTGGACTTGTCCAAGCTGATGCCAGCCGAAGACTTGACCGGCCTCAAGACCGCTCTTGTCAAGGAACGGGATAACGCCGGGGCCTATGCCAAACTTGGCAAGCCGGATGAAATCGCGGCAAAGCTGGCAGACCTCGAGGCCAAGGCATTAAATGGCGGCAAGGGTGGCGAGGAAGCGCAAGCCAAACTCGATCAGATGAAGGCCGACTATGAAGGCAAGCTGACCGAGAGCAACAGCCGATTTTCCAAGTTGCTTGCGGATCGGGCACGGTCGGACCTCAAGGCGGAACTGGCGAAAGCCGGGGTTGTGCCTGAGGGTCTCGACATGCTGGCCGCATTCGCAGCGCAGCGTATTCAGTTTCACGATGACGGCACCCCCAAGGTGCTTTCGCCGGAGGGCAAGCCGATGATTGGCAGCGGTGCCGATCATGGGGCAACCCTCGCAGACCTCGCCAAGGAATTGGCGGGTTCAATGCCGTATCTTGTGAAGGATGGCGGCACTGGGGGCAGCGGGAAGCAGCCCGGATCGAACGGCGGGACGCCGACACGGAAAACCGTCACGCGGGCGCAGTTTGACGCCATGAGCCATTCCGAACGCGCGGCACATTCGAAATCAGGCGGCAAAGTCACAGACTGACCGCAAATCAAGGAGCCTATAAATGGCAAACGTTTTGACCAACCTTGCGGCGGATATCTATCTCGCCGCTGACCGCGTGGGCCGCGAACTTACCGGCATGATCCCAGCATCCACCATGAATACCGGCGCGGCGGCTGCGGCCAAGGGCGATACCGTGCGTTCGCACTTCACCCGCTCGGTGGCTGTGACGACCCTCAGCCCTGCGATGGCGATCCCGGAAGGGACCGACCAGACCGTTGACAACAAAACCATGACCCTCAACACCATGGACACGGTTGAAATCCCGTGGACTGGCGAGGACGTGCGCAGCGTCAACAACGGCTCCGGGTTTGAGACGATCTACGGCGACCAGATTGCGCAGGCCATGCGCGCCCATGTCAACAAGATCGAGGCCGCACTGGTGACCGCTGCACGGGCTGGCGCAAGCCGTGCCTATGGCGCCGCGACCACTACGCCGTTCGGCACTGCCAACGACTACACCGATGCGTCGAACGTCTTGAAGATCCTGAAGGACAACGGCGCGGGCGCGTTTGACAATCAGCTTGTCATCAACACGGCTGCTGGCGCGAACTTCCTTGGCAAGCAATCGGCGGTCAACTCGGCTGGCACCGATAGCATCCTGCGCCAAGGCGTCTTGCTTGATCTGGCAGGCATGCCGGTTCGGGAAAGCGGTCAGCTTGGCTCTCATACCGCAGGCACGGCTGCGTCGGCCACGACCGACAACGCGGGCTATGCCGTGGGCGATACGGTCATCACCTTGGCATCGGCGGGCACCGGCACCATCCTTGCGGGCGATGTCATCACCTTCGCGGGCGACACGAACAAGTATGTCGTGGTTTCCGGCGATGCTGACGTGTCGGGCGGGGGCACCATCACATTGCAGGAACCGGGCTTGCGGGTTGCCATGTCGGCTGCGACGAAGGCCATTACCATGATTGCCACCCACAGCGACAACCTGGCGTTCTCGCGCTCGGCTGTTGAACTGGCCATGCGCGCGCCGGCTGATCCGATGGGCGGCGATGCTGCGGTTGATGCGATGGTTGTCGCGGACCCGTTCTCGGGCCTGTCGTTCGGCGTGTCGGTCTACAAGGGCCGCAAGAAGGCGATGATTGCGGTTGATGCTCTGTGGGGCGTCAAGTGCTGGAAGCCGGAACACGTCGCGCTTCTGCTCGGCTAAGGCTGTTTGACCTTGGGGCATCCGTTCGCGGGTGCCTCACATCAAGCAACCTTGGAGGCACCATGTCTGGAACTTGTGAAACCGTAACCATCATCACGAAGAACGGGCCTGTTGATATCAACAAGGCCGACTATGACCCGAAAACGATGACGCTTGCGGGCCAGGAAAAGCAGGTTCGCAGAAAATGATTTCCTTCTATCGGTATGCTGATACAGTGGGCGATGGCACCGGATCGCGTGAGGGCGCGGTTAACGGGTCCGTAACGCCTGTGGTGTTGCGGCTTATGCCAAGGGCGGGCGAGACATCGCTTGAGGTCCATAACATGATGGTTCACATCATGGACGTGGGCCTGTTCGATACCGGGAAGTATGGCAACAACATCGTTCTGACAAATGGCATTTCTGTTGGCGTCTATAACGCCGATGGAAGCCTTGACCGTGACTTGATGGATGGAGAGCCGATCAAGTTAAATGTGGAATGGCACCACGTTTGCTATGATGCGTCACTTTCGACATATGGCACTGGTGATGCGAGCCTTTCGGTCAGTTGGCCATTCACAAGGGCTGGAATGCCGATTATTCTGGAATTCGGTGAAAGCATTTGCATTACGCTTGCAGATGATTTGACCGGCCTCACGCACCACGCGTTCCGATTTGAAGGGATTGCCCACGGATGACACTCACAGCAACCATCGGCGGGGCATCGTCGGACACATACGCAACCATTGCGGAATACGTCGCCTATGCCGTTTCGATGGGCTGGACGCTTGCGGATGGAACGGCGGCGAATGAGGTGAACTTGCGCCGGTCGCGCGCCTATCTTGACCGGGCATATGAGTGGCACGGCATCAAGACCGATGAAACACAGGCGCTGCAATGGCCGCGCATTACATCGCTCTATGTCGATGGCTACAGCGTGTCGTCCGAAACAATCCCGCAGCGGATCAAGGATGCACAATGCGAAATGGCCTATCTGATCCAAGGCGGGGCCGATCCGTTCGAGACGGTCACGGGTGGCGCTGTTCGCCGTGAGAAAGTCAAGGCGGGGCCTGTCGAGAGTGAAACAGAATACGCCGGGACGCGCGAACTTGCCCGCTACATGGCGATTGAGGGGCTTGTCCGCCCGTATATGATCGGCGGATCGCGGATGGTGCGCGGCTGATGGCAACGATTGCATCCATAGCGGCCAAGGCGCTGGATAAGGTGGCGCTGAAAGTGACAGACGCCGCCCATTCGGCAACAATTACCGATGGCACCACAACGTCAACCGGGCGGGCTGTCGTGGACAAGCTGACGCCATCAAAGGAATTCAGCAAGTTTAGCGCGGGCGAAAGCGCACAGTTGATCTTGCTCGAGGGGTTCGACACTTCACCGGCCGACGGATGGTCACTCACATTCAACAGCCGTGACTATCTGGTAATCCGGGTTCAGGACATTCTCGCGGCTGGCTCGCTGTTCTATGTGCAGGCCATTGCCGAGGCCGATCTATACAACGTGCAGGCATCCATTCAGGCGCTCACCAAGACGCCAGACGGCATGGGCGGCAATACTGAGGCATGGTCAACTCCTGACGCCGTGGGCGGCTATCTGGAAGGGCTGTCAGGGTCTGAGAAATGGCAGGCCATGCGGGTAAGCCCGGACAATCGCTATCGCCTTATCATTGCATATCAGGTTGGCGTCACGGCTGCGGATCGGGTGCTGATCGGGTCCAAATATTACGGCATTGAAAGCGTGATGGATATGTCGGGCCGTGGGGTCTGGCTTGAATTGACGCTGACAGAGGGCGCGCCATGACAAGCATTAACGTCAATGTCGAGGGGATGGCTGCTCTGACCGCGCAACTGGCAAAGATCAGCGATGCGGGCGAAAACGTGGTTTCTGATACCATAGCAGAACTGGCGCTCACGACCGAGGCAAACGCGGTTACAGGAATTCGCGGCGGCGCGGCAACGGGTCGGGTCTACAAGCGGGGCGGCGTATCGCATCGGGCATCCGCTCCAGGGGAATACCCGGCATCGGATACGGGGAGGCTGATGCTTTCAGTTGCCAGCGAGATTGCACCATTCGAGGCACGGGTTGGGACGAATGTGCCTTATGGGCAATATCTTGAATTCGGAACAACTCGAATGCCGGAACCGCGTCCTTGGCTCTTGCCATCATTCGAGGCCGCGAAGGTCGGGGTTGAGCAAGACCTGAAACGGCGGATCGAGGCGAAAACATGAGCTTTGAAACAGCCGCGCAATCCGCAATCTATGCAGCCTTGAATGGGGCGATGTCTTGCAGCGTTTTTGACGATGTGCCGGAATTGCCAGTTGGTGTGCCAGATGGCGGATTTCCATATTGCAACATCGGAAATGATACTGCCGCGCGTTGGGATAATGACAGCAAGACCGGATCGGTTGTCACGCTGACAATCCATCACTGGTCGCGGGCGCGCGGGTTCAAGGAAGTAAAGGGCTTGATGGGGGAGGCTTATGACCTTCTGCACCGGGCCACACTAACGGCATCGGGCTATACGGTGCTGGACTGCCTCTGGGAGTTCTCCGAGGCGTTTGTCGATCCCGACGGGAAAACAAGACATGGCGTTCAGCGTTATCGGCTGACGATGCAAAAAGGAACCTAAAACATGGCTACCACAGGCTTTAACGGTCGCAACCTCACGATTGATTGGGAAACGGTCACGCTCGTTGGCGTGAAAAGCAAAACCGTCTCGATCAGCAACGAATACCCCGATATCACGAGCGATGATGACAGCGGGTTTCAGACATTCCTGCCGACGCCTGGCAAGCGGTCCGCTGTGTGGACGATTGACGGCGTTCACAGCAGCGAAGTCTTGCTTGCGGCCATGATGGCTGCGGATGCGACGATTGCGACCGGCAGCGTCACGGTCAACCTGCCATCGGCGCTGGCTGTTCCCGGCGATATCGAGGGCGAGGGCGTCATTCAATCGCTGGAATTCAGCGCAGCCGATCCCGAAGCCGTGACGTTCTCGGTCACCATCGCATCGTCGGGCGCGTTCGTTTACACAGCATCGGCGGCTAGCTAATGCGGACATTTGATGCAGTAATCGGGGGCGAAACTATCGCCCTCGCCGTGACGTTCGGCGCATCGCTCAAGGTCGCGGATGCTGTCGGTGACCCGCTGATGATTTCACGGGAAGCAGCCAAGGAAGCCATGTTCTCGCAGCGTGGCATTGAGTATGAACCGAAGTGGTCATTCTCGCTTTCCAACGTGACGCAAATCCTCTGGATCGGCGCAACGGCGGCGGGATCTAAGATCACCTTTGACGAGATGGGCGAAAAGGTGCTGGCTGGTGGCTTGTTCGAGGCCAAGAACGAGGCGGGGCGCTATCTTGGGGCCATTGTTTCGCCGGGGTCCGAGGAAGTAAAGCCGGAGAAATCAGACGCGGAAAAGTCGTAAGCTGGACGCGGTTCTTAAAGACCGCCTTCGGCATTGTGGTTGCCGATTGGGGCATTGCGCCCAGCGAGTTTTGGTCCATGTCGCCGGATGAATTCTGGTGGGCCTTCGATCACAAATATCTGGAAGCCCAGCGCATCAAGAACCCCGGCAAGCCTTCGCAGGCTGAATGGAACGATGCTAAGGCGCGGCACAAGGCGAGAATGAATGACCGAGCTAAGCGCGCTTAACATCCGCATAACGGGCGATGCGGACGGGCTGAAAGCCGCGACTGCGGTCGCGACGGGGGAACTCGGCAAAGTCGGGGCTGCGGCTGAGGCGGCGAATACCGGAACTGGCAAGTTGGCTGGCGGGTTTGGCAAACTTGGCAGCATGTCAGGCCAGACCCGCAATCAACTGCGCATGACCGGAATGCAGTTGTCGCAGGTCGGCCAGCAGACCATGGCGACGGGCAATTTCGTGCAGGCGCTTGCCATCCAGTTGCCGGACATTGGCCTTGGGTTTGGCATGATAGGCACGGCGGCTGGCTTGCTTGCCGGTATTGCTTTGCCCATGCTGGTTTCTGCGTTTAGCAATTCCGGCGATGAGGCGCGCGACTTTGCCGACATCAATAGCGATCTGGTGGACGCAATCAACGCCATGAGGGCGGCGGGCGAGGGTTCGCTAAAGTCGCTTGCCGACCTTGCGGAAAAGTATGGCACGGCGGCAGCCAATGCGCAGACATTCCTTTCGGCCATTGCCGATGTGGAGCGGCTAAAGGCGGTCAACGCACTGAACGAGGCGATTGCAAGCGTCGCCACGCAATTCGGCGGGCTTGATGTGGCCGAAAGTGGGCTTTCTGCACTTGAGGCCACCACGCAGAAGCTGCGTGACGACATGGAGCTGACCGGCGATAACCTGTTGCGGGTTCGGAATGCGCTTGACGCCCTGAAAAATGCTAAAGGGGTGCAAGAGCAGCTTGAAGCGGCCAACGGGCTGCAAAACGCGCTTATCTCGATTTATGGGTCAATCGAGGCCATGCCGGAACCGGCGCGGTTGCTTTACGAGAACATTGCCACGGCTGGCGCGAATGCTGCGCTACTTGTCGGATCGGCGCAATCTGCTGGCATCGTCATTGGTGGCGCGGCAGACGAGGCAAAGCGGCTGGCTGACAACCTGTTTGCTGCGGCGCAACAGCAACTTGCGGCTGAGGGTAAGGTCTACAGCGGGCGCGGCGGCGATCCGCGCACATCAAACGATAAAGGCAAGGGGAAGTTTTCATACACACCGCCGAAAGGCGGCAATGGCGGCGCTGTCAGCCCGCTATTCGGTGAACTTGAAAAGCTGCAAACGACCCTCGCGACCGAAGGGGAACTTGTGGCGATCCACTATGCCGATCAGCAAGAGACATTGCAGGCGGCTCTGGATGCGCGGCTGATTACGCAGCAGGAGTTTCAAGACCTCAGTGCGAAATCGGCGGAACAATACCGCGCGGCAATGGCTGGCATTAACTCCGGCTATCATGGCGATGCGCTGGATCAAGCCGGGGCATTCTTCGGGGATATGGCAAACGCCATGCAATCCGGCAATGACAAGATGCTCAAGATTGCCCGCGTGTTCGGTGCGGCTGAGGCGCTTATCAACGCATTCCGCGCATACAACCAAGTTATCGCTGACCCGACCCTGCCATGGTTTGCCAAGATACCGGCTGCGATGGGCGTCCTGTCCGCAGGCATGGGGATGGTAAACGCCATCAAGGGCGGCGGTGGCGGTGGCGGTGGCGGCGGTGGCGCAGGTTCAGGCGGTGGCGCGACACAACAGCGGGTTGCGAATATCAATTTCGTTGGTGGGTTTCAGCCGACCGCGCAAACCATCGAAGTCTTGGCCAATGGCCTCAATGACTGGCTTGGCGATGGCGGGCAATTGAATGTAGGGGGTGCATCATGATTACCGCGTCAACAGCGCGCGCGGCGGCTCTGGTGTCCGCTGAGACGAGCAACAATCCGTTTGTCGCATATGAGAACCTCGGGGCAGCGGCAACGCTTGGCGGCACTACCACGCTTTCCGGTGGGCCAGCATCAAACGCTGTCACGGGATCGACCTATGACTACTGGTTGCCAGATGTGGCGGGCACCACGGCGGAACTGGAATTTGACTTCGGGTCGGCAACGTCGCTCACGTTCGCGTCGATCGCGGCGCACAACGCCGGAACGCTTGGCGCGTCAATCGCGGTTGAGCATTCCACGGACGCTATCACATGGACTGACAGCGGCTGCGGTGTCATTGCGGCAACCGACGATGTTATGGCATTTCGGTTCGTTGCCACGTCCAAGCGGTATTGGCGGTTTGCATTCACGGGCTTGACTGCTTCGGACGCGCTGGCTGTCGGTGTGGCGTTCTTGGGAAATGAGTTGATTATCCCGCGTCGGCTATATCAGGG
>Ga0099846_1000979_pt1 | contig 11765 bp, 14 predicted proteins | sample CB_VirMetaG_FD_78180 | JGI IMG/M metagenome (GOLD analysis project Ga0099846, IMG submission 78180) | Freshwater to marine saline gradient viral communities from Chesapeake Bay - CB_1504_1 Viral MetaG | ecosystem: Environmental > Aquatic > Marine > Coastal | place: USA: Chesapeake Bay... | reverse complement strand
GCTTCATTATACGAATAGAGTTTTCGGAACTACTAATGTAAGGGTTTACGAACAAGGGGTTACTTCAGATATTACTTCTTATATACTAGCTTGCAATTCTTTAAGCTTGTTTGGTAATCAATCCATTTTATTAGACGCAGAAATTAACGAATATGACGGAGAATTAAACGCAAATAGCTTGTTTGCAAAATATTACAGTCCTTATGTGCCTAATTTATTTGACGCAAGTAGGCGAATAATTAAAATAAAAGCAATTTTACCTTTAAACATACTATTGAATTATAAGTTAAATGATGTTTTTATAATAGGAAACCAACAATTTTTGATAAATTCAGTTAAAACAAACCTAAAAGACCGTGTTTCTAGTCTAGATTTAATAACAAAAGTGTAAAAATGATACCAAAAGAACTACTAAATATGTTTGATTATCACGCAGAAACTGAAAATATAGAGTTTGCGAAGGGTAAAAACAAGCTACCGGAAGGAAGGAAAGAGATTTTTAAACAAATAAAAAGGGCTATATTATGCAAGTTGAAATTCTAGAACTAAAACTTAAGACCGCTAAATCTAAAAAAGAGGCGAAAGCTTTAAAAGCAGAGATAAAAGGGGTAAAAGAGGAAATTAAAAAGACTAAAGAAGCAAGTTCGGAACTAAGCGGAAAGCTAGACGAAGCTTCGGGTGGCGCAATTACTAAATTTAATGCTTTAAGAGGTTCTATTACAACCGTTACTAAAGGCTTTAATCTACTAAGATTAGCAGTAATAGGAACCGGTATTGGTGCACTTGTCATTTTGATAACGTCATTAATACAATCTTTTAAACGGTCTGAAGAAGGTCAGAATAAACTTACAAAAGGATTGGCTATAATGGGTGCCGTAGTGGACAACCTTTTAGATTTATTAGCAGACTTAGGAACCGCTTTAATTAACTTTGTAACAAGTCCTAAAAAATACATAAAGGAATTTGGGGAGTATGTAAAGCAGAATATCACGGACAGAATAGAAGTGATTATGCAACTTATACCAAACTTAGGAAAAGCTATGGAATTAGTTTTTAAGGGAAAGTTTGCGGAAGCCGGAAAGGTTGCATCAGACTCTTTATTGAAGGTAGTAAAGGTATTCGACAACATAACGCCCGCACTAGAAAGGGCTAGAAAAGCAGTATCAGACTTTGTAAAGGAAACAGTAGAGGAAGGCAATAAGGCGGGCGCTATAGCAGACGCAAGGGCGAAAGCGGACAAGCTTAGTAGGAAATTAATCGTAGAACGTGCAAAAGCAGACCGAGACCGTGCAGACCTTTTAGAGAAGGCAGTTAACAAAGAAGAATATAACCTAGAACAAAGAATAGGATTTTTACAAGAAGCCGGTAAACTTGAAGAAGAAATTACCAACAAAGAAATAGCGGTTGCGAATTTAAGACTAAAAGCGAAGCAACAAGAAAACGCTTTAGGACTTTCTAAGAAAGAAGACTTTGAGGAAGAAGCGCAGTTACAAGCAGAAGCTATACGATTAGAGACGGCAAGACTTACAAAAGCGAAAGAAGTTACTTCGCAAATAATAGGTTTAAAGAATGAAGAAATAGCTAAAAATAATGAGATAAAAGCGAAGGCAGAAGCGGACGCTAAAATTATAGCAGACGCAAAGGCTAAAGAATTAGCAGACGATTTAGCTTTTGAGAAATTAAAGCTAGAGAGTTTAACGGCTTTACAAAATGAATTTAAAATAAGAAAAGAAAACGAGGAAGCGGTTTCTGAAATGGACAAACTAGCACTAGCAGAAGAAAGAGAATTAGCGAGACTAGCAAAAGTTCAAGAAGGTTTAGATAAGGAAAATATTTTATATAAACAAGCTGAAGAAGAAAAGTCTAAGATAATCGGATACTATGCAACGAAAACAACTGAGTTAGAAAAAGCAGAAGGGAAAGTTAAGAAACGAGACGAAGAAATATTGCAACAACAAAAATTAGCTATCGTAGGAGACACCTTCGGGGCTATAGCGGGTATCTTAGGCAAGAATTCAAAACTAGGAAAAGCTTCGGCAATAGCACAAGCTACTATGAATACTTACCAAGGTATCACGCAAGTGTTTAAGAACGAAACTACTTTACCGGAACCATTCGGAACGATTCAAAAAATAACTTCAGCGGGAACGATTCTAGCAAGTGGATTGAAAGCGGTTAAGTCTATTAAGTCTCAAAAGCTACCGGCGGGAACCGGAGGCGGAGGTGGAGGTGCGGGTGGAGGTTCAGCACCTTCTATTCAAGCGCCAAAAGTACCGGACTTTAATATAGTAGGGAGTAGCGGAACAAACCAACTAGCGGAGGCTATAGGTGGACAAGAAAAGAAACCTATAAAGGCTTACGTTACAAGTACAGATATAAGTACGCAACAAGAATTAGACAATACAATAAGAGGAGGTGCGGAAGTAATTTAAAAGAGAAAGCCGGCTAGACTTAGAGTTTAACCGGCTTAACTTTTAGTATTTAGAAGTTAGTACAAATCTAAAAAAATCTTCTTCGAACGTTAATGTTATTATAGTGTGACCGTGTTGGTTTATAACAACGTCTCTTTCTTTAGACATTTTACAAATTCCTTCCATTGCCTTGCAAGTATTTTCGCCTTGAAGACCTATCCTATCAATATCGATTGAAACGTTGTAGAATGTTTCTTCAGTAAAGTATTTTTTTACTATTTGAGAAGCTTTTAATGTTTTAGAAATAATAGACATAATTTAAAAATTTAAGTTTCGTTGCTTCGTTGCAACAAGGCAAATATAATACTTATTTTAGAACTACCAAACTTTTACAACAAAAAAATTAAAAATTTGTTTTTATAATACAAACACTTGAGACTATGAATATAATAGAAATGCTTTTAGGAGAGGATTTAAAATATGGGGTAGAGGCTATAAGTCTCGTAGATAGACCGGCGATTAATGAAGATTGGATTGCATTAAGCGAAGAACCAATTCTCTTAAAAGAAATAGACAAAGAAAAACGAATTATATTAGGTGCGGTTTTAGTACCGGACAGAAAAATATTACGCAAAGATAAGGACGGCAACCCTTACTATATATTCTTTTCGGCAGACACAATAGAAGCAACTTCTCAAGACTACGCTAAAAAGAAAAATCAAGGCAACATAACAAAAGACCACAAAGAAAAAGTGGAAGGCGTTACGGTTGTAGAAACTTGGATAAAATTACACGAGACAAACGATAAATCAGTAATGTATGGTATGGACTTACCGGTGGGTACTTGGTTCGTATCTATGAAAGTTGACAATGACGAAATTTGGAATAAATATGTTAAGGAAGGAACCGTAAAAGGTTTTAGTATAGAAGGGTATTTTACAGACTCAAAAAAGCAAGAATTAGCAGAAGAAAAGACAGAAGACGATATTTTAATAGAAAAGATAAAATCAATTATAGCGGGGGTTTAGAGTGTAGGCATTTTCTCGTTAAATGTTTCTTAAAATGACTGAGAATTGTTTTGAGGACAAAAATGTAACGGTCAAACGCAGTAGTAGTAAGGGTTAGCAAGGTTTAGCGTATATATATAATATAATAAAGGAATAGTATAAAGAATAAAACAATGGCAAGAGAACTAAAAAGCACATCTATTAGCGTACGACCGGATAGAATGACTACCGTAAACAGAAACACAATCCAAGTAAACGAAGGGGAAGTTATCTTTAATACAGATACCGGACAGAATGAATATTGGAACGGTTCTTCTTGGGTTGGGGAAGGCATAAACGAGTCCCTAGAATTAGATAACAGAATAATTGTTACACAAGCAAACAAGGATACAACACTAGGTGGCGTTATTGATTCAAGCAAACAATACTTTTTAGACGGAATAATCGATTTAGGAACTACCCAAATAACAGTACCAACTACGGGAATAACTATTGCGGGTCTAAGCTTCGATATAAGCGGTTTAATTTCTTCAGAGGATAGCTACACTATGTTTGTGTCTGAAACGCTTTTAATCGGTTCCGGAAACGTTTTAGGGGCGGACTTCTATATTTCTGTTACGGGATTTGGCAGTAAAGTTTACGAATTATACGATGCAACCGGATTTAATGCTTTTGAATTTGCAAGAATAAACTATATCGATTGTACTTCTTTAGGGGATATTTATAATTACAGACAAGGTTTAGAAGAAGGAACGGGACGTTTTGGTGGTTCTCCTAGTTTAACTTTGCACGGGGTTTGGCGTGGTGGATATAGAATTACGACTTCAATAGTTAGAAGTTTAGCGGGTACTATGACGGCACCATTATTCAAAGAGGGTATACTATTCGAAATGAAATCAAGATTCTTAACAGATATAAATTGCGACTTACCAACCCTAGCACCATTTTCTGATTTTAGACCGGTTAACTTTCCAAATCCTAGTACAGTACAACTTAAAGGCGCTATTTTTACAAGAGACGGCGGTTTTAACCCTAACGACGCTAATATATTCAGCAATTTAGAAGCTTCTGATTTAGCTTGTGATTGGGATAACAACATAGGCATTAAAAATACTTTTATCGGTGGTTCCTTGAATAATGATGTAGCAGTTGAAACGGTTATAGTAAACCAAGGCGAGGCAGTAGATTTGAACGGGACTTTTAGTCCTAAAGACCTACAACACTTCGACACACCGGCAAACGGTCAGCTTCGACACATAGGCACTAATCCGACGGATTTCTTGGTTAATTGGGACTTATTAATTGACGGAAAAGACAACGATAATTACGAATTGTTTTTAATCAAAATAGATTCTTTAGCCAATGTAACGGTAGAAGTTACACAAGTTAGAACTGTAAATAATTTTCAAGGAGGTAGAGATGTTGGTATTTGGACGGGTTCAGCACCCGTAACACTAAACCAAAACGATGTAGTTTTTTGGCAAATAGCGAACTTATTAGATAATGATAATTGCACGCTAGAAGTAGACTCAACTTGGACAATAACAGAAAGGTAAGATATGAGTTTAATGACATTAGCAACCGCCTTAATTAGTGCGGTTGTAGGAACGGGTTTAGGTGCCTTTTTATCTTTTAAGCTTGGAACTAGGAAGCAAGACGAGTCGGAGTTTATTTCTATCGTAAACGAGTATAAAGGTTTAATGGAAGGTTATAAAAAAGAGGTAGACTCTTTGAGGCAAGAAGTTGTTACCATACAACTAAACCTAAATAAAACCAATATTAGTCTCTTAGCAAGTGATAAGGAAATTTCAAACCTAAGAAATCAATTAATGATTTTTGAAAGCGCAAACGCAGACGTACCGGTGCCCATTTGGCTTAAGGACACGCAAGGCGTAATGTTATTTGTTAACGAAGAATACGAACGGGCTATACTACACCCAATGAATAAAACTTCAGAAGATTATATAGGTTTTACAGATTCTAATGTATGGAGTAAAAAAGTAAGTAAACAATTTCAAGTGCACGACAAAGAAGTTATGCGTAAAAAGACTTCGGTACAATTCACGGAAACTTGGGAAGGAGGAAACGGTGTTACCTTTGAAGGAAGGGTTTTAAAATATCCAAGATTTATGGGAGACGCTAGAAAAACGGTAATAGGTATTGGAGGAATAGTATTAGATATTAAACAAATACAACAAAATAAACTTAAATAAGTTTTTATAGTATAGAAAATAATTATAATTATAATTTTATGAAAGAAAAAAACGTATTAACTCAAATCAAAGTTTTACTTGGTTTACTTAAACTTGAAGCTATGAAGCTTGAAGACGGGGAAACTGTAGTAGAAGCTGAAGCTTTTGAGTCGGGGAATGAAATCTTCGTAGTTACCGCAGATTCTAAAGTTGCATTACCGGAGGGTAGTTATATTTTAGAAAATGGTTCTAACTTAGAAGTAGACGCAAACGGAGTTATTATTTCGGTAAGCGAACAAGCACCGGCAGAAGCACCGGCAGAAGCACCGGAAGCAGAACCGGAAGCAGAAGTTGAAGCTAGTACTGAAGCACCGGCACAAACACCTAAAAAAATTATTGAGAGTGTAACGAAAGAAACACACTTAGCAGAAATCAAAAAGCTAGAAGACTTAATAGCAGAGAAGGACGCAAAAATTACAGAACTTTCAGCAGTACCGGAAGTGGTAGAGGAAGTAGTAGAACTTGCAGAAACACCGGCTTTAGTACATAGCGCAGAAAAAGTAACAAAAAAAGAAAATAAAACATTTAAAATTAACAAATCTCAATCAACAAAATCTAGAGTTTGGGACTCTTTATTTAACTAAAAAAAATAGATAATTATGGCAACAACTAATTCAATTACAACTACTTACGCCGGAGAGTTCCAAGGAAAATATATTTCTACGGCTTTATTCTCAGGGGTTACTATTGCGAACGACGGAATAGAGGTAAAATCAAACATCAAATACAAAGAGGTTATCAAGAAATTGGTAAGCGGAACGCTTTTAGCAGATTCTACTTGCGACTTTTCGCCTTCTTCTTCTTTGACTCAAACGGAACGTTATTTAACGCCGAAAGAAATTCAAGTAAACTTAGAAATTTGTAAGACAGACTACCAATCGGATTGGGACGCGATTTCTATGGGAATGAGTTCTCACGATAGCTTACCTAAATCTTTTGCAGACTTTTTATTAGCGCACGTTGTAGAGAAAGTAGCAGAAGAAATTGAGGTATCAATTTGGCAAGGAGACGGTTCTACGGGAGAATTTGACGGTTTTGTAAAATTAGCAGAAGCAGACGGAACAGTTATTCCGGCAACCGGAACGGCAGCAGCAGTTAATGCGGCGAACGTTATCGATGAAATGAGAAAAGCAACTGATTTAGTACCGGATAGAATTTACGGTTCTGAAAGCTTACGTATGTTTGTTTCTAATAACGTAGCTAGGGCTTATGTTCAATCTTTAGGAGGTTTTGGTGCAAATGGTTTAGGCGCTAATGGTATCGAAGGAAAAGGTACTACTTGGAGAACAGACGGAACTCTTTCTTTTGACGGAATTCAAATTTTTGTAGCGCAAGGTTTACCTTCAAACACAATGTTTGTGGCAGAAAAAGACAACTTATGGTTTGGTTGCGGTTTAACTTCAGACCAAAACGAAGTTAAGGTATTGGATATGGCGGATATCGACGGTTCTAAAAATGTACGCATCATTATGAGAATGACGGGTTGTGTAAATTACGGAATTGGTTCTGAAATCGTTTATTACAAAGCCGGAGTAGCATAGTAGAATAATAATAGACTAGGGGGGTTAACTCCCTAGTTTTTAATAACTTAACACAAATAAAACAATGGCTTGCGACATAGGAAAAGGCAGATTAGAAGAATGTAAGGACAACGTGGGCGGAATTAAGGCAGTATATTTTGGAAACTTTGACGGTACCATATACGGTACAATGACAGAAGGGACAGAAGGAGAGATTACGGCTTTAGCTACACCTATTACGGTTTACAAATACGAACTAAAAGGGACGAATAGTTACGAAGAAGAAAATGTAAAAGGCAATTCTACTTCTAGCTACAACCAAACCGGTACAATGTTTTTAAAGAAACAAAATGCGGTTACCCTTAAAGAATTAAAGCTACTTAGCTACGGTAGACCACAAGCACTAATAGAAGACCACAACGGTTTATTTAGGTTTGCGGGATTAGAGAACGGTTTAGATGTACAAGTAAACAACTCTACGGGTGCTTCTTTAGAAGAAGACAACGGATATAGTATTACTTTTAGTGGACAAGAACGTTTTCCGGCACTTTTCGTAGACAACACTTTAGTAGATAACGTAGCGGGGTTTGTTGTAGTAGAAGGTACTAACTAATGGCTTGCGACCTAAGCCTCGGACGTAACGAGGAATGTAAGGACAACGTGGGCGGGATTAAAGCCGTCTACTTTATGAATTATGCTTCTAATCTACCTAACGAGGTTAGTTTCGAAGGCAATAGTGTTATTGATGGATTTGATAACAATTATAATATTTATAAATATGAGTTGAAAGGGGCGAATAGCTACGAAGAAGAAAACGTAAAAGGTAATTCTACTTCTAGTTATAACCAAACCGGCACAATGTTTTTAAAGAAACAGAATGCTACCACTCTTAAAGAATTAAAGATGTTAAGCTATGGAAGACCGCACGCTTTTATCGAGGATAAAAATGGAAATTTAAGACTAGCCGGTTTTGAGAGAGGTTTAGATGTACAAATAAATAACTCTACGGGCGCTTCTTTAGAAGAAGATAATGGGTATTCTATTACCTTTAGCGGGCAAGAACGTTCTCCGGCACATTTTGTGACTAGTGGTGGGTTTGCCGACCTTACTATAGTAGACAACTAATTAATTAATATTAATATATAAAAAGGCTTAACTTAACGGTTAGGTCTTTTTTTTGTTTTTATAATATGATATATTACGACACAACGGAAGTTAGTTTTACGGTTTATTTTACACCTAATGTAGTAGAGGCTTCAGAATTAACTAGTATGACCTTTACGAGTGAGAACGAAGGCACAGTTCTTACTTACGCCGGAGTTTATTTTAATGACTCCATAGGCGTTTATTCAGATATTACAACTTTAGATTTAGGATTAGCAGAAAACGAAGAATATATTTTTAGGGCTTACGCCGGAACTAAAGAAGTTTATAAGGCAAAGTTATTTTCTTCTTCTTTTGAGAATTACAAAGAGTATTTAAGCGGAGGCTTTACAGAAACTAATACAACAAATGATTTTATAACACTTGACTAATATGGATTTAAAAAATAACGGTTTTATAGTAGAACTTTCGGCTTACACTTCTCCTACGATAGAAGAAAAGAAAAACACGGACTTTGTGAGTTATGGAGAAGACAATAACTATTTTCAATACTTAATCGATAACTATGTAAATTCTACAACAAATAACGCTACAATTAATAGAATTGTTTCTATGGTTTATGGAAAAGGTTTAAGCGCTTTAGACTCTAGTAGAAAGGTTAACCAATACGCTAGTTTACTATCTTTAATAAAACCAAACGACTTGAGGAGGGTTATTTTCGATAGAAAGACTTTAGGATTAGGGGCTTTACAAATACAGTATAAAAACGGCAAAGTTTCTAAAATTTCTCATTTTCCTATGAATACCTTAAGACCGGAAAAGATGAATGAAGAAGGGGTTATTGAAAATTGGTTATACCACCCTAATTGGAAAGATTATAAAAAACAAGACGTTTTAGAAAAATTACCTATCTTCGGTAGTACGACACAAAAGAAATCAGAAATATTTATACTTCGTCCTTATGTGGCGGGGTTTGAATACTTCCCACCGGTAGACTATCAAGGAAGCTTACCATATTGCGTTTTAGAAAATGAAATAGGAGACTACTTAATTAACGATACTATTAATGGCTTTAGCGGGACGAAGGTAATAAACTTTAATAACGGAATACCTAGAACTAAAAAAGAACAAGAGGAAATTAAGGATAATGCTTTGAGTAAGGTAACGGGTGCAAGAGGCAACAAGGTAATTGTAGCTTTTAATAAAAACAAAGAGTCGGCTACTACTGTAGAAGATATTCCTTTAAATGATGCACCGGCGCACTATTCTTATTTGTCGGAGGAGTCGGAAGCCAAGATTTTAAAAGGACACCAAGCGCCAATTTGGTTACTAGGTGCAAGCGGTGGAACTAACGGCTTAAGTTCAAACGCAGACGAAATAAAGAACGCAATGTTAGTATTTGACAACTTAGTAATTAAACCTTATCAGACTGAAATAATAGAAGCATTAGACGAAATATTAGCAATTAACGACATTTCTTTAAGACTATATTTTAAAACTATTCAGCCGTTAGAGTTTGTAGATGTAGAAGGATTAGATAAGGAAACAAAAGAAGAAGAAACGGGCGTAAAAATGGGCGCACTTTCTGACAAGTTTATAGACACAACTATAGCGGACGAGTTAATAGCGCAAGCAGATGAAGAACTAGAAGATTGGGAGATAGTAGACGAGAGAGACTTAGACTATGATTTAGAAGACGATTTAGACAAACAGATAGAAACACTTAACGCAACAAAAGATAAGCCGTCTATGCTATCTAAAATCGTTAATTTAGTTTCAACGGGAATAGCGAAGCCTTCGGCAAAATCAGAACAAGATGAAAAGGTAGGAGAGACTTATTTTAAAGTAAGATATAAGTACTTTGGTAATAAGAGTCCGGAAAGACTGTTTTGTAAGAAAATGATGAATGCGGAAAAGCTTTACAGAAAAGAAGATATAGTTAAAATGGAGACTAAAATAGTAAATGCGGGGTTCGGGGAATTCGGGGCTAATAAGTATTCTATTTGGTTATTCAAAGGAGGCGCACGTTGCAAGCATAATTGGAGAAGGGTAACAATGAAAAGTAAAAGCAAAGGCTTAGACGCCGGAAACCCTAACGCTGAAAAAGTAGGCACTAGACAAGCAGAAATTTTAGGGTATAAAGTTACTAATCCTTATCAAGTATCAATACAACCAAATAATTTACCACTAAAAGGCTTCAGTCCTAATAATAAAAATTTACCTAAAGACGTAATATAATGGCTAAAAAACTATTAATATCGATAAAAGACCTAAAAGTTAACACTTTTATAGACGGCAACCTAGACGCAAATAAAATACTACAATTTGTTTCAATTGCGCAAGACATACATTTACAATCGTTTTTAGGGACGGATTTATTAGACAAGTTAATAACAGACGCACCAACATTTAGTGGTAATTATATCAATCTTATGGAGTACGTTAAGCCGGTGCTAGTCCATTGGAGTTTAACCGAATATTTACCTTTTTCAAATGTATCACTTTCTAATAAAGGTACTTTTAAAAATTCAGTAGAGAACACCGAGACTTTAAGTAGTGATGAAATGATTGAGTTACTAGCTTCTCAAAAGCATTTAGCGGATTATTATGCGACTAGGTTAGTGACTTACTTATGCAATAATTCAGAACTCTTTCCGGAGTATATAACAAACACAGACGAAGACGTAAAGCCGAGTAGAGACGGGTCTTATTCAAATTGGGTACTATAATGGAATACGAACCAAAAGAAGAAAATAAAATAAGGTTAAAAATTTTCCTTAATAGGATTGAAAAAGAAAAAGAACAGAAAAACGAAGACGAATGAAAAAACCAATTTTAGCTTTAGTGCCTTCAGCTTATAATACTTCTAAGCTTTACACGCCAATACCTATTAATGGAGACGGGGATTTTACTTTCTCTAGGAGTACTACGGCAACTAGAATGAACAAAGCCGGTTTACTTGAAGAAGTAGCGGTTAACGTTCCTAGATTAGACTATAGGGAAGTTACTAAGACTATTTATAAGAACCTTGTGCCTTTTAGTTCTCTATCAGATAATTGGGGAATTGGGGCGAACGTTGACTTCGAACAAATAGAGGGGATTGACCCTTTCGGTAATGATACAGATGAGTTGTATGATGTTACATTAATAAGCACGACTAGTCATCAAATAGAAATTCCTTTTATAGAATTAACAGTAGGGGAAACATACACGCTTTCAATATATATAAAAAGTAATTCTTCTGAGTCTTTTCAAATAGCTTACTACAATGGTGGTTCGCTAGTAGTTGGCAATAATATTATGACTATTGGAGATAATCAATGGCATAGATATTCTGTAGTAATAGTTGTACCGGCGGGAAGTGTGGCAACACCTAGATTAAGGTTAAATGGATTTTCTAATGGTACGGCGGGTGCGTCATACCAATTATGGGGAACCCAAGCTGAATTAGGGTCTGAATATACTAATTAT
>Ga0099846_1000970_pt1 | contig 11822 bp, 20 predicted proteins | sample CB_VirMetaG_FD_78180 | JGI IMG/M metagenome (GOLD analysis project Ga0099846, IMG submission 78180) | Freshwater to marine saline gradient viral communities from Chesapeake Bay - CB_1504_1 Viral MetaG | ecosystem: Environmental > Aquatic > Marine > Coastal | place: USA: Chesapeake Bay... | reverse complement strand
TGACACGACCACTAAGCAATATAGCGCACGACATCCGCCGAGACTGGCAGAAAGTTAACTACGCCGCTAAACCATACTTAGCAGCTATGGGAAGCATGAATGATATCAACGAGGCCTATCTGTATGACTCTGGAAAGTCTATTGTGCGTTATTTTTTAGCCAATGCCGGAACATGGCGCGGCCCGGTCGCACAGACAATTAAAGCTGAATTGAAGGGTATGTTATGATGTATTATGAGCTAATAGCAAACGCGAAAGGCATCTCTTTTGCTTCGTTCCAGGCAGAGGATTATGATGTGCTAGGCGATGAGGATTTTTTGCTTGCACTAAGTGATCGACAACCGGGAGAGGTGTTACACGGGTATGTTAACGACAGCGTGCTATCAATTATTGTTAAACAATACGGGGTAGTTTTATAATGTTATTTACTCAAGAGGCGCTGGTATCGCTTGTAAAAGAGCTGAATAAAGACGAACCAGATAACGGCTGGCAATACGAACAGTCGACAGCGAACCCGCGTAAAATAGCGGTGTGGGATGAAAACGATATATTCTTAGGGTATTTGGGAGAGTTTTAATGCGTGAATTAATAATTGACTTTGTTTGTATGTTGGGCACGTTTGCCCTATGCTTCTTAATGATTGGCTTATTTTTTATATAAAGGTGAATAAGATGACAACTAAAATTATCGATGTGGATCTGGTCAGAATGTTCAATTCAAGTTATGAGTTTTTAGCAAAAAGGGGCTTATATAAAGAAAACGACACTCACGCAGTGGTGATTGGTACTGGCACGGCTGAAATCACTATGCTGGACAGTGATGACAATGAGATTAACGCGCTGGAACGGCTGAAATCTGAAACAATAGCTCAGCAAAAGGCTGATCTTGCTATCATTCAACACAAGATAAACAAACTATTGAGGGTGGAATCATGAAATTAATAAAAGATATTGAAGTAAGGCTCTACTTTGAATGCATTCCCTGCATTGCGTATGTTAATGTCTATGGGGATGAAATCGACGATGTCACTTTATTGGTGCCGTGTGACGAGGAATGGAACGAGACGAGTTCTAATCTACTGCCGAGACTGAACGAGGCGGCACAATATGTGCTGGATGATTTAATAATTAAACAATTATCTTTGATGAAAAAAGACTCTATATAGACTCTATAGAGTTTTATAGAGCTGAATAGTAATAATTAGAAATAATTAAAAACCACTATTTAACTCTATAAAACTCTGTAAAGAGCATTTTAATGTTGTTTAAAAAACGTGTCAAGGATTATTTATGTTTTTAATTAAGTTTTTTGGGTTATATGTAACAGGTCGTTTTGTTAATGGTGCCGGGTTGTATTTAACTACGCGCCAGAGCGGGTTTGAAATAGACGACAACAAAGTGCTATATACTAGCGGGTTGTGTCTTATGTTACCTTTTTGTGAGTTTACGCTTGAAACAGAGGATTCTGAATAATGTTTATACAAACCCACCAACCATGCAGCGCATGTGGCTCTACTGACGCTGCTGGCATTAATGAGGATGGCAGCAGCTATTGTTTCTCCTGCTCAACAAGGCAGCCAGCCACTCTACAAGCTCCTGTAGTGTTCCAGGAGCGCGTTACTGACTTTGACAGTACTAGACTACTGCTACAGTCTAGAACAGCCAGAGCGATCCCTGAGAGGGCGTTAACGTCGAGAACGTGCGAGACATATAATTGCATATTGAATGGTGAGAATGTAATTTATGGTTATTATTCCCCGACTGAGGCGCATACACCTGTTGCAGCTAAAATCAGGATGCCCGATAAGCGGTTTACTTCGACAGGTGAATGGTCTAAAGCGGGGTTGTACGGTCAGCAGTTATTCACTTCAGGGGGTCGTTATGTGACTATCACAGAGGGCGAATATGACGCGATGTCGGCATATCAAATGCAGGGTAGCAAGTACGCCGCATGTAGTGTCAAAAACGGCGCACAGTCGGCGCTGAAGGACTGCAAAGCTGCATATGAGTGGCTGGATACTTTTGATCAAATCATAATATCTTTTGATGCGGACGAACCGGGACAGAAGGCGGCTGCTGAAGTGGCTCAGTTGTTTGGAGGCAAGTCTAAAATCGTTAAACACGCACCAGGCTATAAAGATGCCAGCGATTACCTTCAGAAGGGGCAGGCGGCGTTATACACGGCGGCGTGGTGGGCAGCAGAGCAGTATATTCCTGACGGTATTCTGAACGGATCTAGTCTGTGGGATGTTGTTAATGAGCCACTACTCGATGCTGAGGTTATGTATCCATTCCCCGGCATTAATGCATTAACATATGGCATCCGTACGGGTGAGCTGGTGACGATCACGGCAGGTAGTGGACTAGGCAAAAGTCAGTTTATGCGCGAGATAGTGTGGTTTATTTTAAAACATACGCAGAAAAATGTAGGATTGTTGTTTTTGGAGGAGAGTACGCGCAGAACGGCATTGTCTTTGATGTCGCTGGCTATTGATAAACAGCTACATCTACCGACTACAGTATCGACAGAGGCAGAGAGGCGCACAGCGTATGAAGCGACATTAGGCAGTGGTCGCGTGTATATGTTTGATCACTTTGGCTCTACTGACATCGATAACATCGTGGCCCGGATACGTTATATGGCTAAAGCATTGGACTGTAAGTATCTGGTGCTAGATCATGTCAGTATTGTTGTATCGGCGCAGGCTGCGGGTGATGAGCGCAAAGCCATTGACGAGATCATGACTAAGATGCGTATGTTGGTGCAGGAGACAGGGATAGCTCTGTTTGTTGTCTCACATCTAAAGAGACCGGACGGCAAAGGACACGAGGAAGGCAGCAGCACAAGTCTGTCACAGCTCAGAGGCAGTGCCAGCATAGCTCAGTTGTCTGATATTGTGCTGGGCTTAGAGCGCAACGGACAGGATGATGATGTCATCGAGCGCAATACAACAAAGGTAAGAGTGTTGAAAAACAGGTTTAGCGGCGAAACAGGCTTGTGTTCACATTTATTTTATAATAATGTTACAGGCAGGATGAACGAAACAGGGGTTAAGTGATGTTATATTTATTATTCGCTTTACTTTTAATTTTATGGCTATCGCTGGATACAGGAGATGATGACAATGAGATGCATTAGTTGTAATACACTACTCACTGACTACGAGACAACACGCAAGTATAAGAGTACAGGGGCCTATATCGATCTGTGCGTGAGCTGCGGTGCTTATATCGGCGAGGTTGAGCTGGATGATCGGAAGGATCTGAAATGGTTAATTGATGAAGTGCCAGAGGAGCTGGATCATGTCTAAGATGAAGCAATATCTGATGAAAAGTGAAGAGAGAGATGAATTGTTAAATTATTTGGAGAGTGCAGAACATGAAGACTTTAATGCTAGACATCGAAACGAATATGAAGCACGACACAATCTGGTGCTGCGTGACGCAGGACATAGAGACGAAGAAGATAACAACGCACACCTGCCCTTCTAGCCTAATCGATCTGATGAAAAGTTATGATGCAGTGGCAGGACATAACATCATAGGATTTGATGCACCTGTGCTGAGGAAGGTGTGGAAGGTCTGCTTTGATCGTGTTGCTGTTGTTGATACGTTGATTATGTCACGCCTGTACAACCCCAGCATGGAAGGTGGACATAGCCTGGCTAATTGGGGTGGCAGGTTTGGCTTTCCTAAGATTGACTTCAGTGACTATGATGTCGGGCTGACTAGACAGATGATTGACTACTGCATCAGAGATGTTGAGCTGACAACTAAAGTTTACGAGTGGCTGGTTGCTAACATGCAGAAGGAAGGTTTTTCAGAGCAGTGCGTAGAGCTGGAGCATCAAGTTGCTATGGTAACTACACAGCAAGAACGTATTGGCTTTAAGCTGGACGTAGAGGCTGCTAACATCCTGTACGCGCAGCTATGTTTTAAAATGATCGACATAGATCAACAGTTGCAGCAGGTGTTTCCTCCCATTGTCGAGCAGCGTTTCAGTGAGAAGACAGGCAAACAACTGAAACATAAGGTGACAATGTTTAATCCGGGTAGCCGTCAGCAGATCGTGCAGAGACTGAGCAGCCTAGGTGTCACATTCACGAAGCAGACAGACAAGGGTAGTGTTATCGTTAATGAGGAGGTTCTACAGGGTGTATCACTGCCTGAAGCAGTTCTGATCCGTGATTATCTTATGTTGCAGAAGAGAACGACACAGATTGATAGTTGGCTTAAAGTTGTCAGAGACACTGGCAGAGTGCATGGCCGTGTTATCAGCAACGGCGCAGTCACAGGCAGGATGACACATTCCTCACCTAATATGGCGCAGATTCCATCATCATCTAGTGAGTATGGCAGAGAGTGCAGAGCTGTGTGGGTTGTTGATTGTGGTAATAAGCTGGTGGGGATTGATGCCAGCGGCTTAGAGTTGAGGATGTTGGCGCATTACATGAATGACGCAGCATACACGGCTGAGATATTGAGTGGAGATATACACACAGCTAACATGAAAGCAGCAGGACTTAAAGAGCGTAGTCAGGCGAAGACATTCATCTACGCCTTCCTGTATGGTGCTGGTGCGACTAAGATCGGCAGCGTAGTGGGTGGTGGTAGCAGAGAGGGACAGGCATTGATTGATTCCTTCTTAACTAACACGCCAGCTCTAAAGAAGCTGAGAGGCTCTGTAGAGAAGGAAGCTGCTTCAGGTGTACTAACAGGGCTGGACGGGCGTAAGCTGCGTGTTAGGAGCGCACACAGCGCCTTGAACACCCTACTGCAAGGTGCTGGCGCTATCGTGATGAAGCAGGCTCTGGTGTTCCTGTCACAGAGCATTGAGTTGGCAGGGATACCAGCGTGTATTGTTGCTAATGTGCATGATGAATGGCAGGTTGAAGTGGATGAGTGGTTTGCAGAGAGTGTTGGCCGCTTAGGTGTGGCAGCGATAGAACAGGCAGGTAGACATTTTGATATGAAGTGTCCTCTGACAGCTGAGTTTAAGATTGGAAATAACTGGTCAGAAACCCATTAATGTATCCCACAGGCCACATTAAGCCGCAATTTGCAGAATATTGTCGCCCAAGGGTTACAAAATGACTACACTAGGAATTGCAAGCCAAGGGTTAGAATTGTTGCAGGACTATTAACGATGCAGAACATAAACATAAAGGTAAAGGTAAAGGAGAGGCAACATGAACGTGCTTATAGATTTCCTCAAAGCAGCTCAGGGTGCGATCAAGCTGGATAGAAAAGAGGACGCGCGCAACTACATCCAGACCGTGATTGATGAGCAGCAGGGCAAGGTGCTTGTGCCTGTTGAGGTGCTAGATGGACTTATTGATGTAATTAATACGCTGAAATCCGGTGAAGTTGTAGTGACACACAAGGTCAGTAGTGAGTCAGCAGAAGAGGTGGTGAAACTGCTGGAGGAGGCGACATGAGTGATCTAGATGATTTTCTGGAAAGCCGGTTTACCTACCGGCACACAGACGGGAATATTTATGCCAGAGTCAAAGACATTCGCGAGTGGATGAAAGGCAACTGCGAAACACTTTACTGTAACGATAATGAAGGAGTTAAGTTAATGCGAGAAAAACAGCACGGTAATACGGGAAATAAATACGCACTCAAAGGTGATAGCGTAGCATCTAAGAACATTAACATCAGGATACAACCAACACTGCTCGATGCAGCAAAGCAGAGAGCTAAAGAGAATAACGTACCCTTCTCTGTCTGGTTGTTGCGTGTTATCAATAAGGAGCTGGTTAATGATTAGTTATAAAGACATGACATTCTGTACTCGCGAGGGCTGTAAAGCATTCGACACATGCTCCAGAGCGTACACAGATAAAGTAAGAGAGGAAGCAACGCAGTGGTGGGAAGGCGAAGGCGCGCCAGTGTCGCTGGCACAGTTTGGATGTTATGTAGAAAAAGAGCTTGACAACGATGAAACATTACTTGATACTAAACAGGCATTAACAAATTAACTAGGAGAAAGACGATGACTGACATGAAACCACTAGCAGTAAAAGCAAAGGCGTTCTGGGCTTGTACACAGGACAAAAACAAACTTAGTAATAAATACCAGATTGACTTGGCTGGATTGTCCGACCAAGCCGCTGACCTTTTAAAGCAGCGTGGTATAGCTGTGAAGAATCGTGATGGTGATGATCGTGGTAACTACATCACTGTTAAATCAAACAACCCAATCAAAGCCTATGATACAAACGGCACTGAAATTGGTGCGTTGATTGGTAACGGTTCTACGTTGAAGGCGTTGGTTGGCTTCTACGATTGGGAGTTTAGCGGTAAGCGAGGCAGATCTCCTTCAGCAGTGAAGATCATTGTAGAAGATCTGGTTATGTACGAAGGTAACAGTGATAGCAGCTCCGAAGGTATGGAAGGCGCTATCTAGTGCTTCTCATTGATGGCGACATCTTTTGCTACAGGGTTGGCTTCTCATGCAACTCTGAAGCAGAGGAGGTGTGTATCAGCACACTAGACAGCTATCTCTCAGACATCATTATGAAGTTCGATGTACAACCCTACACTGTGGTCATCACAGGCAAGGGTAACTTTCGTAATGATGTCGCTGTTACCGCCCCCTACAAGGGTAACAGAAAGAAAGATAAACCCATCCACTACAATGCTATTAGAGAGCGCATGAAGACCTACTGGGGTGCGCTTGAAACCTCTGGCATTGAAGCAGACGATCTAATCTCAATACTCGCTACACAGAACACTGACTCAGTTATTATTAGTATTGATAAAGACTTTGATCAGGTTCCGGGTAAGCACTTCAACTTTGTTAAAAACATTCATTATGTTATAGAAGAAAAAGAAGGTCTTTTTAACTTCTATATGCAAATGCTGGTTGGTGACAGGATTGATAACATCATAGGAGCTGCTGGCTATGGCCCTGTGAAGTCTAAGGCACTGCTGGAGAACAAGTCAGAGCTGGAGATGTACAAAGCTTGTGTTGAAGTCTTAGGTGCTGACAGAGTGCTGGAGAATGGCTTGTTGTTATGGCTTCAGCGTGAACATGGTCAGATGTGGAAACCTCCTGTGGAGTATTACCATGCCTAGAGGAGAGAAGAGCTATGCAGGGGATAAGTGGACTAAGAGTAGGTACTTTCAGTTCATCAGATCCGCTTTAAGAGCTGCTTTCAATCGCTACCCTGTTAAGTTCGCAGCTAAGAAGGCTGCGGAGAGGACAGTAACAGGGCAGCGACACCGCTATGAATATAAATGTGCTGAGTGTACGCAGTGGTTTAAGGGTAATGAGGTGCAGGTTGACCACATTAAACCGGCTGGCTCTTTAAAAGAGTATACAGATATTCCACAGTTTGTTGAGAATCTGTTCTGTGAAGTGAATAACTTACAGTTGTTGTGTAAGGAGTGTCACAAAGCTAAAACAGCCGCTGAGCGCAAAGCAAGGAAAGGAGTTTAACAATGGAAAAAGATATTGATTTGTTGATTAGCTTGTGTGGTTCGTGGAGTCATGACCGTAAGATTATTAATAACAGCACAAAGCTGGCACAGTTTGTTAAGTTGGTGAGCGAGGTTGGTGAGCTGGCAGACAACATAGCTAAAGGTAGAGACATCAAAGATGACATTGGCGACTGTATGGTGGTGCTAAACAACCTGGCTTTAATGTCTAACACTACGCTATCTGAGTGCCTGTATGTAGCTTATGTTGATATACGAGACAGAAAGGGTTACATGAACGAGGCAGGCATCTTCATCAAGGAGACAGCATCTAATGATTAAACATCTAGTAGTGCCAGACACGCAAGTTAAGCCGGGACAAGATCTGCGGAGGTTTCATTGGCTGGGCAAGTATGCAGTATCTAAGAAACCTAATGTTATAATCTTTATTGGTGATCACTGGGACATGCCAGCACTGTCTTCATACGATGTTGGTAAGAAGAGTTTTGAAGGCAGGAGATATGTTAACGACATTGAAGTGGGTAACGAGGCAATGGATATCTTTATGTCCTACCTACACGCTCATACAGAGAAAGCAAGGGTAGACAAGAAGAAACTGTGGAAGCCTCGTTTAGTCTTTACAACAGGCAATCATGAATACAGGATTGAGAGGGCTATCGAGTCAGACCCTAAGCTGGAAGGGTTGATCAGTTATAATGATTTCAACTTGAATAAGCATGGGTTTGAAGTAGTACCTTTCTTACAGCCTGTGGTGATTGACGGGGTTGCTTACTGCCACTACTTCACCAGCGGTGTTATGGGCAGAGCAGTTGGAACAGCCAGGCTGTTAATGACGAAGAAAATGATGTCGTGTGTACAGGGACACGTTCAAGATAGGGATATAGCTTATGGACGTAGAGGTGACGGTGTTAGAGTTACTTCTTTATTCGCCGGGATTTACTATGAGCATGATGAAGATTATTTAACACCACAGACCAATGGTAGCTGGTCAGGTGTGTGGATGTTGAATGAAGTCTGTGATGGTAGCTTTGATGAACTTCCTGTTTCAATGACCTACCTCAGAAAGAAGTACGGAGAATAACATGTCGTTGACTTTCGCAGACATTAAAAATAAGTTAACAATGCTGGATGAAATAACATTAATGGAAGTACTTGAAATTAGCAGTGAAGACATTGTAGAAAGATTTGAAGATAAGATTGAACAGAAACTTGATTATTTATCTGAAGAACTGGGAGAGATGACATGAAGGCAATAATGATTGTGAGCTGTAAAGACAGTTTGCTTTGGTACAACGATAAGACAGGAAACGTATATACAATATTAGAGCATGACCTGCTGCGTAATGTGTATGAAGTAGCTACAGACTACGGACGTAACATAGTTTATGAAGAAGACGCATACGTTGTTGAGGTTACCGCCAGCCCTACCCCTGTTGATAACGTCACAAAGCCTTTACACTATAACATGGGAGGTGTTGAGTGCATTGACGGCATACAGGCTTGTATGAGCGCAGAGGAGTTCAAAGGGTATCTACGAGGCAACACAATGAAGTATCTGTGGCGCTGCAACTACAAAGGTAAGACATTAGAAGACCTGAAGAAAGCACAATGGTATTTATCAAAACTAATAGAAGCAGCAGGGGAAGTACATTGATGGACAGTTATTCAACATACATACACAGATCTCGTTATGCTCGTTATATGCCAGAGCTGGGTAGACGAGAGACATGGGAAGAGACAGTAGATAGATACATAACATTCTTTAAAGACAGAGCGCCACAGGTGTCAGATAAAGACTTCTCAGAGATCAGAGAAGCTATCTTAAATTTAGAAGTTATGCCTAGCATGAGGGCGTTGATGACGGCTGGCAAAGCTTTAGATAAAGATAATATAGCAGGCTTTAACTGTTCATATTTATCTATAGACCATCCTCGTGCTTTCGATGAGATGATGTATATTCTTATGTGCGGCACAGGCGTGGGCTACTCTGTAGAGCGTCAGCATGTAGCCTTGTTACCTGAAGTGTCGGAGGAGTTCCATGAAACAGATACTGTCATTAGAGTTGCAGATAGCAAGGTTGGATGGGCCTCAGCGTTCAGAGAACTTATATCACTCTTGTTTGCAGGTAAAGTACCACAATGGGACATGTCCCAGATTAGACCAGCAGGAAGCCCTCTTAAGACGTTCGGAGGTAGAGCAAGCGGCCCTGCTCCTCTTGAAGATCTTTTCAACTTCTGCTGTAAAGTATTCAGAGGAGCTGCGGGACGTAGGCTCAATTCATTAGAGTGCCACGATCTGTGCTGTAAGATTGCTGATATTGTTGTTGTTGGTGGTGTTAGACGATCAGCTTTGATTAGCTTGTCCAACCTCTCTGATGACCGCCTGAGACGCGCTAAGCAAGGTGAGTGGTGGATGACAGCACCACACAGAGCCTTAGCTAACAACTCTGCCAGCTACACAGAAAAGCCAGACTTTGAGGCTTTCTTACATGAATGGCAGGAGATGTATAAGTCTAAAGCGGGTGAGCGTGGTATCTTCTCTCGCGTGGCTAGTCAGAAGCAGGCAGCTAAGAATGGCCGCAGAGATGCCACTAAAGAGTTTGGAACAAATCCTTGCAGCGAGATCATCCTACGCCCAGCACAGCTTTGTAATTTAACAGAGATTGTAGTACGTCCTGAAGATACGTTTAAAACATTACAAAGGAAAGTTAGACAAGCAACAATACTGGGTACACTACAGGCAACATTAACAAACTTTCGTTATGTCCGTAGCATCTGGAGAAAGAACACTGAAGAGGAAAGATTACTAGGAGTCTCTTTTACCGGGATTATGGATAATATAATGCTCAGTGGTAGAGGTGATCGAGATGAGTTGAAAGTTGTTCTTGAAGAACTAAAGCAAATAGCTGTTAACACTAATAAAGAATATGCTCAATTGTTGGGTATACAACAATCAACAGCTATTACTTGTGTTAAACCATCAGGAACTGTCAGTCAGTTGGTTGACAGCGCCAGTGGTATACACCCACGTTACTCCAAGTATTATATACGAAGAGTTAGAGCAGACGCACTAGACCCTCTATGCACCATCCTGAAGGACGCTGGAGTGCCTTGGGAGATCGATGGGATGTCTAAGAATGCGTTGGTGTTCTCCTTCCCTAAGAAGGCTCCAGCGACCGCTGTGACGGCTTCTGAGATGTCTGCAATGGAGCAGCTAGAATTGTGGGAGATATACCAAGACCATTGGTGTGAACATAAACCCTCTATGACTTGCTACTACAGGGATACAGAGTTCTTAGAGGTGGGGCAGTGGGTGTATAACAAGTTTGATAAGATTAGCGGGTTGTCCTTCCTCCCCTATGACGATCATGTGTACAAACAAGCACCATACACCCCCATTACTGCTGAGCAGTTTGAGGAGGCTTCAGAAGGCTTCCCTAAGCATTTTAATTGGGACATGAAAGAGGACAGGGATAACACTGAGGGAGCGCAGACGCTGGCGTGTGTTGCTGGGGTGTGTGAAGTCTAAGTAGTTTAAAATAGGCGGTATAGGTATAGCGAGACTATACCGCCTGCTTCTAATGTGAACTACAAATTAAATGTTAAACATAACGCACTTTTCTGCGCTTTTATATACAATATGATACACTTTTCTGCGAACTAGAAGAGACACTTCCGTGTGTCAGAGTCTGCACAGAGCAGTTTAAGTTGTGGTAGCTACTTAGCCTTCTTAGCTTTAGAAGGGCTGTGAGAAATTACAGGTGTGGAGGATACCTATGTATTCTTTACCGTCTTTAAAGTAATGCTTAACTCCTGCTGCCATTTCAATCACCATTTGGTTGTCGTTACCACTTAACTTTGTCTGCCCAGAACGCTGCCGACATCTTACCTTTAGATATGTTAGCAGCGTGTCTAGCCTTAAACGACTTCCTACGCGCTGCGTCAGCTTTACTCTCTCCTTCAGTCTTAGGAGATCCGCTAACACCCTGCTGTCCAAATCTGATCGTCTTAGTCTCATCACCTACTTTAGCTACAACAACATGAGACTTCGTAGGGTGATTAGGCGTTCTTTTGGGAGTGTTGTACCCGGACACGCCAGCACTCTCCAACTTGCTATCCTTCTTCTTAGGCATTATTGATCTCCAGAGCAACACAAATACAGAGCATCTTCATGTTCAAACCCTGCTTTGATGTGAGCGTCATACATAGCTCTGTGCAGTTTGGCTAAGTAGGTTGATATTTCTTTAATTTGTTTATCCTCTTTAGAGTCTATGGCGACTATGTTGTCTGTCATTGTTGTTGCTCCTGCTCTGCGTAAAACTGTCTCGCTTCCTCTGGTATTCTTATTATACCTGTTTGCAACATATAAGCGTTTAACC
>Ga0099846_1000954_pt1 | contig 11918 bp, 15 predicted proteins | sample CB_VirMetaG_FD_78180 | JGI IMG/M metagenome (GOLD analysis project Ga0099846, IMG submission 78180) | Freshwater to marine saline gradient viral communities from Chesapeake Bay - CB_1504_1 Viral MetaG | ecosystem: Environmental > Aquatic > Marine > Coastal | place: USA: Chesapeake Bay... | reverse complement strand
CCAAGCCATTCTGACCATGCCTCTTCAAATTGCCTGCATTTAGGACCATTCGTAAGAATTGGGTCATCTTGTTTTAGATGCTCAATCATTGCATCTAAATCTTTTCTTGTAATATTATTTCTCATTAAAGGGTATTTCATATTCGCCTCATGTATTCAAAACTAATTGGGTGCCTTCGGTATCAAATTTGAAAGGTACCCATACTTTAATTGATTTCATTTCTTCCTTAAACTTTTGTTGACGGTCAGGCGGTACTAAGAACATAAAGAAACCACCGCCACCTGCACCCATCAATTTACCACCAAATGCACCTGCTGTAATTGATTGTTGATATATGTCATCAATCCAACTTTCAGAAACTCCTTCAGCCAGATTTCTTTTCAATCGCCAACCAATGTTCAGCAAATTACCTATTATAATCATTTCTTCTTTTTTGGCAAGCGTTTTCAATGCTTCTTCCGCCAAGTCTGCCGTAAGTTTTAATTGCTTGTGATTGATGCCTTGTTTTATGTTATCTACTTTTTTCTTTGACTGCACCTCAGAATGGCGAGATACACCAGAGAAACCAAGAACAATATGTGATTCTAATTCTTTTTTATAGTCATCATCTATATCTAAGTTATCTGATGTCCATGAATACACACCAGAGCCTGGTCCCATCTTTATGACTTGTATGCCACCTTTTGCAGCAATAATTTGGTCTTGTATACCAACATTCTCACCAATCACATTTTGTTCAACATGAATTGCTTGTCTGGCTAATTCATCTTTTGATAGTGTATGATTACGCATGGTATAAAGTGCATGTAACAAACCAACAGTAAATGAAGATGATGAACCAATACCAGACCTTGCAGGTAAGTCACCATCATGTGTTACTGAAATATTTTCAATACCCAAATATTGTAAACATGCCTTTGCAGACGGATGATTTATTTCATCAATCGTGTGAACACTTTCTATTTGAGAGTAGATGATGCGAGAGTTGTATTCAAAGAATGGTGGCAACTTTTTTACTGTTAGATAACAGTAGTTTGCCATTGCAGCTGAAATGCAGATACTAGGATTGTTTTCAAACCATGCTGGATAATCCGTGCCTCCTCCAAACAACGAAAGTCTATAAGGTGTTTTTGTAATAATCATTTTTCGGTGTAGTAGTCACCCCACTCTACAAGAATTGTTGACCGATTATCGTCACGCAACAAAGCTTTCTCATAAGCAGGAAATATTTGATTTGGTTCATCTAAACGAATTATCTCAATTGTTTTGCACATCATTTGAAATGCTTTTGTAAAATCTCCTACATGTTGACATTGGGGATGCAAAGGTCTTTCAGAACCAATACTGGTACGAATAATCACATTGGCTTTATACTTGGACATTATAGAAAGTTTATCTACATGATTAATTAATTGATTGACAGCACACAACAAGAAATTCCATCTTGGGTAAATTGAAATAGGAATATTACCATTTAATGCTATTCCTAAAGATATACCCATTTGCATTTCTTCCGCAACAGGCAATTCAATTAATTTTTCTTTAGAAATATCTTTAAGTGTATTTGACATTCCTGTACCTGGCACTGCAACTGCTTGACCTATAAACAATGTTCGGTCATCGGTTGCTAAGTATTCCATTGACCGTTTAAGTTCATCAAAGTATTTCAAAATTGTACCCTCACTCCTGCACCAGCATGTGGATACTTAGTTTCATATTTGTAATAGTAAATCATATCATTATCAAATCCTTCATAAATTAGACGATTATTATTCCAAACTTCTCTGGTGTCTGTGCAAACAGATTTTGTATTGTCCTCAATAATAAACTTAATAGGTAATTTATGTTGTATAGCATACTTTATTGATTCGTGAGCTATACCTGTTTCTGAAGTCATGTCACCCATAAAACAATAAACTTTTGAATCTTCACCGCTTCTTTTAATTGATAGTGCTGTGCCTATTGCAATCGGTAAAATGCCACCAACTATTGCAGAAGAATAAACTTTGTATTTAGGAAAACAAAGAGAAATAGAACGACCTTCCATAATTTCTTTTTCTATTTTGGCAGCAGGTACACCTTTTAATAAACATTGATAGTGTGAACGCCATGAACAAAATATCCAATCTTCTTCACGAATATTTTTGAACACATTAATCATCTCGTCTTCATTTCCATAATAGAGATGAACAGGCGCTCTTATTTTACCTAAGTTAAACTGTTCTGCTATCTTGTTTTCAAAATTAATAAGCTCTTCTTTAGTCACCTAAGAGTTTCCTTTTCAAACGAATTTTTGACATCTCCTCAACATTTTGTCTTGATTGAATGCCAAATTTATTTTCAACTAATTCTAAGAATGGTTTGTGCGTGAAGTATTTTTGCCAAGCATCATCCCGAAACTTCAATACTTGTTCAGCCTCTAATGCTTTAGTTCTCAATGGTTTACAATCATATGAAAGAAATGCAAATTCATCAAATGTTTTTGGTAATTCCCAGTGATTTTTCTTTGCTTCAAGATACAGTGGGCTACCAGGTAATGCCATTGCCGTATAGAAGTTTGCATGTTCACAATTCAACTCTAAAGCCAAATCTAAAGTTTCTTGCATTGTTTCCATTGTATCTTCTGGAAATCCAAACATATAATTACCTAAAACATTAATATCAGCATCTTTAATTTGTTTAACAACATCTCTAATATCAACTTGTTTGAAATTACCTTTGTCAATCTCTAAACGAACTTGTGAATTTCCTGCTTCAATTCCAAGTGCCAACCAATTGACACCTGCCTTCTTAAACAGTTCCAGTTGGTCTTTACGAACAGAATCGACACGAGCATAGGCCCAAAAGTTAAACTTCATACCACGAGCAATCAAACCTTCTAAGATTGGCACATAGTATTTTTTATTCAGAAAAAACATCTCATCGGTAAGACGAACAGTTCTAATGCCGTTCTCATAAAGATATTCAAATTCTTTTAACATTAGTTCTGGTGACCAGAAACGCATACCACGACTATCTACCGATACAGTATCTAATGCATGTGATGTTCTGTTCACAATGTTAATCATGCAGAAGTTACAACCAAACGAACAACCTAATGATGTATAGATTGCGGCAAATGGTGTGCGACCTTCATGTAAAAAGTTTGAGTGCCAAAAATGGGCACGATATTTGTCTAACAAATAATTTTCTTTAGGCAATAAGTCCCATGCATAACCAGGCATCGTTGTGTCCATATCTTTTGTTTGAACGATACGGCCTGGTGCAGATGGTCTTGGTAGACCATGTTCTTTGTACCAAATGCCAGGAATTTTATCTAAGTCAGTTTTCAAATCAGAATCTAACAAATCAAACAATGCATAGACGCCTTCGTTGATGAAAGCAAAATCTACATAATCGTATTGAATGACTTCATGTGGCAATGCCGATGCATGTGAGCCAATGAAACCAATTTTAAGATTTGGATGACTTAGACGCAATTGTTTTGCGAGAGCTGAGGCACCAATCATCATAGTGGTGCCTGAGTTTGGATTTTGCCCGTAAAGGACAAAAACTACAAGCTTTGGTTTAGTAGATGCGATTTGTTCTGATGCATCTTCATCAGTTGTAGGACAGGCATCAAAATCTAGTATGCACGGCTCATGCCCTTTTGCACGAACAGCCTGTGCAAGCAATAGTGCCCAAGTAGGCGGCTCAATTGCTGAATGAACTTTAGCTAAATCTTGATATGCTTTGGCGGCACTACTTGGCACCACGAAACACACATTTGACATAATAACCTCACGATAGTAAAATATTTAGTGTAATTTATTTTTCTTCTTTTCTTTCATCATCTCGAAAAAATCTTCTGCATCAAATTCTTCTTGGATTTGTTCTTCATCATCTTCATCTTCTTCACCGAAAATATTTGTTTCATTTTCCATTTTCTCTTGTGCAGACATCACAATCTGACCATAGTAATTAATCAAATCATCTTTTGGTTCAATGATTGTAAGAATGTCAGAATCATAGATAACGGCATTGTTTTCTTTAATCAACTCAATTGGTAACCAAGGCATCATCATCATTACTGTTTGACCACTTGATATTCTTTTGAAAATTATGTGCATAGGATTGTCGAGCAATACTGTACCATTTTCTTCATCGGCATGATAATCTGCCATTACATCTTCACCACTTTGCAGTCTTACGATTTTAATATTATTGTTAGTTGTCTGTTGCATTCTTTAGCTCTATGTTGTAAAATTTATATGAGAATTTTTCCTCATCATATATTCTACACCTTTCGATGAAATGTTTCAAGGTGTAATTGGCAAACTTGCCTGTTCTAAAATCATCTGCAATATCAAACAATGTTGCTTCTTCTTTGTTTTCTCCTAATCTTAAACCACGGCCTATCGATTGAAGATTGCGTATTTTAGATTTGGATGGTGAGGCGAATACAATGTTATGGAGATTACGGATGTTGACGCCAGTAGAAAAAGTACCATAAGAAGCAACGATAATGGCATTACTTTCTTTCTCAGTAATCGCACGAACAGATTCCCTAATTTCGACATCCGTACCGCCGTATACAAAGAAGACATGCCGATTGCCTGCTTTATCTTTAATATTTTGGTGTAAATCTTTTCCATGTTTTTCTACGAATTGAAACAGTATAAGTGTATTGCCAGTGAGTGAAAGAACTAAATTACGAATGAATTCATTTCTTGCTTTATTCTGAACAATAAAATCAATCTCTGTATTGTAATCCCAATCTCTTGCCATTTTGCATAGTGTTTCAGGATACTTCAATACAAGACATTTAATTTTGAAACTCGCAAGTTGACCTTTATCAATCAACTCAGATGTTGTTGTTGCCTTGTAGACTGGCCCAAACAAACCTTCTAATACAAGACGGTGCGTTTGTGTACCGTCTAAAGTTCCTGTTGTACCAATTCTGTATTTAGAGTTAACACAACCAGAAAGAATTGTTGTGAGTGATTTTGCTTTGAACTGGTGTGCTTCGTCACCAAGAACAAAGTCAAACTGTTCAAAGTATTCACCCTCATTTTTATATATCGACTGCCATGTAGTGATTGTCAAAAACTTATCTGTATGTTTATCTTTACCTGCATACTGACGATGACAATTTTCTTCTGAATCATAACCATAGTCTTCAAAGTCTTTATACATCTGTTCAACAAGAGATGTTGTCGGTACAATTAAAAGACCTCTTTCGTATCCAGATTCTTGCAGCCAACGAATGATAAGATAGATGATAAGAGATTTGCCTGATGCAGTAGGCGAAAGCAATAACATTCGCTTGTTTCTTACTGCATTGACAAACGATTTGATTTGATAGTCTCTTGGCTCAAATGGAAGTCCAAGAGTTTTAATAAAGTCTACCGCTTCAATGAGTGAGAAGTTTTCGGTAGTTGAAATTGCATCATCAACTTCGTATGTGTAATTTCTTTCTTTACAAAACTTAATGATGTAATGAACAAGACCATGATAGATGGTAAAAGTTCTAAGGTCAAAAAGTCTTATGCGACCATCCCACACTCTACTTTTATATGCAGGTGTGAATTGATAACCAGGAACGAAAAAGCAAAAGAAGTCAGATAGTTCTTGTGCGGTACTCTTGTCACACTCTACCTGAATATAGGCTTCATTCTTCTTATGTAAAATTAAATCAAACACCTTGGATAAATTTTTCCCATGAAATATAATCTCTCAACTGAAAAGTTCTAGAGTTGAGTTCTTTGAGTATTGCGGTACAGACATCAACAATTTCATCATGCATAACTTTTTGTGCCGTGAATTTGTTTAAGTCTTCGTCACTCTCCAAATATGTAGTGATGTCGGATTTCAACACAAAAGGAAATGGTTCCCATCCATACTTTTTCAAATCATCGTCATCTAACTTGCCAGTATAGTATTCCCATTTCAACTTCTTCATCTTGTTGAATTTGAATTCGGCTTGCTTTGACAAAAGACGATGTTGTGATAGAATGTTCAGATACTTACTATGCAGTTTAGGAATGTCGAGCAAAGCTTTGCCTGGCTCTGTTCTATCAATATCAGAGTCCTTGCGCCATTCTTCCAACAGTTCTTCGATTTGTTTCATAATATATTACCTCCGTATAGGAGTATATCTCAAAGGGAAATGTTTGTCAAGCTTTCTTAGAAAAGTTTTTCAATGTCATAGTAACTGTACCGAAATGTGGCATCGGCAGTTAAAACATTGTCAGGTGCATCTTGGGTATTCATTATGAATGTTGACAAGGTGGTTGGGAATACTTCGTGGAATTTGAAACGAAACAATGGTATATTTGACGAGGAAAGAATACTGATTGAGGCATCAGAGAATTGAGGAAACTTACCTCTTTTCAAATCATTTGATGCCGAATTGTATTTGTTCAGTTTTGGCAACTGACGATACTCGGCAAACTCTACAGGGAAAGTCATCGCACGAATCCAATCATGTATTTCTTTCCATGCAGTTAAATCTTCATCAATCATAAAAGTAACATTCAATAAATCATAAATTGGTTTTTCACCAGGAGAATACAAGTCAACGAAAGGGTTATTGAAAACAGCTTCAGATAGAGAGATGCCTGGTACGGTCACATTCTGACAGAAGTATTGAACATTAGGCAAACGACCAAAGTTCAATGTAAATCTATTGCCAATTAATGGATTTGGATTTGAAGGGTTTCTTGTAAGTGCAGTCATGTGGTTCTTTTAATATGCAAACCGATGTCCATTATTGTTTCGGTTTCTATCATCTTTATAATTTGATTTGTAAGGTCAATCTCTTTTTGAATGTAAAGCATCTTCACCTTCAATTCGTCTAACTGTTCAGAGTAGAATTGAAGTTCTTTCAGTTTTCTTGCTCGAATGTCGAGTAAGTCACTAATCAGTATTATCTCACTCATGCAATTATTTATGCATAAAAAAAGAGGCATCCGAAGATGCCTCTTTGAAGTAGTCCCTTTTTATAGTTCTTATTATAGGACTTTAATAATTACATCAGGTTCTTAACAACGAAACCACGATAGTAGTTATTGGACTGAGCCGTCAGAGCACCGAGACCAGCGTTAGTGCCTTCTGCGAATGGGTTGGCAACGAGACCGTAACGAGTCTTGAAACCAATCTTCGGTTGGAAGGTACCGGTGTCAACTGCACGAACCATTTGCAACGGAACATATGGGCAGTAGAAGATACCAGCGTCATAGGCATTCGAACCCTTGTAACCAACAACGGCGAATTCGTTTGTAGAACCAGCCGGGAAGTATGGGTCGATGTAAACTTTGATGCGGCCGAACAGAGTACCAGCAAAGGTGTTGCCAGTATCGTCAACGGTCAGATTGACTTGACCCTGGAGGGCAGATTGATAGTCGAGAATGCCAGCCATAGCAAGAGCAGAGGCGACATCAGACGAACAAATCATAATGTTACCTTTCCCTCTACGAGTCGTCTTGGCGATTGTATTCGCTTCACGCTCAATCTGGAAGGCAAGGCCTTTAACTTTTTCAACCATCCAGCGACCGTTAGAGTCGGTGTCGAGGTCGAAAGTACCACGGGTCGTTGTACCGACTTGGGCGCCAAGTTTGGCAACACCGTAGATGGTACGAATGACTTCACGGTTGATTTCAGCAAGAATCTCTGTCGAGAGAATGTTGGCGAGTTCTGTCTCGGCATCCAGACCATGAACTGCTTTCAGGTCTTGTGCGAGTTCCATCGAATACTCGGCCTTCAGAGCACGGGACTTGGCAGTAACCGTGACTTTCTCAATCGAGAACGCCATCTCTTGGAAGGTGTTACCAGCAGCACCATCACCGAGGGCTTCAGCCTGCGAGGTCGACATACCTGGAACAGCGTAGGCGTTCGATGTGAAGGTTTCGGTAGTGTTAGCAGCGAGAGTCAGATTGGTGATTTGCGCCAACTGAGCAGCAGTAATAGCAGCGTTCGTACCAGAGAAGAAGGTATTGGCTTCGTTGTAGAAGGCCTCAGTACCAATTTGTGTCGAGTAACGGGAACGCATTGCGAAGATAAGACCGGTTGGGCCTGTCATTGGTTGCACGCCGCAAACATCATAAGCAATGAGGTTTGGCAACGAACGGCGAACCAGAGAAATCAGGATCGGGTCAAAGTTAGCAATAGAAGCGCCAGTTGCGTTTGTTGGGTTAGATTCTTGCAGAATGCTAGAAGCTTTTTGCATTTCTTGAGCTTGGTTCTCAAGAACAACAGCAGTAACGGCCTTACGATATGGGTCTTTGATTGGTTCCAGATCCGGATGATCCAGAACGCCACCCCATTTGGTTTGAAGTGATTCGGACAAATACATTAAGTGTCTCCTTTTATTTACTTAAAGTTTGGTTTTAGAAATTGCTTTTGAGACAGCGGCAACAAATGGATCATTAATCGCTTTTTGTTCCGTTGGTTCTTCAACTTGTTCGTGCAGTTGTGTTTCATCGGCCTTTTTAATGCCAGATGGGAAGTAGTTCTCACGAATTGTCTCGAGCTTTTCTTTGTATTCTTCCTCTGTGGAGAATTCAACACTCTCTGCGAGTGACTTGATTTTTTCAGCCTGAGTTGTTGTGAGACCTTCGCAAACTTCACGGGTCAGTTCACTCTTGCGGGACTCTACGAGAGCCTTGGCATAAGAAATGCCACGCTCAATTTCTTCGTTGAGTTTGCTTTCGAGTTCTTCAACTTTAGTAGCAAGTTCGTCAACGAGGTCAACTTTTTCTGTCGGAACATCGATGTAATGTTCGGCAAACAGATTACGCAGACCAGCAATGAATTCTTCTGTGAGTTCGGCACGGAGACCGGACTCAATAGCAATTTCGTTATCGGCAAGCCATTGTTCGACAACATAGTTGAGATAGTCGTCAACTTTGTTTGTCAGGTCAGACTTGATTTCTTCAACGGCTTCTTCGAGCATTGAAGCATATTTGGTTTCGATTTCTTCTTCGATTTGAGTAACTCGGTCATGGATACGAGCTTCAAAAATCGTAGCAGCTTTTGCTTTGAAATCTTCAGAAATGGTAGAATCATCAGCAAAGAGAGATTCGATATCTTCTTTCATAGACTTTTTCTTCATTTCTTCTTTTTCATCTTCATCTTCATCTTCTTCTTCACTCTCTTTTTCTTCTTTGTTCATACGAAGTTGAGTGTCAGGAGAAGCCTTAGAAGGTTTCATTTTGATTGAGGATGCATTTTTACCTGCAGCGCCATCTGGAACGCCCTTAGTCGTATCCATCTTAGCGGAGTCATCATCCGGTTTGTAGTTTTCTGGTGTAGGACCACCAACATCATCGATGGTGGCAGCCATCTTATGCATTGGTTCGCTCGGGGCATTTTTCTTACTTTGAGAAAGAATGTCTGCCGCAGCTTCCATGAGTTTATTTGTTGCCATTAGGAATCTCCTTATGATTTCTTATTTATAAAATTAAAGTTTTCGTAGGTAATTTTCAAATAGTTTTAGAGCGGTTTCTTCAATCTGAGATTTAGAAGCCCTCTGAATTGTTTTCTTGGCATGGTCAAAATCAGCTTCCATAAATTTGCCATTAACCAAAACCCATTCTTTATTTTCCATGATACCCTGCACAAAAGCACCTGGTGCTGACGGGTCAGCAACGATGTCGGCCGCAGTAGCAAGTTTTAGGTCATCCTGAACTAAATTGTAACCCTCTTTCGTTTGAACAAGAGAACCTAAAGCTCTTGACGAAACACCCACCTGAATGTCATTGTTGATAAAATTCTCAACGATTTGACCATACGGTGTTCCAAGAATAAGGGCCTTACCGTAGAAGGTATTGCCGTCTTCTTTGAGGGATACAATTTTGTGAGATACACGCTCAAGATTAATTGATGGTGTATCTGGATGACCTAATTCACCCAATGCACGATTTGTATTGATGAATTCTTCTGTATAACGGGCAACTTCATTTCGAAGTGTTCCCATTTTATACATACGATTGTTTTTGTTGACCGCATCGCCAACAAGAAATGTTCCTTCAATGTAAAGTTTTTTCTTGCCTTCTTCTGATTCTTCAACAAGATACTTTACATCATCGATTGTTTCTGTAATGAGTTTCATATTACATTCCTGTGAGTGCCGGACTATATGTAGCCGTTTTTGCTAGTTGCATAATTAAAGTTCCTGCCGTACCTGTATGTTCAATGAAAACATTGGCCGTTGAGTTATTAGCAAAAGTGATATCATATTCATAAAGAACAAGATTAATTGGACTTGAAATTTCCATAATCAATGTACCGCCGGCAGGTGCAGCACCTCCTGTGGTACTTGTTCCTCTATAAATTCTATAGATACCATTTGTCGTTGCAGAAACTTGTGCAATTGCAGCCGAAGTAACTGTTTCTTCTGTTGCAGCAGAAAGTTGAGACAAATTAATTTGTGTGTTACTGGCAGGACCAGTAACTCTGATAGTAGATTTTGCTCTGACAGCATTTATAATTTCAAATGGCATTTTATCTTAGTCCCATTGATGTGCGCCTTCTCATTGACAACTTTCGTTTTAACAATGTTCGGCGAAGTTTAGCTCTTCTAGTTGTTTTCCATGACCGTTTCAATAAACGGGCTTTTCTTAATCTTTGTGCCGCAGGTATTCTTCTTACAGTATTACCTACGATACGATAACCTTTAATACCTGACCGTCTGCGATTCTTTTGAACTACAATACGACCTTTGGCATTTCTTCTGATTCTACGGCGAACTCTTGTAATTCTTCCCATTTTGACGAGATTAGGATTTCTTTTCTCATCAAGTTGTTCTTCCACTTCTTCAAACAAATCTGCCTCAACATATCGTTTTGCTTCAGCGAGTCTCTTTGAAGTAATTTCATTTAGACGATTTTGTAATGCGTTTCTTGCTTCGTCTAATTTACCTTCTAAAATATAATCTACAAATCTCATTTCATTTTACTGAAAGCAAAATCTGCAACTTTAACTAAGTGTGCAGGAGATTTGTGAACCATGTCAGCCAATTTCTTTTTGTTCTCATCATTAACTGCTTTGTGAACTTGTGTAATTGCCGATGCAGTATAGTGGTCAACTTTTTTTGTTTGACCATTACCAAACTTAACTGTTTGTGCTTGTTTGCCAGCAACAATCTTATGCAACTGGTCCATAACTGCTTCTTCAATCTGTTCTGCTTCTTCAGCCTGCAAAGGAGAATCAACACCTTTACCATAAGGTATTGTAAAATACTTATCTAACTTTTGATTGTAATACAAAGCAACTTTTGTTCTGTTTGGATACATACGAATTGCTTTTCGTTTCAACATTAAAACAAACGGCGGGTCATCTGGTATTTCATCTGTTGCTTCAACAATTTCAAAATCTTCTTTGGTGTATTCAACATCACCAATCTTAATACGATGCGCTCTTACTTTACGACCAGAAGGACCAATCTTGTAATCGGCAGTATCTTGAATACCTTCTTCTAATTCTTCTGTTTCTTCTCTAACTGCCCTACGAGTTTGTTGAAAGATTTGTTTGTTATTAGAAATTAAATCGACCATCTTATTGAAAAGATTTTGAAGAATCATACGGTCGGCATTATTGAATACCGGTCTATCTTCTTTCATCTTTTCTAAAATTCGATGAATGCGTTGTAACTGTGCCTTGTTTGCAAGACCAGCACGAACGAGCATATCAAACTTAGAATAGTCTGATTTTTCTTCTTCTACAAATACTCTAAACTCTTGTAAATTTTTCATTCTTGTTCGACAGGTGTGTCCGCAGTATCTTGCACTTCTACTTCTTCTTTGTCACTATAAAGAGATTGAGCAATTTCAATCTTTCGTGCATCGATAGAATCAAATGCCCGTGACGAAAGAATGTCATTCAAAATATCTTTTGCTTCATTGGCTTCACCTGAAGCAACTTTGTCAATAAATGTTTTT
>Ga0099846_1000948_pt1 | contig 11943 bp, 9 predicted proteins | sample CB_VirMetaG_FD_78180 | JGI IMG/M metagenome (GOLD analysis project Ga0099846, IMG submission 78180) | Freshwater to marine saline gradient viral communities from Chesapeake Bay - CB_1504_1 Viral MetaG | ecosystem: Environmental > Aquatic > Marine > Coastal | place: USA: Chesapeake Bay | collected... | reverse complement strand
GCAAGAATATCCTGTGCTTTGTCGCTAGAAGGTCCTGATGCTTGAGCAGTCGAGGGAGCAGGTTCTGCTACTGGAGCCGGGGCAGGCGCCTGGGCTACGGGTGCAGATGTCGCTGGAGCTGAGTCAGAGTCAGAATCATCTGAACTTGCACTACCAGCTGGTGCTTCTAGTCCATATGGACGATAGTATGCACCCCACTTGTCATTATCGTATGGACGACCATCTACTGATGCTTCGAACATTTCTTTAATGACACGCAGTTCTGCTTCGCTTGGCTTCTTGGGCAAGAAGTCTGCTAGATTGAAAAGACCATGTGCTTCGATTGCGGCTTGTTCAACTTCAGTAAGAGCAGATTCTTTACGTGCCCATGAAGATGTACCGTAATCAGCGTAACCGCCTTTTGAAGTCTTACGAACATTAAAGTCCAGACCTCGCATCAAGTCAGTTGGCAATTCTTCAATCTCAGGATCCATCAATGAAGATTTAATGATCTGGAAGATTTGTGGTGAAATGACGAACCTACGAATTGGGTTTGCAGGAGTAGTATCATCACCGATAGGATTTTGACGAACAAAGCCCTGGAAGATATAAGAACGCTTCTTCCAATACTTGTTAGCCATCTCTTTAAGTGTCTCATCTTTGTACCAAGGACGAACCTCTGCAAGAACAGGACAGTTTTCACCAAACATTTCAACGCATGGTACTTGAACTGTGACTTGTTTCATGTTAGGATCACCCTTGACTCCGTTGAATGGGAGCTTGATGATTTGACGCTCTACCCAAAAGAAAGAGTTGTTTCCGTCCGCATCTGGCAAGAAACGAATAGATGCAGTTGCACCTTCGTCCATTTTCCAGTGAGGATAGATTGCTCCGTCTGATTGGGGATAGTTCTGTGTAGAACGATTTTCTTGTGCCGCTAGACGGGCACGAATGTCTGCTAGACTTGCCATATTGTTTCTCCTAATTGTATGTGCCTAAGTTTAGTTAAGTTTGTGTTGTCGCAAGATGCCATCATCTTACTTGTTTCGCTTTCATTGAGAAAACTTTTAACACTTAGATAGTCTATAATAGATTTCTCTTTGTGTCAATACATATTTATTCCTTATTCGCCCATTTATCAGTTTTTCGATTGATTTTGGGTGTTTACACAAAAAATATGCATATAACCCTTGCGAAAGAATGGATAAATAGTTTTGCGAGAACTTTTTAACATTACAGACGCAAGAGTCACTCAATGCAATCATATTTATTGCGTTCACAGTGACCTGAAAATTTTATTTGCGTCTTTGAATACATTTAGGGTAACAAAATGAGCGATACGGTCACCGATAACGACAACAAAAATGTGATTGAAAACTTGGATCTTGACAAGTACACCGACTTGCTTTTGAAATTAGATGAAGCAAATGACAAGATTAAAGAGATGGAAGCCTTGACCAAGGAACTTAAAGTAGCGGCTTTGCAGGCTAAACCCAAAGAGAAGTTTCGTATTGGTGGGTTGTTCATGGATGACAACCATATAAATGAGAAATCTATTATTGGATTCGTGTCATTCTTTATGATGGTTGCGTTTGGTATTGTTGACTTAGTAACAGCTTATATGGGCAGAGACTTTGTTATCTCTGACACCATCTATACTTCTTTCGTAATAGTTACTTTAGGATCATTTGGTATCGCCGAAGCTGGAAAAGCCTTCGGCGGTCGTAATTAATTTAACGAATTAATCTCAGAATATCCTCGAGTGCTTTTTCGCCCTCATCGAATCTTTCTACACTCTCATTGCCTACGAGTTTGCCGATGTTGTTGTTTTTAACTTTTTCGGTAGGCCCAAGTTGTCCTGCACGTTTCTGATTAGCATCTAAATCTTCTTCAAGTTCGTCCATCGCATCTTGCTTTTTGTTTGCATAGCGATCAAACTTACGACCCTGAATGTTTGCTTTCTTTTCGGCATCACTTTGAGCAGGATAAGTTTTCTTGCTTGCTACATCAGCTTTAGTGTATGCTTTGTCGGCCGCCCTTCTTGCAAGGTCTGCCGAAATTTCATCAATCTGTTCAACTTCTTCATCTAGATTGTCAGGATCGTCCCATTCATGATCTACAATCTTGGCATTGACTACGCTAGGGAAGAAAGAGCCACCGTCTTTAGTATAAACTCTACCTGTCGAACTTGGTTTGTGAGGAGCTTGAAAACTTACAACAATAACTTCGTCTCCTCTAAAGTCTTTAAGTTTAGCAGGTAACTTGATCTCTTCACCAGTGTCTTTGTCTACTAGTCGAGGGTTATATTTCTTAGGGCGATCATCTTCCCAACCAGACATATCAAACTCGTCTACTTGTTCTTCTGCTACACCTACTGGCATTCCAGTAACGGCTCCAATGATACCAGACAATGCTCTAGCGATACTTACATGTCCTTTAGTTGGACCTTCGGATTCCCTATCTTGTGCTCCTCTACCAATCTTTTTATCAGCGGCTGAGACTGCGGCATCATATGCGCTTTGAGCACCGGTATTAGGAATCTCTCCGCTTTGTAAGTATGCTCCTAGCAGTTTTACTTCTTTCGCAAGATTGCTTCTATGTGCATTGTCTTTAGTACGCTTTGCTTCTTGCTTTAACCACTTGATCTTTTCTTTAATCACTGCGGCACGGTCTGATTCTTTATGCTTTGAATTGATCTCATCAATAAATTTACTGACTTTTTCTGCTATATCACTATCTGATAATAATCCTTGCTCAAGCAATTGCGCTTCACCTACAAGGCCGGCGGTCTTTTTATCAGCAGGGTCTTTTTCTATTTTGAGTTCTATATTATGCTTAGGATATTTTCCGGTCATGTAATTTAGATCACGTTCGGCATCACTAATATTAGCATATTTTGTTATCGGTTTGCCGTTAATATACATGACATGGACTGAACCTTCGTTAAGTTCGTCACCCGGTTCAGCATGATCCATAGAGATTTCGTTAGCGGCTTCTTCTGCTTCTTCTCTATTTTGCTTAACCCACATAACTGCTTTTTTGTATGTATCTGGTGTATCAATTGTGTCTTTAAAAATATACTCGGCTAAATCTTCATCACTCATTTGACTGATAGAAGGTTCATAAGGTGCAGATTCATTTAGCTTTGCATTGCAGTTACAACCTTTACAGTCTGGTGGACAGTTACAGTCTTCTCGTTTAACGTCCGAACCACAGCACTTGTCTGAGCAGTGTGTATCTCTTTTTTCTGCTTCTTCAATGTGTTGAGTAGAGTGCTTAACGTCTGCTAAGTGTGCATCGATACCAGCAGTTGATTTTAATTTCCAATGTTCCGCGGCTTTCTTTGCGGCTTCATATGATGAACTAGCCGTACATTCGTGCTTGCCTTTCTTGGCATGTACGCAGATATAAGGACGTTCTTCAGATTCGCCTTCAGTAAGTTCTTCTGCCCAAGCGGCTAGTTCATTTACTTCTGCAATCTCAGAAACAACTTGTCTGTTTAATTTGTTTAAGATAGGTAATACACTTTCGATTCTTGGATCGATAGTTTCTGTAGAAAACATTTCAGCGATTGTAGGATCAGACTCGTCTTCCATAAGTGTTGGAGTCCAAGACTCAAAATAATGACTGTAGCCTCTATGGCTTTGCATCTTTTGTAGTGTTTCTTTTAATGACTGGTGATGTTTAACACCCTCATTCACTAATTGCTGTACTGATTCTGTAAACTCGCCGTTCTTGGTAGCACGTACAAAGCCAGCCATCTTGGTAAATTCTTCTACTAATTGAGTGATGTGACGGCCACGCTCGTCATAAGGAGTACCACCTTCTGCTACGTGACGACCATATACACGTGCGATACCGGGACGCTTAGTGGGAACTACAAATCTCTCACCTTCTTGGTTCTCAACAAAAATCTTAGCGATATTTCTGAAACGTTGATCAGTTTCCTCAAGTTTCTTATCATGTTGAATAATGATTTTTACGTTTGGTACGCTATCGCTATAACTTGTTTGTTTGTTGATAGGGTGATATCCCTCATTCATTTTTTCTTTCATTTTGTAGTAGTCCCGTTGACGCATGTCATCACCTAAACGATCACTGTTTTGTAAGTCAAAGTCTAGTTGCTTAGATAATGTCCATTGTTTCAAATGCTTTAAGAAGCCAGACCAAGAATCATCATAGTCAAGCCCTTTAGTCTTCCCAGGAGGGCTTTCTGCTTGCTCGTCATCGTAATATAGTTTTAATTGCGAGGCTTGATCTATAGTTGCCCACGCTTTACCATAGCTTTCACCGTCTTTTTTGAAGGTAAACTCAAAGACATCAGCTTGTTGCGGGTTAGATCGCTCGTTTTTAGAATTTTTAGGTACAGGATCGTAGCCCCGCACCTTTAAGAGTTCGTATAGTCTAGTATTAAAAGATTCTTGATCAATGGCCATATAGATATTTAGTCCAATTTAGTTAATGACGGCAAAGAACGGAAGTGGAGGAATCACTTCATCGTGATCTCTGATCTGTTCGCCCAAGTCTTGATGATAGTCTGCGATATCTTGTAATATCCGAATTATTAATAGTGTAGCCATTACCAGATCGTCTGTATCACCGATCTTGGCTGCATAACTGCCACCAGACGCAACAAATGTTTTTAATTCGCTTATAAGTGCTTTACTATTTACTCGCAATTTGTTGCTTTCAAGTAGGGTTTTAAACTTGGCACAAGCCGATAATTTTACTTTTTGTGTAGTTGTGTAGCCTTTACGCTTCTTGCCCCGTTCGCTGATAAAGATGCCAGGAATATTAGACTCACCAAACTCTCTTAATGAGATCAATGCGGCTTCACCGATGCTATTGTTTTCGATAGAGTAGTACAAGTTGTTTGGTTGACCTGTACACTCTACGATATATTCGTTTATCTGCTTTAGTAATTTGATCTGATTTGGAATGTCTGTTTTATTGTTTGTCCATTCGCAAATCTGAGTAGTTGTGTTTGCTTCGAACACTTGGATAGCACAAGGATCAGAACCTGTACCTAACGACGGGTCCAAGCCTACTACATACACCCGATCTTTTTTAGGTTTTTGAAACCATCTGATCTGACCTTGCTTTTCGATCGGGTCAATGCCCTCTAATTTAAACAATGTATTAGGATTGATCAGAGTTTCATCAGCAATAATAAATTCACAACCAATCTCACGATTGAATCTGTCTTCTCCTAATTTAGCTTTGATTTCCTCTGCCCATTTTTCATCTCTTCCGGGCTGTTCATTCCAGTATGCACGATACGCTCTGAAACCATTCACACCAACTTCTTGTTCTTCACCCTGAGAATTGATCATTTTGTTTGCTTGCTTCCAGATCAATGCAAACTGATCTTCGTCTGAGTTAGGAGTAGAAGTGATGATACATTTACCACCTGTTGCTAGTGTTGGAGTGATAGAAGTCCAAAACTCTTGTGCGATAGTGGGTCTTACGAACGCAAACTCGTCAAGATATAATAACGTGATAGACATACCACGACCTGTGTTTTCAGTTGTAGTAGCACTTACAATTCGTGAACCATTTTCAAAGTCGAGCGAACCTTTATTATAAGTTACGACACCTGCTTTGATATGTGTAGGACAGTTTTCATATGCATATCTGATACGTTGCATGATCTCTTGTGCGCCGGCGTATTTGTGTGCGGCAATAAGAATAGTAGAATCAGGAATAAACATAGCATACCACAACAAATAACCTGCGGCGCTTGTAGTCTTACCTGACTGTCTAGGCATCAGTGCGATAGATGATCGATAGTTATGATAGGTGTCGATTAAGCGTTTCTGATACTTATAAGGGTGATATTGAATACTACCCCTAGTAGGATGCTGGATGTAAAAGAAATTATCCATGAAGTGTAAGTAACCCGTTTCAGGGTCACAGCACTTGATAAAATCTTCTAAGTCCTTATCAGTTTTGAATATTGTTTTCTGATAAGGCGTTTTGATTAATGATTCTGTTGCCATCGTCTTCCCTTTTCAAAATATTTATTGCTATCCGAAAAAGACGGCTGAATGAAATTGTCTAAATTTGCCAAATCATTTTATATCCAATGGTTTAGCCTTAGTCACTACGATGCAATAATAATGTTCTTTGACTCTCTGTTCTTCATCTCCAACAGGAACGTTCAATTCAAACTCCATATTGTTGAATAGATCGATCTTAAAACCTGTACGCATCAACAATGCGGCTAGTTGTTGTGTTCCTAGAATGCTATAATGATTCAAATTGAATTCATGTCTACGTTCACAATCAGGAGCAGGCACTTCGATATACATCTTGGCACCTTGTTTTAGCACACGATTGTACTCCATCAGAGTAAAGATAGGATAGGGGCTATGCTCTAATGCGTGACGGCAAAAGATAAAGTCTACACTTTCATCATAGTATCCTTCACCTTGAGGCAAGAAAGAAAGGTCGTATCCTTTGATAGTATGACCTTTATCTTTACAGATTTTTACATCGCCCGGGCTTAATGTCACGCCAGTAACATCAGTATACCCTCGAGATTTCATCTCGTCTAAAAAGTAACCGGGGCCACAACCCATATCTAAAATCTTAGCGTCTTTAGCAACGTTAAGAGGATCGATATATTCTGTGACTACTTGTGCAGTAAGTGATTTATGAAATTGACTGTCGCCTTCATCGTAAATGTGGGCAGTGTACAACCATTCGTTATAGAATTTTAGTTTGATCAAGTCTAGCGTTTTGTTAATATCGTAAGGGATTTCCATCTTTGCTCCTAATCATGATGTGCTGTAGATATTTATTGGATGTTACGTGAGTGATAATTTATTTTTTACCCAGGCATCGATTTTTAACCCTAGTTTAGCCAAAACGTGTCTAGTGAAATGTGTATGATCTATTTCAGAGGATAAAGGTACATAGATACTATCCAAATTTAATTTATTCCAAAAATCATAGATTTCTAACTCTGTGTTAGTATAGTTTTTCCCTAAACTTTCGGGAATAAGAAGCAATATAGATTTCTTATGCTCAATAGCAATTTCGATAAAACGGTTACATCTGTATATGTAATCAGACAACGATCCAGGATCAATCATTAATTCATTCATTATACTTATAATAATCAACTCTGGGTTATCTTCTATATTGCTGTGATGTGGCTGATAACCAAAATTCATAGGTTGTATAATGTAATTAGTTTTACAACTAGACCATATCGGCAAAGACAGGCATCCCGCATATATTTTTACTTTTGGCTCATCACTGCTAAATTTTAGTTCTTCTTTGGTATCTATTATTTTGCTAGCAATTTCAAAATCAACATGTTCTATATAAGATACATCTCGGTGAGGTATATTAATATCAAAAGGTATTTTAAGGGTATGCTTGATATAATCTGCACAATAATTTTCTATCCCCATATCTAATACCCTACAAGAAAAAACAAAATGCTCTATTTGTTGTAGAGCCTCGTCCGTAGAGAAATAACCAATCAATCCATAATAACCATACTTGTCCCATGCAAATACTACATAATTCTTTCTGTTCTGAATATGTGCATAGGGCATTAAATGATCATCGATGCATGGAAATCTTGTTTTAGTAAAGTTCAGTCTATTTGATCTATTAACTAATTCACATATTCTATCGTAAAATAAAAAACAATTGTTATTATTAGTTATAGAGATTTTTATATCACTGTCTTGCAAGAAGGTAAGATTATCTTTATCAAATGATTTTAACTCTAATATCTTATACTGTTCTGTTCTTGATTTACCTTGAGGTATATCAAACGAGTCAATAAAGTCAGTAGTATTTTCTACACTGATATCTGGACAAAAGTATTTTACTTCATTGGTGTTTATTGTATTGTCATCTACGAACAATACATGAGTTTCGTTTAATTGACAGCTTTCTATTATTTTCTTTACTGCGGGTCCTTTAGGCAAATATTCGATGACAGGAAAAACAAATAAATTCCATATGCCTAATGATTCTAAGAAGGGTTTAGTTTTCGCTAGATTGTTTTTACTACAGACAGAATGTATTATTCCGCATTCTTCGGTTTGTTTTATGAATTGTATGGCTTTATGATTTATGTCACCAGTAGAGTTTGTTTCACCTACACTAGATTCCCATAATATGCCATCTAAGTCCCAAATGATTAGTTTTATCATTCACGTTACGTGATTTCTTGCCACTCAATACTTGCGTAGACATCTTGGTTAGTACCAGTTGTAGCCATCATTATAGTATATTCATATGCTACGCCTGTGAACGGATCTCTCTCAAGCTGATATTCAAAAGTGAATGGTTCTTGTATGGGCGCACCTGTACTTTGATTAGTGCTATTCAAAAAAGTTTGTTCTGCGATGCTACCGCTAACCAATGCTGTAGGCGCTAGATTATATTCTACTGAACTATCTGCCGCTGAACTTACCCAACTACCACCGCTTGTGATTGCTTTTTTATAGACACGATATTGGAACAAACTTCCTGACACGGGAACTATCGAATAGTTCATAGGTATGACGACAGCGTTTAGATTAGTGCTTTTCAATCTTATAGAAAGTACAGGTAAGAAACTTTCATCGTTAGGTAATCTAACAGGAGTGCCTATCACATGTGAGGCTGCTCTAGGATTGCCTGATCCTGCTAACTGAAAACCACCTTCGCTGATGACAGAACTACAAATCTGTGTCATCATGCTATTGCCAGTAGTTGTACCAGTGTTAGTAATTTCATATCTGATAGGCAATGTTGCTGTAGTCATGTAAACTTTTGTATTGCCAACTTGGTTAGCATGATTGAACTGATGACAAATAATATAAGCACCATTTATCACAAATCCTACACGAACACTACCTACACCTAACCACTCAACATCGGCAAACATGATCTGTGTGCGATCTGGATATAATGTGATACCTGAAGGATTAGATGCACCACCCAGTCCATCTAATGTGTCAACGTTCCACGCATCTTGTCTGACTCTTTCTTCCGAACCATATGATCCTGAACGAATGACCATATAGTTATATGTACCATCATTCTCAAAGAACACACCGTCATTACTATCAAACAAGCCTACACGCTGACGCAAGTTAGGCTCGGGTGTGTTCATACAGAATGTGTTTAATGTGAGTTGGCTCTTGCCAGGCTGATAAGGGAATGGTTTGAGTGTTTCACGCAACACGCTGTCACCTGAAGCACTACCTACATTGAGTTGATAACTACTTTGGTTAGCAACATATACTACATTGGCTGTGCCTGATGTATTGCTTGCGAACTGTCCATGGTCATAATATCGTGCGTGTGTATCAAATAGTGTGTAAGGTTCGCTTACTCTCAATCGACCAAATGCGTCTGCTACTGCGCCGCTAAATGCTGAGATGACTACGCTGGCATCGTCTGCTAATATAACATTGGCAGTACCACTGATACCAACATTACCAGACACTACCCAAGGATCTGTGCCTTGTGTGACTTCAATATTAGCATTTGTGATGTTGGCATCTACAGAACCACTTACTGTGACATTACCCGAATCTATAATGACAGGAAGTGTGTTTCCTGATATGTCTACGTTGCCAAAACTTGTGATACCAACATTGCCTACTATGATATTAGCATTACCTATGCTTACGTTTGAATCTGTACGTAGATAGACATTGCCGCTAACAGTATCAAGTGCTAGTGCTTCTGTTATGTTACGTAAATACCAAGGTTTTACGTCTGCTGGTGTTGGTTCTGCCATTTATTACTCCCAGGGTCTTCCTTCTTGCAATCCACTTGGATGTGGGTTAGGCGTAGAAGTATTGCCTACATAAACAGAGGGCAATAAACTTAAATTCGCTGTGTTTAATGTTCTATAACAGGGCAAACTTGTATTTGCTGTAGGTCCACCTTGTCGTTTTAATTCTGCAATATCTATTCTTTGTTCTTGTAGATACTGTTTAGTCTGTCCTGCCTGTAGGGGCTTGAAATAAAAAATATCAGTATCTTCATCGATATCAGTGAAAGGGTCCGTACCTGACGCACCTACAAAATTAAGTGAGGCTATAGTATCAGTGGGTGCATCTACTGAATTTGAATCGGGGTTGCGTTCAAGTGACATCACTTCATAGTAGCCAACAGTAAGTCCCTCTGCCACGGAAGCCGCTGTTGCAACTTCTGCAATGGTATTGGCAGTGTCTAGTGCTAGGATGTTTATCAATCCTGTTAAGCCTTTGACTGGGACATTTATCGATGCCATGTATTACCTCTTGTAACCCTTGAAAGGTTTTACTGGACTTTCTGTGTTGATAGAAGGTAACTCTACTGATTCTAAATCGCCCTTGTTCATATCTTCCCATTTTGAACCAACTGCTTTGTATGCGGCTTTTAGCATATTTGCTTCTTCTTCAGTGTAGGGCATTGCTGTATTAAAAGTACCTACCCAGCTTTCGCTATCTAAGTCTATTACTTCATTAGGACCTTCACCTGAAGCGGTCGCCGCGGCCATCATTACACGATTTAATTCGTAGGTGCGATCTCTGCCGTCGACATCTTGAAATTTATGAAGACCTTTAGTAGCGTATCGTTGACGTTTAGATACGTAACCTTTTTTGACTTCTGTTATAAACTCTTTTGCTCTCATTATGGGGTTTCTTCTGTTGTGATAGGTTCTGCTGTCTCTGTAGACATTAATGAATCAACATATCCGTCTAATGCGATGGGCAAGCCTTCAGGAGCGTCTCCCTGATATGCAACTTGGTATGTGATAAAATGATAAAGTGACTGGCTAGAGACTGTTGCTGTATTGGGAGATACTAAAATTCTTACATTGCCGCCAGACACATCCATATCATAATTTGTGACAACAGGATCTCCCCATTGTGTCGTACCATAAGCAGTAAACTTTACTGCTGTACTATTAGCACTCAATTGTGCATCTAGTTTGATGTCTTGTTGATTGATAGTACCCGGGTCGTTTGATTTGATAAAGAACTGACCTAGAGAAAAAGCATTAGCAGGTGCTTCAAAAATCACCTGACTAGCAGTATTTCCTGTAGTATAAGAGTCAGTAGATAACCAACCTGTGTTATAGAGTTGACTGAAATTGTTATTGATCTTACCAAACGCAACTCTTAACGGGTCACCTTGACCATCGTTGGGTAGAGTACCAATGTTAATGATTTGTTGTGCCATAGCATGTTCCCAATATTATATTGTATTTATCGTTTGGGGAAAGCTATAAGGATTTACTGAAAGTATTCGATAACGCTGTCTGCGATGTATTCTACTTCAGTATCAGTAAGTTCGGGATAGATAGGAAGGCTAAGAACTGCCCTAGAAATCACATGACTTTTACTAGTAAAGTCTGGTTTGGTGTTGCACAAAAGACCTATAGGCATCTCAGATATAACTCTATCATAGTGAACTCTGATTTCGATACCCTTTTCCATAAGGTGTTCCATTAGACTGTCTCTGTGTTCATGCGTGAGTAGTACAAACTTCTGATCTGCGTGACGATCAAACCCTGCGCTCATGCATCTTAAGTCTGGGTGTATGTTCTTGAATCTGTTGATCCAATATAATCTGATCTGCTTTCTACGCTCTTGCCACTGATCGATATACTGAGTACGCACTAACAGCTGGGCACAATCTTGCTCACTGATCTTGCTATTCGTGCCGTAGTGTGCGTTGAAGGGTTTTCCGTTATTGACGTAAGCATCTGCGAAAAGTGCAAGGTCATGAGAGTCGGTGACTAACGCACCACCGTTACCTGACGCAGGTAGATTTTTTGTAGGGTCGAAACTGATAGCCATACCGTCACCGATATTGCCGTCTGCAATCAACCAGTGCTGTGCCCCGTCAATATAATTTAGAGCAAACGTTTGATTGGAGCTTGGTACATCGATTGGTGCACCATACAAGCCCACATAACACGAAAGTAATATATCAGTTCCGGGCTGATTCATG
>Ga0099846_1000947_pt1 | contig 11944 bp, 12 predicted proteins | sample CB_VirMetaG_FD_78180 | JGI IMG/M metagenome (GOLD analysis project Ga0099846, IMG submission 78180) | Freshwater to marine saline gradient viral communities from Chesapeake Bay - CB_1504_1 Viral MetaG | ecosystem: Environmental > Aquatic > Marine > Coastal | place: USA: Chesapeake Bay... | reverse complement strand
TTGATCAACTCAGCAATTACGGCGTCATCATAGTCGACCGATTCACTTTGCAAAATTGATTGAATTCGTTTGAAAAAGGCAGAGGCCATCTTCGCCTTCTCACCATTCTTCAGACCAAAATCAATGACTGCACAACGACTGTGAAGTGGTTCAATGATGCGATTTTTGTAATTACAAGTAAAGATGAAAGAACAGTTGCCTGCAAATTCTTCAATCGCATTACGCAAAGCTGGTTGAGTTGAATTAGGATTCAAATAGTCTGCCTCATCAATGATGATTACTTTGCGACCTCCTGCAAAGCTCATTGATGAGGCATAGTTTTTGATTTTGACTCGGAAAGTATCAATACCTGATTCATCCGAACCATTGATGACCATAAAGTCACAACCAATCTCATTACACATTGCTTTCGCAACGGTGGTTTTTCCTACACCAGCACCACCATGCAAAAGAAGATTAGGAATGTTTTTTTGATTTACATATTCCTGGAAAGGTTTTTTAAGTCTTTCAGGAAGAATACACCCCTCTATACTTTGAGGCCGATATTTTTCGGTCCACAATAGATGATCCATAACAAAAATTCCTCACAATAAACATAATACAATTAAGGGTTATTTAACCTAGCAACAACATCCAAATAATCATCAGTAACAAATATCACATAATTATCAACAAAAACTAGTTGTGTTGCATATTTTTCATCACACACTAAATTTACATTTTTAACATTTACTGCAATAGATTTGTTGCTATCTTTTTCAGTGAAAAAAACATAATACATTATTTACCCTTTTCAAACTTAGAACCAGCTTCTGTTGTAATCCAATATTGTAGATTCACATTCTTATTCTTGAAATGAGAGATGCCTTTTGAAGAAATTGAAACATCATAAGAACCAGGAAGAATCTTAGTTAGATTTTCTGTTTTGAACACCATGCGATACTTGTTACGATCACCACCTGTGATTTCAAGAGAGTCTGTGTGTGCCGAATCATTCTGTAGATCAAGAGTGACAATACTAATCTTAGTGCCATCAGATTCAATTGCGATCTGTGGTGAATCAAGAATGGCAGCTGCACGAAGAACCCAATCAAAATCTTCAGCCGTCAAAGAAAATGTAATTTCTGGATCAGGCATTGCAATTTGTTTCTCTGGTGGAAGAGTGATCATTGTTGGTTCACAAAAACGATAGGTGACTTTTGAACGACCTTTGTTACCAACGATTCTCATTTGTTTGTCTTCAAATTCAAATGATGGGTCGTCTTTGTGCATTGATACAACGGACAAAAAGTTATTCAAATCGTAGATACCAAAGTCAACTGGTATATCTTCTTGAATAACAACTTCAGCAAGAATATTTTTATGGTTTGATACGGTCTTTAGCGTCTTGCCTTTTTTGAAAAGAATACCAGCATTGATATTGCCAAAATTCTTTAGTACGCCAAGAGTTTCACTTGAGAGTTTCATAATTTATTTTCCTTCGTTTCAAGGTCATGCACATGTAACATTATAACAGCATAATGCAAAACTTTCAATAGGTCTTTGCGATTTCTGCCTTCTTTTTTCCCATATCGTTGAGCATACTTGACGATGTTACCACGACAAAATCCAATACCATCACCATTGTCAATAATAAATTCTGTAGTTTGAACTTTACTTTGAGAATAGTGTTCATTGTATGTGCCATCAATATACTGCCTCAATTCTTGCAAGAGAGCAAGTTCATTATATTTGTATGGTATCATAGACGACCTGTAAAATTTGCAACAGCAGGCATGTTACCACTAAAGGCATATGTGCCGATGTGTTGAGTTTTCATCCAAGGACATAACCAAATTTGTCCACCAATCTTACGCCACATTTGACAAAACATATAGTCTTCACTTAGATATCGTTCAGAACCACCACCGGTTGGAGAATCTATCGTATCAATTACAGTATCAAAGTAAGCATGAATGTACCGTGTACCATCAAAGTTAGCCTGACCAACATGATCTGGTTTGTAACGAATGTTTGGATAAGCTTCTTCCATCTTACCAAACACTTCTCGCTTGACCATCATAAAACCAGTACCGATCTCCATCACTTCAAGAGGTTCGGTTACTTGAAACTGCGATGTACCTTTTACAACATTGAAGACATACTCGCCAACAAGTGTTTCAAGTTCTTTTGGTTCTAGATTAGGATGATTTCGTGCAGCATAAGCAACATTCGCCCAGTTGATTGACTTCTTAGGATAAGGACCACCGATTACATCTTTGTCGAGAGCCATCAAAGCAATAACATCTTGTGGACTGTAATGAATGTCAGAGTCGATGAAAAGTAGATGAGTAAAACCAGAACGCAAGAATTCATCTACCAAATAATTTCTTGCTCGTGTAATAAGTGATTCGTTGAAAAGAAATGAGAATTTTGTTTCAACACCATACTTTGACATGGTCGTTTGCAGGTCAAGTGCTGATTTCATATAAAGACCGTGGGCCATACCACCGTACATTGGTGTTGCAATGAACAGTTTGTTTTTTCTCAGTTCGTCAACTTTGATTTGAATTTCCATAATGTACCCATAAAATAAAAAAAGAGGAAGTAACACCTATATGTATTACTTCCTCCATCGAATTTCTAAACTTTTTTAGGCAAAAGCACGAAATCCTGATTGACGCAGAGCTGCAATACCAGCTGCGATCATGCGCTTAGTAGGAGTACCAAGACGATAGAAAGCAACTTTCTCACCGTTTACATTGATACGGGTGTTCAAATAAATTGCATGACCCTCTTTGCGAAGCTCATCAATCACGGCAGAAGGATTCTTTGCACCAAAAACAGAGCGCATCTTGTTTGCGGTAAGAGTGTTGAACTCAGAATCTTTAGAGAGGTAAGCAAGAACTTTAGATTTTACAGACATTACGAAATACTCCATGAAAATTGAATCGCACTTTAGAGAAACATTACAGAGGCGATTCTTCTCTGCAATATGTACATTATATTACAAATAAGTGAGTAAGTCAATACTTATTACGGTAAAAGTATAAAAAAGACCCATCGTTGCCGATGGGTCAAACTGACGCTCACTAGAAAGGAACTTCTTCAGATTGAATTCTTTCTTCTGGTACTTCTTCAGTTTTTGCCATCAATATTTCAGTATTAGCACCAGCATCGACCTTAGTGTAAAGGTCGGTAAATGAAATCTTTGTGTCATCATCAAAACGATTTAGACAAAGCCCAATCGCCTTCATCTTGTCTCCGAACACAGAGTAGGTCTTGGCAATATGCACTAGACGGCGAGTGGAAATCACTTCGTCACAACCGCCTTGTTCAAAGGTTTTGCGAATCACTTCAGCCCATGTAACAAGTTTCTCAGCAAACTCATCATCAGGACGACCAAGAGAGGTTAGTTCTTTCTTGATAATCTTCTGCTCAATACGGGCAGTCGGCCATTCTTGTTCATAAGTATTCAGAAAACGCTCAAGAAACGCTTCGTTCAGAATGTTGGTGAACATGTAACGACCATCATCAGAACCTTTACCTTTTGTATTCGCAGTAGCAACTACAGTAAAGCCTGCGGCAGGTGTAATCAACTCATTCTTTTTCTTGAGCAAGAATGGTTTGCCTTCAAGCACTCGCTGTAAACTGGAAAGATTCTGAGCACCATAGTCAATCTCATCAATACAAAGCACGGCACCTTGGCGAGCAGCAACAGTCACAGGACCATCACGCCATTCCATTTGACCATTGATTAGAATGTAGTTACCAAATAGATCACTCTCATCAGTTTCAGGTGTCATTGAGACACAAATAAACTTACGCTTGAGTTTAGCGCAAGCCTGTTCAACAGACATTGTTTTGCCGTTACCTGAATGACCAGTAATGAAGATGGGATAGAATTGATTTGAACTAATGATTGCAACAAGGTCATCAAAATGACCGAACGGCACATAGTTTTTGTAGACCTGAGGAACAATGTTCTCGGTTTCAAGGTCGGTAAGAACCGATGTAATTCGATTTTTTGGCATTTCAATCACTTGAGCCTGCATGTTGATTGTTTCAGCAGCGACAGCAGGTTGTGTTACAACTGAAGCACCGGGTACACGATAGACACCACGGCGAAGCTTGTTATCAGCATCATTTGTAAACCAGTAAGGATGAGCAACACCAACATTTGAAGCGACTTCTTTGATTTCGTCAAGCGTTACTGTATCTTTACCAGTAGCAACAAGAGCATCAATAAACTTTTGACGATTAGCGGCACGAACAGACATAATATAAACTCCTATCAATCAATATATAAACATTATAACAAGAAACAGGTGGAAAGTCAAGCCCATCTGTTGCACAAAAACAACACTCTAAACTGCAATGCCTTCAATGAATTTCTGAACTAGAATACGATTTACTTGCCGTTTTTCGTTGAATTTCATAAATGCGCTGGCAAGTTTCTTTGCACTCACTTTGTCACTTTCAGATTCAAACTGAAATTCACCGTCATCGATCTCAAGTTCTTTGCCGCCAGAAATCAAAAAGAATTTACTATAACCTCTTTTATATGAGGTAAGAAATTTAGCCTTTCTCATTTCTTTGGTCAGTAACTTGATTTTTTCATCTAAAGCATTTTTTTCTTCGTAAGAAGAAATTTGAAAAAAGTTTTTACCTTGTTCATCAACATAGTGACTACGAATCATTTCTTTCACACGATCACCAAGATAGAAACCAAAAATCTTAGAACCAGTTCGAGCTTGATACCACTCCATCACAATCTTCTGCATGTCATCATTATCGTTCAAACGAAACTCTTTTTTGAGTTTTTTGTCAACAATAAAGACATTCTCACGGCTGGGATAATAAGCACTCCATCTAAAATCGGCATTTGGTGTATGAAACTGTCCATTAAACCAGTCAGAATCACCGTCATGAATAAGAACCGTATTCACAATGTCAAGATTATTCACTTTGCGAAACTGTTGAGTAATTGGTTCAAGAGCAACAAATGCCTCATTCATTGGTGTGTTACTCAATTCTTCGGATTCTGGTGGACGAAACATACGGCCAGGACCATTTCTACTACCATACGAATTCATCAGAGCAACCATGTTTCGTAATACTTTTGTAAACTCAGCATTGCTCATTTTTGAATTGATATACTCACGCAAGAAGACACCACCAATGGCAAGTTCGTTTTGGCCACTTGAGAACACTTCACGACCGCTGTATTCTTCTTCAGGATAATCAACAGCACGAGAAGAAATTGCATTACCAAAACCATAAACAACAAAAGGAATGTTCACTTTGCGGCAGAACATTGTAAGCACAAGCATCTGCTCAATTGAACCTTTTAGATTGTCATTCATAGAACCAGAACGGTCAAAAATCATTACAAGACCATGCGACTTGCCGTTAGGAACTTTCATTGTCTTACGAAAGATATTGTCATCAACCTGATATTTGTAAAGGCGAGAAATGTCAATGTCGCCGGTGTTTGCAACTTTCGCTTTTGCAAACTTAGCGGCAGCTTTACGCATTTCAAATTCTTTGGCGAGCAGAGAGATATACTTCTCATTTTTCTTTTTGAATTCATTGACCAAACGGGTCACATTGGATTCAAAGTAATCACCGTTACTATAATATTCGTTGTAATGTTTTGTAATCAACTCATGTACTCGTTTTGCAGGTGTCACGATACGACTAAGGTTAGGTTTCGGGAAAGAAACATAGACATAATCTTTTGATTTGTCATCAAGCAGTTCTACTTCACGCTGACGGAAATTATTATCTGTCTCGCATGTGGGTTCAGGCATATCATTGCCTTCCCATTCTTGAGAAAACTTGTGACGATTTATTTCATTACCTTCTTCAGATTCATTGTCTCCAGCATTTTCATTCGATTCAGATTTCATCTGGCCTTCTTGTTCGCCTTCTTCATCTGATTCTTTGGTACCATTTGAATTGGTACTGTCTTGACCTTCAGATTCTTCACCAGTATCACCAGAATCGCTGAAGTCATCAGAATCATTTTCATCATCATCGCCGTAACCGCTTTGTGGGAATTGAAATTGAAGCTCTTCGTTTTCTTCTTGTTCTTCTTTTGCATAGGCATAAACTTCGCCAGTAATTTTGAGAACATCGTCCCAAGATTCTACAGCACGAACACGGTCAACCAATTCTTTTTCTTTTGCACCAAATTGAATGGACATAGTGTAATCAGATTTAGTGTAGAGATTCAAACGATTGATGAATGACATTTTATTTACATCACGGCGACCAATGCCAAAGAAGTCACGATCCATGAGCTCTTTATAACCACGAACAAAAGAAGTTCGGAGACCAGGGTACTTTCGTTTGATTTTCTTTTCGATACGGGCATCTTCAATCACATTCAAAAATGACTTGAAGTTTTTGCCGTTAGCACAAGAAGCATCATGCCAACCGTCAGCTGGTGTATATTGAGCATGGCCAACTTCGTGACCCATCAAAAGGTCATACAAGTCGCCAGACATGTCTTTCCAAATGGGACAATAGAGAACACGGTTTTTAGGATCAAACGCAGCGGTCGGCAATTTCTTATGCTCGATGCGAATGTTTTCGGTAGCAAGTAATTTTGCTAATTGAGATTTTGTTTCAGTAGTAAATGCGGTCATAATAGCCTCTGTCAACTGTATATTCTAATTATACTACCAATTGAATAAGAAGTCAAGCTACTTGTTGTTTTTTCACAACACAAGTTAGTGACTACTTACTTACTTGGATGGAGCGGTTCAAAGGAGTTAAACCTTTCTACCTACGGGGGTAGGCTGTCTCGGACTCACCGCATTAGAAACATTATAACAAATTACCTCCCGACTTGTGGCAAATATTTATTCTTTGCCTCAAGCCAGGTCAGGTAACACAAATCATCATAGAACAAAGTGTCTGTCGATACCTTATTCTTCTTTGCCAGCTGCTTGATACGACCTTTTGCATGTTTGTGCTTCCATATACTACTTAGTGATTCTACACTCGTATCGAACAGTTTTTTCATATCTTTGCCGTCATCTTTGCCTTGAAGAAAGTCAATCGTTTTATCATACAAAGGTGTGTAGTAGATACCTCTTGCATGTTCAGAACGAATCAATTCTTTTGGCACATTCAACTGAGAGTATGCAAAGTTCAATGACCGATTCTTATGATCTCTTTTGTGTGGTTGGCCTGATGGTTTCTTTGCTACATACCATTCAAAATACTTTCGTGTATGATTTGTTTTCAACCACTCACGAATCATATACCGAGTTTCTTGTAATGGTTCAAACGATACAGAGCCAGCAGTAAAGCCCATTGGTTGCCAGTAATCAAGATTATCATACTGAGATAACCCACCAACCTTGGTCTTGCCATAGAGTGATGTTGTTGTTACTGATACCAATTTATCTTTATATAACTTCTCCCACAGTTCTTGAATAGGATCAGAAAGGCAAAGCAATGCTAATAATTTACCACCAACATAGTTATAACCAAGAGGCTGTAATGGCACAATCGTAGAACCAATCGCAGTATGATTGATCATTCGGCCTTGTGTCTTGAGTTCTCTCGACCAACCAATGTAATTATCTCTTGGTGTAAGATCAAGAAAGTCGGATGAAATACAAATCACACCAAGATATTTCTGTGTAACTTTATCTTGAACAATGAAGTTTAGATTACGACCGATGTTTGCATTATTCTTCATCGTAGACGAAAAGGTACGAATACAGTTCCACAATTCAGGCAAGTCATCTTGTTTGTTTGCATAAATCAGTTCAGGCTCTAACGCAAGGTAATCATCAGCCTCGTTTTGTATCCAGAAGTTTGATTTGATTTCTTCGATAGCTCGCCGTTGTTTTTCATCCTTCAGAAAAACTTCTTCATCACCCCAAAGTGTAGTTACTCTTTCAGTAGGGTACTTTTCTTGAACTTCACACCACTTTTGAAAGAGTGTATACTCACGGACATCCATCTGAGAAACTACAGACAGCTCTTGAATTACTCTTTGTTTGAGCTCATCGACATTTATATTTTGAAACTCAAGTATCGAATCTCGCCACTTTTGCCATTGCGTTTCAACATCATCTTTTGGATCGAAGCTATACGCCATTCTTTTTGTTTCTCACAATTTTCTTTATCATTTTTTCTTGTTTTTTTCTGGCCATTTGTAGTGCAACAGGTTTGACATGACTTGTAAATTGAATACCGTTCATGTGATCAAGTTCATGTTGAAAACATTGTGCGGTAACACCAGACAATCTTGCTCGCTTGAGTTCACCTGTTTCTTCTAACCACTCTGCAATAATAACAGAAGGCCTTGCAATTGTCAAGAATAAACCAGGAAAAGATAAACAACCTTCTTTGACTTTTTCGGGCTCACTTTCAACCTCAACAATCTTTGGATTTATACAGGCAATTTGAAAGTCGTCAGTACCAATCACAAAAACTCTTTCAAACACACCACATTGATTTGCAGACAGACCGACACCACCATAAAGTTTCATCGTCATCTTCAATCGTTTGACCAATGTTGTCATTGTATTGAATGGAAGTTTACCTGTAAACTCTGGTATCTTTTGTTTCAACATTGGATGTTCTTCACCATAAAGTGGTAAAGGATCAATTCTGTTCTCTGTGACTAAACCAGCAGAGGTGTCAATAACTAATGTATCACTCATTTTACCATCCTAGAAAAACTTTTGATTTTTTCAAAACGAATCACATTCATAAACTTATCTTGCAGTATATCTCCTTTGTGAGATATGACAAATAAATTTACATCTTCTAACATATGCAATAACTTCATCAACTCTTCTGTGCCATTCGTATCAAGTGAAGAATCAAATGTCTCATCAAGTATCAATAAATTGGTGTTTGATGAGTTTTTCAATTTAGCAATGGCTCGCCAAGTCAACATCAATGCCATATCAATTCGTTGTTTCTCACCCTCTGAAAAATTATGGTAAGAAAAGTCATCACGGTGCCTTGACTTGATTGTTTCTTTGAATGATTCGTCAAGGTTGAAGTTCACAAAGAAATCAAGTGACGCTAAATATTTGTTGACCAGCTTATTGATAATTGGTAAATACTGGCGAACAATCTTTGTTTTGATGCCAGAATCTCTCAACAAATTAGAAGCAGTTTCATAATATGTTTTTTCTTCAATTAGGTCTTTTAGGTTTGATTGCAATGTACTCAAAGAATCCTTTAGTACTTTCAATTGTTGTTCTTCTGTCTCTGAACCTACCTTTGAGTTTTTGAGCTCATCAACCAACTTCTGTAATCGAGCAATCATTTTGTTTGTTTCGGTAATTGCTGTATTTGCCGTAGCAATTTCAACCTGTTTTTGATTGATTCGTTTTTGTGTCTCATTGATTGAGTTTAGTTTATTCTGTTCTTCAAGTAACTTCTTTTCTAACTCTGAGAGTCCGTGTTCACATTCAGAGACTTTGGTATTGAGGGTTTCAAGCTCTTCCTGTTTGAAAGAATCGGCAATGGTTTGCCTACATGTTGGACAATCGTTATGTGTTTGAAAGAAACTGATATCTTTTTGAAATTTGGATAAGTTTGTTTCAATTTGCGATTCAAGTTTTGTAATCTTCTTGACCTTAGTCTCTGTATCAATCTTACTCGCAACAACCAGTTGGAGTTCTTCCGTCTCGGAGGTAAGGGTCGCAACATTGCTGAGTAAGGAGGATATGGTATCACTATGACATTGAATCTCTGTATCATATTCTTTTACCTTGTCTTCATTGGTTTGTTTGAGTTCATCAATGTGTTTCTTCTTCAGATCATATTTTTGTTGTGTCAAATCAATTTCATGTTTTTGATTAGCAATCAAATCTTTATTGTTTGATAACCGGTCTTTGACTAAACCATTCATTGTAGAAAAGATTTGAATGTCCAACAAATCTTCAATGATTGTTCGCCGATCTGATGCAGACAATTGCATGAATGGTGTGAATGATGCCGAACCAAGAATCACAATCTGTGTAAAAGATTTGTAGTTCATCTTCAAAACAAATCTCTCTAGAAAGTCTTGATAATCTCTTGATGCAGCTTCTTGATTGATCATATCACCATTGCAATAAATCTCAAACTTGTTAGGTTTGATACCACGAATTATCTTATATGATTTGTTATTCGTATCAAATTCTACCTCAACAATACAGTCTTTTTGATTGATTGAATTGACAAGGTTTGGTTTATTGATGCTGCGAAAAGCCTTACCAAAAAGGCCAAAGCACAGAGCATCAAGCAATGTTGATTTACCAGAACCATTCTCACCAACAACCAAAGTATTATCACGGTTGTCGAGTTTGATTTCTGTAAAGTTATTGCCTGTGCTTAGTAAATTTTTCCACTTCACATTACGAAAAAGAATCAATCAGCCACCTCAGTATTCAGCGCTTCAATGTAGAGTTCACGCATAATTGTTTTGAGTTTATCAGATGAAACATCAAGTTCAAGATTATCAATATACTTATTCAAAATTGTGATCGTGTCTTCAGCTTGATCTATAATATCATCATCAAGAATAATCGTATCTGAAAAGTCTTCTACAATAGACAAATCAGACACACTCATTTTATAAATTTTATCTATCACATGGTCAAACAAGAATGGGTTTTGTTTATTGAGAACCACGACTTTGACATAGGTATCTTTCAATGATGCAAAGTCATAGTTATTCCAATATTCAAAGTCTGTTTCACCGTAATCATAGATTACCTTATTGAACATTACAAATGGATTTTTCACAAACTCCAGTTCTCTTGTTTCTGTATCAAAGATGTGAAAACCTTTTGAATCATTGTAGTCTGACCAAGTCATTTCATAAGGTGTACCCACATAGGTAACATTACCTTGAGATGATTTGTGATGAAAGTGGCCAGACAACACTACATCATACTTTGAAAGTGTCTTCTTGTCAAGGCCTGTATCACAAACATTACCACGATCCATTTCAAAACCGGCAATCTCAAAGTGACCAAAACAAATCTGAGCCTTTGAATCTTTCATACTCTGAAATATTTCAGTCTCATTATCGGTACAGATCCAAGGTACAACATCAATCAAAACACCATCAAACTCTGCCGTTTCAAATGAATCGTAATATTCAATATTGTCGTATTCATTGAGAAGAAGACCTGTTGAATTTACTTCAAGTGTATTCTTGAAGGCAACATCATGGTTACCAAGAAGTGTATGAACTTTGATACCAAGAATTTGGCATCGGTCAAAAAAGTATTTACGGCAGAGGTGGAGTGTATTGAAGTTGATAAACTTTCTGCGGTCGAACAGGTCGCCCATTTGAAAGATTACACGAATGTCATTTTCTCTAAGATAAGAAAACAATACTTCATCATAAAACTTTTCAAAGTATCGATGAAAGTCTAACGAATCTCCTCGAGCACCAAAGTGTGTATCACCAAGTATACAAATTTTCATATAGTTTCTAATTGTTTTCTGAAGTTTTGAATTTCATCTTTCAGGTGAAGCTTTTGTTTTTTCATAGAATTTACAAGAGAGTCATTACCGTATTTGATATACTCTGTTTTGATTTTTTGATCAAGTTCACGATGTTGTTCTTCTAGGTGTTTCACATGATGTTCTAAACTAACTTTATCCATAATTATTCCTCTATGAATTTTTCAAGGCCTTTTACTTTTCCTTCTTTTTTCTTTTTCTTACTCTCTTCAAAGTTATGAATAAACTCAGAGATGTTATCGTAGAGTTCAAACTGCCTCATATTACCATCGGCATCTTCAAACATTTCAAACTCATCAAGAATACCAAACTGTTCTGTTGCCTTATACTTCACATACAGTTGCCTTTTCTCTTTCATAATTCTTCGTAGAAAAGCATAATATATGATCTGTGTAAAATAAGCAAATGGATTGTTACTCTTTGCCGGATCAAAGTTGCGAAAGTACATCAGACAGTTTTCAAT
>Ga0099846_1000945_pt1 | contig 11959 bp, 13 predicted proteins | sample CB_VirMetaG_FD_78180 | JGI IMG/M metagenome (GOLD analysis project Ga0099846, IMG submission 78180) | Freshwater to marine saline gradient viral communities from Chesapeake Bay - CB_1504_1 Viral MetaG | ecosystem: Environmental > Aquatic > Marine > Coastal | place: USA: Chesapeake Bay... | reverse complement strand
CTTCAATTCGGGCTTCACGTCATGCAGCCCCGGCACCTGCCAGATTTCCTCGTCCCGCTCCTTCGGCGCAGTCTCGTCCAGATGGTGCAAGTCGTAGTCGAAGGACGACAGCCCGAGGAACTCCTCGACGCGGCGCAGTTGCTTCTGAGGCTCCTCAAGAAGGTCTTCGTACTCGACGATCAGGAAGCAGTCCTTGTCGTAGGCGTAGCCGGTGCAGAGAGCCTGATAGGACGACTTGAGGTGCGAGATGAGGTCGCTGTTGCGGAGAAACTGCTCAAGGTCGTTGGGCTTGGCGATCCGCACGAAGGACGCAGCGCAGTCCTCGACGTTGCGGACGGTGGCGATGATCTTCGGCTTGCGGCCCAGAAGGTCGTGCAGCACCTTGAGGCTCGACACCTCGGCCCAGTTGCGCGCCTTGTCGATGATGACAGGCTTTTCGATGGCCGCATACTTCGCCTGCATGATGCCGCGCAGTATGGACTTGATCTGGTTTTCGTCGGGTGCGGCCTGCTCTGCCGAACTGCCCTGCCACGCCTTGAAGGTGTTGAACATCACCTCGCCCATGCCGCTCGTCGGAGAGGCGTGAACGTCAGGGTGCTGGTTCAGCAGGGCAGACAGCACCGTGCTGCCAGAACGCGGTAGGCCAGAGAGGAAGTGGAAGGTCTTTTGCATTAGTTGGTGACGCCTTGGAGGATGGCAAGTGTGTTTTGGCTACCAGAAGCAAATTGCAGCCAACTGGTCAAAGACCCTACTTGAACAGGGCTTGATCTGCTCACCACGTCATTGTTTCCAAGTTGCCCACTGCTTCCAAGCCCCCAAGCCCAAAGTGTGCCGTCTGTTTTAAGAGCGACGGTATGACCAAACTTGCCTGCGGAAACATTTACCCAAGTCGTCAACGATCCGATTTGAACCGGGCTTGAACGATTAACCGTTGAGTTGTTTCCTATAGACCCAAAAGTTCCCCTCCCCCACACCCATATAGTCCCGTCAGACTTGATAGCAGAGGTGTGGTCGCCGCCAGCGGAGACAACATCCCATGTTGTCAAAGCGCCAATTTGAACAGGGCTTGAACGATAAATCACAGAATTATCGCCAATCCTGCCGTATGAATTGCGACCCCATGCCCAAATTGTGCCGTCAGTCTTTGCGGCTATAGTATGCTGATCTCCTGCTGAAACATGATCCCACGCAGTCAAGGCACCTACTTGTACTGGGCTGGAACGGTTAACAACTGTACCATCGCCAAGTTGGCCTTGTGTATTTTGGCCCCAAGCCCAAAGAGTCCCGTCTGATTTTACCGCTGAAGAATGGTAGCCTCCAGCAGTCACTTGAGACCAGTTTGTTAGCGCCCCAATCTGAACAGGACTGGAACTACTGACAATAGTATTGTCGCCGACCCTGCCATAACTGCCTCTCCCCCAAGACCACGCTGTCCCTTCCGTTTTTACGGCTGTTGTGTGGGTTTTGCCTGCATCACATTGAGACCAGTTTGTTAAAGAGCCTACTTGAATTGGGCTGGATTTATTTACTGTTGTATTATCACCGAGAATGCCATAGCCGTTATACCCCCAAGACCAGAGAGTGCCGTCGTTCTTTAAGGCAACGCCATGCCGCCAAGATTTGACAGAAGTCCAATTTGTTAGGGCTCCAACTTGAACCGGATTTGATTTATTAGATGTGTCGTTGACACCAAGTTGCCCGCTTGTGTTTGCCCCCCACGCATACAACTTGAACGTCGGCAACCCCGTCCACCGCCCCGCAGCGATGGCCTGCACCTGATCCTTTAAGTTCCAGACCCCGGAGAAGTTCGGCATTTTAGACTACTCCTAGGAGGGCGACAGTGTGGTCAGACATTGGCCCACGCGCGACCCTGAACCATGTTGTCAGGGCACCGACCTGAACAGGGCTGGAGCGGCGAATGGTGTTGCCGGTGCCAAGTTCGCCGAGGGAGCCAAGCCCCCAAGTCCAAAGCGTGCCATCACTCTTGATGGCGGCAGTTTGTTGTCCTACCCCAGCGATCTGAGACCACGTTGTCAAAGCGCCAATCTGAACAGGGCTGGAGCGGCGCACGACAGTACCGTCGCCTAGTTGACCAAACTCATTATTCCCCCAAGACCACAACGTGCCGTCAGTTTTGATGGAGGTGGTGTGGTTTTTCCCAGCGGCCACCTGAGACCAATTCGTCAAAGCACCGATCTGGACAGGGCTGGATGGGTATATAGTGGTTCCGCTGCCAACTTCGCCATTGGCGTTATAGCCCCATGCCCACATCGTCCCATCGGTTTTGGTGGCGGCGGTGTGTTTATAGCCAACAGCTATTTGAGACCAATTTGTCAAAGCCCCTATCTGGACAGGGCTGGATCTGCGGATCTTGGTGCCGTCGCCCAGTTGTCCATCTAGGTTACTACCCCAAGCCCACAATGTGTTATTTGTTTTAATTGCGGCTATGTTATATCTACCAGCGGCTATCTGAGCCCAATCTGTCAATGCGCCCACTTGAATAGGGCTGGATTTGCGGAGGACGGTGCCGTCACCCAGTTGTCCAGAAGAATTGTTTCCCCAAGTCCAAAGCGTGCCATCGGTCTTGATGGCGGCGGTGAACTCCCCGCCAGCGACTACCTGAGACCACGTCGTCAATGCGCCAACCTGAACAGGGCTTGACCTGAAGGCTAGGTAGGAAATGTTAAGGCCAAGTCTACCATACTCGTTAGATCCCCAAGCCCACAGCGTGCCATCGGTCTTAACGGCAACGGTGTGTCCGGTGCTGCTTTTGTTTCCAACGGATATCTGAAACCAATTTGTCAAAGACCCAACCTGAATGGGGCTAGACTTTCTGACAGTGGTGTCGTCGCCTAGTTCGCCGCTGCCATTAGAACCCCACGCATACAACTCCGCGCCGCCGTAAATCACATTCCCCGTATCATACTCCGTCAGCCGCCCCGGCCCGTAGGGGTTCAGCGCCTGCATCCTGATCTTGAACGTGCCGCCAGCAGGGGGCGACACAGTGATCGGAGACGACGCGCCAGTGCCACCCGTCGAAGCACCGCTGCTCTCGTCAACAGCAGTCACCACATACGACGAAATCGCCCCGTCGCCCGTGTCAGTGGGCGCGGTGAAGGCCACAGACGCAGAGCCGATGCTGGTCGAGATTGAGGTGATCGTGGGCGCGTCAGGAGTGCTGAGAAGCGTGAAGGCACTCAGCGTTCCGCCGGGGGTGCGAGCCATGTCTGCTCCTTACGGTCACGAGAGTTCCTCATAGCTGCACACGACCTTCAGGTCGCTTGCAGAGCCAGCCGTCGCGCCGATCGACTTGTCTTCCTCGAGGTAGATGTAGGTGTTCTTGTCGATCACGATCAGCGAGGCATCAGCCGGGACGCTCACCGTGCTGGTGATCTGGGTCGCCGTGCCGCCGATGTTGTCCTCGCTGTAGTACGAGATCGTGATGTCGGCGGCGTTCGTGCCATCGACATTCGACACGATGAGCGAGTTGATCTTGAAGACCTTGTTGCTCGCGGCAGGGTTCTCGACGACCAGCGTTGCGTTGGTAGTGGTCAGATCCACGACGTTGGTCTTGCCGGTGATCGTGGTGACGTTGACGATGTTGGGGGCGGCCATCTGTTTTCTCCTTAGCCGAAGATCAGTGCATAGGCGATGGCCTTGCCTGCCGATACGCCGGCCGAGCCGAATGACAGGTTGCCGGATCCATCGGTGACGACCGCCTGTCCGCTCGTCCCGTCCGTCTCAGGGTACTTGAGCCCTGCCGGGTTGTTGATGATCCGCTTGACGACGCCCGACGCATTTTCCGCGTAGAGTGCCATGTCCGCGTCGTTGATGTTGAAGCCCAGCTCGCCCGCAGCGAGGTTGCCGGCAGAAGGCGCCGCGCCCGCCGTCGTCGTGCGGTAGAGCTGGATCGGCGTGTAGCCTGTCTGTGCCATCGCGGTTACCTCAAGTTCTCGAGCTTGTAGAGCGTCTTCATGTGCAGCGCCGTGATCTCGTCCAAGATGTTCTCAAGCGCAGGGACGCCCTTGGCGATCTTCGCCCGGTTCTGGTTGAGCCATATTATGTCATCATGGATGATTTTTGCAACATCGGCGTCTTCCCCCTCGACCTCGCCCACGAGGCCGAAGGCGCCCTGATGCGCCTCGACGTACTTGTCGAGCAGGCCGATCATGTCCTCGTAGAAGTGGCCGAGCGCCTTGTGCTGCGAGTAGGAGTCGGTCTTCCAGTGCTGGACATGCGCCGCCGTGCGGCTGGCGAACATCTTGTTGATCAGTTCCTCGACCATCAGAAGGTGCCCCCGTCAATGCCCGCCCAGCTCGGCGCAGAGGCGCCATTCGATAGAAGCACCTGCCCAGCCGTGCCGTTCGCCAAGAAGGCCGTGGTGCCCACGCCAGACTGGTAGACGATGTTGCTCGCGGCGCCGCCCGCAAGGTTGGTCGCGGTGGCCGCCGTGCCCGTGATCGAGATGCCCCATGTGCCGCTGGCGCCCGTGCCCGTCGCGCTGGGAGCGCCGACGGTGCTGTAGTCGATCGTGACAGGTGCAGAGCCGTTGAACGTCGCGCCAGCAGCTGCGCCCCCCGTGTTGGTGAACGTCGCGGCATTCGCGACCGATCCCGCCGAGCCCGTCGTGTTCTGGTTCAGCGTCGGCACGTCAGCCGCTTGGATCGCCGACATCACCACGTTTGAGCCGTTGCCGCGCAGATACTGGCCGCTGGTCGTGGCCCCAGCGAATGCATTCATCGCCGCCTGCGCCGTGGTCTGCCCAGAGCCGCCGTTGGCGATCGCCAGCGTGCCGGCCATCGTGATCGTGCCGCTCGACGTCACAGGCCCGCCGCTGAAGGTCAGGCCGGTCGTGCCGCCCGACACATCGACCGAGGTCACGGTGCCGTTGTTCGTCGCCGCGATCGTGATCGAGCCGGATCCGTTCGTGACGGAGATGCCCGTGCCCGCCGTCAGCGTGGCCTTGGCGAGCGTGTTGCCCGTGCTGTTGCCGATCAGGAGCTGGCCGTCGGTGTAGGTGGTCTGGCCGGTGCCGCCATTGGCGACGTTGAGCGTGCCGGCGATCGTGATCGTGCCAGAGCTGGTGATCGGGCCGCCAGACGTCGTGAGGCCCGTCGTGCCACCAGAGACGTCGACCGAGCTGACAGAGCCAGCCCCGGCCGTATCCCAGACGAAGGCCGCGCCATCCCACTTGAGGAAGGTGCTGGAGACCGTCGGCGCCGTGATGAACGATGTGGTGCTGGCCGCAGTGTTGTAGACGATCTGGTTGGCAGCGCCGCCAGCGACATTCGTCGCAGAGCCCACCACCAGCGACGACTGGGCGACGTTCTCCCAGCGCAGGTCGGTCCCGTCGTAGACGATCACGTCGCCGTTGTTGAGCGTGCCGAACTGGACGTTGCCGTCGGTGGCGCCGAGGACGTTGCCATAGGTCGGGCGCACGAACAGGATGCCGTTCGACGACCCCACATGCACGACCGCAGCCACGATCGCGATCGCGTTCGGCGTGTTCGGCTTCGTCTTGGTCAGGCCACCAGTGACCGCCGGGTTGTAATAGAGGACTTGCCCCTGCACCCAGTTCTCGGCGCCGCCCGTCGTGTCAATCTGCTTCACCTCGCCGAAGGAGGTGACGAAGATCCAGTCGTTGTTGCTGCCGCTCTCGTCGGCGACCCCGAGGATGTAGTTCGCCTGTTCGGGCTGGAGACCCGTCGCCGCAGCCCCAATCAGGCCGCCAGAGGCGCCGACAGTGCCCGCGAACATGACCACCTGCCCCTTGGTGATCGAGCCTTGGCACTTGATCCGATAGAACTGCTCTTCGCCGATGTGCTGGACGACGCTGCCGTTCATTTGGAAGACGAGCGTCTGGAACTGGTCGTTGTTGTCGTAGTAGAGGCGCCCCGTCGCATCGACAGGCAGCGGCGAGAGAGCAGGGGCGAAGTCGACGTAGTCGGTGTCGAGGGTCGTCACAGTGGCCGGCGCAGGCGTCGTCGCCCCGATCGTGGTGTTGTCGATCGTGCCGCTGTTGACGTCGACGTTGGTCAGCGTCTTGCCGTCGAGCGTCGTCGGGATGTCCGCATTGACCAGAGCGCGGAAGGTCGGGATCGCATCAGGCCCAGACACCGGGCCCGCGCGCACCGTGTTGGCCGGGCGCGGGATGTCGATGTCGACGCTGGCCCAGATGTACTCAGCCTGCCCCGCAGACACGAGCACCTGCCCGTAGACGCCCGCAGGCCCGATGTAGAGGCCGTCGGCGCCAGACCAAACGATGCCGCCCTCGTCAGGCACGAGGCTGCGTGCTGTGCCGCCCTGATCCATCGGCAGGATGCCGTTGATCTGCGCCTGATCCGACAGGTCGACCGCAGGGTGCTGGTGATCGGCTCGAGCCATCTCGGTCGAGACGCCCGCCGCGCCCGCGTTGTCACCGATCAGCGGCAGCAAGTCGCTGAGAGCCGCAGCCAGCGTGACGTCAGCATTGAGCGGGCCGCCGCCCGTCAGGCCCGTCCCAGCGATCACCTGCCGCGTGTCGGGCACATAGCCGGTGATCGTCGCAGGGATCGTCGTGGCGGCCACCACGCGGCCCGTGGCGTCCACCGTGAAGATTGGGATGTCGGTCGAGTTGCCGTAGACGCCGGGCGTCACGCCAGACGATGCGAGCTCCGTGGAGCCCACGCCTCCCGGCGCGATGCTCAGGGTGACGTTGGCCGAGAGTTGGCCGCCACCGGCCATCCCAGTGCCTGCTATGACCTGCCGCGTCAGAGGCACACCCGCCACGCTCAGAAGATCGCCCACCCGGATGCGGTAGTTGTTCCCCTGATAGATGATCATCATCTGCGAGTTCTCGTCGGCCACTGGCGCGACGGGGAGCTGCGAGATGCGGGTCGGGATCAGATTGCTGGGGACATCGGTCATCGTCAGAACTCCAAGTACCCGTCACCATCCTCGGTGATGATGAACTCGTCGCCCTGCTCCTGAATGACACCAGCCGGGCGCGTGTTCACGGGCAGGTCAGGCCGCACGAAGGGTAGCACGATCTGGTCGGGCGCGCGAGGCGCAAGGCGATAGGGGTCGTACTCGTCGCGGTCCTCGCGGCACACCATCAGCCCCGGGTAGTTCGGATCGGGCGACAGCTCCGACAGGAACATCTTGCGCGAGCACCGACCACAGATGCCGATGCCGTAGGTCGGCTGGCCGGTCGGGTCCAGATAGATGCTCATGCCGTGTACGCCCTGATGCCCGGGTTGATCTGGATGGGCGAGCCGTCGTTGTCGCCGTCCCAAGCGCGCTGCGTGCTGATGCCCGCCTTCTGCTCGAGGATCGGGATCAGGTTCACATCGACCTGCGGCGTCTCGGCCGCCACGCGCGCCGCCAGCGTGTTGATGATCGCCTCAAGCCACCGCGCAGGGATCTCGACGTCCTGCTGGAGGTTCGTGTTGCTCATAATCTGCCGGTGACGCCACAGGATCAGCTGCGCCTGCTCGGCGGCAGAGAAGGGCGCAGGCCACAACCGCACGATCGGCTGCGGCAGATCGCGCTGGAAGTAGTAGTTGCTCGGGCGCCCCGGGAAGACCTGATTGCTCTGGTTGACGTAGCTGTCCCGGTTGAGCTGGCCCAGCGGAATCTGCTGCGGCAAGTTCCCGAGCGTGATCGCGCTGTAGTTCAGCGAGCCGCTCGTCGCCACGATGCGGAAGTACTGGTACGCCAGCGCCCCGCTGATGTCGGTCCAAGTGATCTCGCCTGCGGATGCCGTGACGCTCGACGTGCCGACGGTCGTCCAAGACACGCCGTCCGTGCTGACGTCGAACGACACAGGCACCGCAGCCGCAGACCACTTGATGCCGACCGTGTTGACCACCGTCTGCGAGGTGAAATTCACGCTGTAGGTGGTCGAAGTGGTCGTTGTGGCGCCGCTCAGAAGTTGCAGCACCCGATAGTTCAGGTTCAGAACCCCGACTGTCCCAATCGGTAGAGTGACGACCTGCTGGTTCTCGTACATCGGCAAGATGAGCTGCTCGATGCACCAGCTTGGGGTCTTGACGCTCGCCATCTCGGCCAGCGTCGTGTTCAACGTGTCGATTGCATAGTCCTGCATCTCGGCGGTGATCGCCTGAGCAGGCAGACGACAACGTCTGAAGGCGTGATCGATCACCTTCAGAGCGTTGAACGTCGTGTTGCCGATGATGCCCGAGTACGCCATTCTGTCTCCGAGATCGGTCAGATATGGCAGCTGGTGCAGCTGTCCCGCTGTGCTTCCGGCGAATTATGCCCCATCGAAGGGGCAATAGGAAGTCACTTCTTCTTCTTGCTCGCGCCAGCCTCGGACAGAGCGATCGCCACCGCCTGCTTGCGACTGCCGACCTTCGGGCCCGTCTTCGACCCAGAGTGCAGCTCGCCCGCCTTGAACTCGCCCATGACCTTGCCGACCTTGGCCTCCTGCTTCGGAGTCAGGCCGCCCTTCTTCATCATGGTCTTCGGGCCCGGCAGATCAGGCGCCGTGTGCATCTTGGTCTCGCCCGGGTTCTTGTTGTTCATCACGCCGAGCTTGCCCTTGTTCGGGATCATCCCGCCCGACTTCATCGGGATCATCGGCTCGCGGCGGTCGGTCGGGTACATCTTGCGGGGCTTGTCCATGCGCGTCATCTTGGCCTCGTCGACCCGCATTTCCTTGCGCACGCGCTTCATCTCGTCGCCCGCATCCTTGCGCTCGCTGCGCGTCTCCTGCTTGATGCGAGCCATTTCCTCGCGCTCGTTGCGGATCGTGTCCTTGACCTTCGCGTTGCCGCCCTTGGCGTAGTCGTCAGGCTCGCAGGCGCCGCCACGGGCGTAGCCCTTGACCATCGTCTTGCCCGAAGAAGCAGTGAAGCCACCGGCCGACGGGAACTCGAACTCGGTGACGTATTTGAACGACTTGCTCATGTTGCACCCATCAGGCGGTGGATTGTTGCGTGATCGTGAGACGGATCGACCCGTCGCCCGAGTTGATCAGGTAGCGCACGGCGCGCATCAGCGTCGTCGTGAAATGCGTCTGGCTGGTCGAGGCCCCCGTGAAGGCGCCACCAGAAGCCGGATGCGCGACCGCCTGATGCACGAAGCTGTGGTCGAACGGGTCTTCGTTCGTGTACTGGATCGAGTAGTTGATCGTCCCAGACACCGTGGCCGAGATGGTGGTCACTTGGTTCGGCACATAGATGTCGAGCGGGATCCACTGGCTGTAGCCCGACTGGGCCACGCCTGCCTCGACATCGTCATCGGTCGCACCGCTGGCGAAGATCGACTCGACGAAGGCGAACGTCTTGGTGCTGGTGGCAGCGCCCGCGTTGGCCCCGGTCACGGTCTCGGTCTGGGTCTCGTTGTTCGGCCCCACGCCCACGATCGTGAACGTGATGCCGCTGTCGTCGCCCACGCTCGTGATCGTCACGAAGCGGGGCGGGGTGATCGTGCTTGCGACGAGAGTCAGAAACCCGGCGCCAGCCAAGCTCTGGCTGGTCGCGAGGTAGTCATCGTCAGCCGTCGGAAAGCTGGTCGTGACGATTTGGATCGGGCGCATCGGGGCTCTCCGGGTTCGGTTGGTCCAGCTGCGACAGGAGCAGGTCGAGCACCCCTATCGCACCGTCAGCCTGATGCACCATGTCGACGTAGGCTTGCCGCTTGGCGACAGCCTGCTCGCGCAGGTGCATCAGGTGCTGCTTACTCAGAGCCATCAGGTCGGCTCGGCAGCGTAGAACGGGAGCCAGTAGTCGGTGCCCGCGATCCGGCAGCGCAGAGCGCCCGCAGCCGTGCCCAGCGTGGTGCCGGTCTTCCACATCTTGCCCGCACCAGCGGTCACGCCCACGAGGTTGATGAAGCGGCCGTTGGTGTCCATCGTCGCCACCGCAGCACCCTGCATTGAGGCGTGGATGAACGAGGTGAGCGTGCCGGTCGAGGCGCCCGTCGGCATGTTGAGCTCAAGCTCGAGCGGGGCGTAGGTGCCCGACGACGTGCCCGCAGAGAGCGTCATCTCGGCCACGAAGGCCGACCCGAGGCCGGTGGTGCGTCCGGTCGCGCCATAGGTGACCTCGGCCTTCAGCGCGTTGCTGAACGAGCCCAGAGCCACGTTGGTGGTCATGTCGAACTTGGAGCGGCCGCCGTCGGCGCCGGCACCCGACATCGTCGTCGACACCACCAGCGGCTGGTAGGTGCCCGACGTCGCCGTGTTCGTCGTGGTGATCGTGTTGCCGTCCTCGGTGATCGTGAAATTGCCGAGGGTCGTGCCCTCGAAGCCGTTCAGCGATTTCACGGGGCCCGTAAAGGTTGTGCGTGCCATCGTTCAGTCCTTATGCACAAGTCGCTCGTCAGTCTGTGCATCGTCCGCTGGGCCGGTCTGACGAGCTGGGGTGATCCCAGATGCGGCGCAGTCTAACATGGACAAGCACCTTGGCAAAGAGAAAACCCCCGGCGCTTTCACGCCGAGGGCTGGTTTGCATTGGCTCAGGCGCGGGGCTTAGACGCCCGGCGTGCCAAAGACACCACGGGGGTCGGTCCATCCGAAAACGTACCGCTCTGTTGCCTTGTAGCGCATGGAGTCGGTTTCGAAGTCACCCTCCATGCTCTTCTCGAGCGAACGACGCATCAGCAGCTTCAGCCCCTCGGGGGCGTCGGTCTGGATCCACCAAGCGGTGGTGGAGGTGATACGCGAGAGGTTCGCCTGCCCTTCGGACAGGAGGCCCATCGACTTCACCGGGTTGATGTCGTTGTCCGCAGTGCCGGTGCGCAGGACCGACTTGAGGAGCACTTCCGCTTGGAAGACGTTGGACGGACCCGTCACGATCTTCTTCGGCGTCAGCCGGATGCGCTTGCCGTTGTTGTCGACGGCGTTGCGGATCTGGATGAGGAGCTGCTCAAGCGACGTCTGCGACAGTGCGGCCGGGGTCGTCAGCTGGTTGCTGAACGTCCCGTTGACGATCGGGTGGTTGTTCGCCACGAGGGCAACACCATCGCCGCCGGGATAGGCCGCGTTGAAGGCACGGTTGAGGATGTTCGCGCCCAGCGTCTCCTTCGTCTCGATGAGCGACTGCGCGAGGTGCTTCGCGTAGGTCTGACCGATCCGAATGTGATCGCCGTCCTCGACGAGGACTTTGGTGAGGCTGAACGCCAGACCGTAGACCTTGTAGAGGTAACGCTGGAGGAAGAGCACGCCACCGGACTGGTAGGTCACGGCCATGCCGTCGGGCAGCTCGGGAGCCGCGCCAAACCCGTAGAGCACAGGCTCTTCGTGGTAGTTGCGCGGAATGCCCTTCTGCTCGCGGAACACCATGTTCCACTCGTCGGCGCGCTGCTGGTAAACACCATCGAACACTTCGTTCAGGATGGGCTCGACTACTGACCGAAAGTCAGTACTCCGCATTGGGGTAGCCATAGCTCAAGCCCTCCTTAGACCGAGTTGACGGAGGCCTTGTAGTGGTGCTCGTTGATGCGAACAGTCACCACGACATAGGCGTCGGTCAGTGAATCGTTGATGTTGTAGCCGAAGCCGGTGATCTGGAACTGCCCAGAGGTCGCCTGAATGACGGTCAGCTGGGTGTTCGAGAGGCCGGTCTGGGTCGAGCCGCCGGGCGAGGCAACGGTCCAGTCGCACTCCTCGCCAACGGCCGTCTGCACGGTCGTGACGCCCGGGGTTCCCGGGTTCGTGTACTGGACGTCGAAGAGCGTCTCCGGGTCGTCGTAGACCCAAGCGACGATCTCAGTCCCCGTCGCGCCCGAGGGCCAGAAGGGGCTCACCACGGGACGGCCGTTGGCGTCGTTGTACTGGCATCCAGCGAAGATGCCGAGCAGGAGAACGCCATCGGTCGTGCCGCTGCGGGTGCCGTCCGACGTGCCGAGTTCGATCACGCCGTTGTCAGTGAGCTTCACCGGGTCACCGGAGAAGATGTTCGCAGCATAGGTGCTGGCGATCGTGTAGGCTTTCGGCCGCATCTGACCACTGTTG
>Ga0099846_1000941_pt1 | contig 11976 bp, 15 predicted proteins | sample CB_VirMetaG_FD_78180 | JGI IMG/M metagenome (GOLD analysis project Ga0099846, IMG submission 78180) | Freshwater to marine saline gradient viral communities from Chesapeake Bay - CB_1504_1 Viral MetaG | ecosystem: Environmental > Aquatic > Marine > Coastal | place: USA: Chesapeake Bay... | reverse complement strand
TTTGTTTTTTGCGTAAGATACCATATATATTTATCTATATATTTTTTTTCTATATTGTTTTCTAATTATACTTCTACCGATGAGTTGATTCGCCGGTAATCTGTCTAAAATATCTAAACGATGCTCTGTAATAGGGTTCATAGATTGTGCTGGTATTATAATATCCGGCTTTGATAATCTACTAACTATATCGCCTGAACTTCTTATAATGGTTTCCTTATCACCTTTACGTTCAAATAAATAAGACGGATTTACCTGTATAATGTTTTTAGTTTTTCGTCCTAATTCTCGGGCTAATACACCGCCTTGGCTATGTCCTATCGTTTCAACATTTTCTGCTCCGTATCGTTGCTCGGCTCTACGTTGAACATCTTGCCCTGCTCTAAATCTTGGAGTCCATTTATAAGCACCCCTTAAATAGGCGTAATTATTACCCCAATCTAAAAAGTTCTTCGTTCCCCTATGAGATACTACGGCTTTATTTAGAGTTGGATTGTAAAAAACGGCGGTAGTTTCATTTGACAAATCGGGTATATATTCAAAGTCGTTTATATTGGTTCTATCGTCTTGATAAGATGCTTTTAATAGTTGTTTTAAATCTCCTGCTTTTAATGCCCTGCCTTTCATTATATAGTATCGTTATAAAAATCAAAGAATAGAAACTGCTCCCGTTTCTACATCAAGGGACACCCGAGAAGAGTAGATAGTGAAAATATGACAATCAATAGCCACCCCACTATTGTTCTTGAATGAAACCGACAACTGACGATGATTCTCCTTATCCGCTTCGCTTGAACGAGTCAAATCTACATAATACATTCGGTTATTCTCCCAAAAGTGCTGGTTGAAAACACCTGATTGAAGATTCAACTCGCTTATTTGAGTATCCGCCAAAGCCACCTGTTCCAAAAAGTTTTCAAATGTGTAAGCCATAGAAGAAGAAAGGGCATTTTTTCCGCCAATCGCCACCTGTAAATTAGTTAGAGAAATAGGGGAAGAAGTCGCCGGGGCTGTATCGCTAGGAGAACCATATTGAGGAACGGAAAGAGGAACTGCTCCGCCAACAAGAGTAGGCTGTGCCGTAGAAACAAAAGGAATAATCAAACACCCAAGAGGGGCTTTTATTCCTGATTGAACGAGTTGAGAAAAACTGCCACCTGATGGAATAGCGTTATAGAGGTTAGAGATGAAGTTTTCAAATACAACTTCTTTGGCTCGGTTCTGTGTAATATAAGCCATCGCCTTGCTTGGTTGAAGTTCAATTTGCGAGTAGTAGCAACGACACGAAGGCATAGGGTGAGAGAATCCGCCGAGATTTACGGATTTAACACCGATAGAAGTAGTAGGAGATTTAGCCACGAATAGACCAAAGGCAACATAAGCCGTAGTAGTAGCAACCGCACTACCCGTGTCGGCTTCAAACATAGAAGGCGACACATTAAGAGTCATCGGGCAAGTATTCGCAAAAGTTGAACCTTGAATCTGCCCCAATTTAGGAAGAGCAGCAACAACCGAATCAATTGGAACGCTTCCGCTTCCTGTATTAAGATAAAGACGAAGTTGAGCGTCCAATTTGCGGACAAGACCAAACTTATCCATCGCATCAAGTAGATGTTTAAGAGGGATTACCGCCAAATCATACCATACGCATTTTGTTCCCTGAACCGAGAAATACGATTTAAACTCTTCTGCGAGATTCGTAGCCGTCATAATACACGGCTCTGCTCCACTTGCGGGGGCGGTTTCTTGATAAGCCTTATTTGCATTAGAAGCCAAAGATGTAATACGTCCTGCTCGTTTCGCCAAAGCACTATTCACGGCTGACGAACCTTGACGCCCAACTTTCGCATCCCACCCAACCGATGTAGCAGTATCAAAAACCTGATTATTTGAAATACCGACACCGCCAACAACCTCCGCCACATCTTCAAATTGAGTTTTCCACCGAGCCGATGCGGTAGAATCAAGGCAGTCGCTCATACCGAGAGAAGAAGCCATATTTTTCATATCGCTCTCCGTCATAGAAGAAAGAAGTTTAAAGTTTTTTGCGATGTTCGTAAAACCCTGTGCGTCGTGGAGAGTTTTGCCATTTACTTTAAGTTCTGCTTGATGAACCAAATGATGAAAGCCATTTTTTAGAGAACACATAGCCCAAGCAGACGCAGAAGGAACACCCGCACCAAGAGCCCCGCTTTTCATATGTTCGGCAACCATAACGAGAGGAATAGTAAGGAATAAATCGCTTGTATCAGTCATACGTGTAGAGTTGTAGATACTTGCTAAATCAAATTGAACTGTCGTAAGTCCGCTGTTATTCGCATAGACACCGCTATTAATATCGGGAATGTAATTAAACTGCTTTTCTTCATAGGGCGAATACTTCCCAACTCCTTGTTCTTCTTCACTTTTAGCAAACTGGTAGTTATCACTCGCCATTATACAATACAAACATAAAAAAATCAAATTAACATTTTCGTCCAGTTATGTCTTAAATAATACTCTTTATTCTTTAAGTCAATCAGTAAAAAATTAAACTTTTTGTCTGTCGCTATTTGGTAAGCATTTAAAAATAAGTCTTTGTCAATATTATAAATGTTATAGTTTTTTAAGATATGATTAATGGTATAACTCTCATTCAATTTAAATATAATAAAATAATTGACATTACGCAAAACGATTTTAGGAATAGACACATAATTCTGTGCCATAACAAAACAAGTAAAACCAAACTTTCTACCTGCTGTAAAATATTTATTAATTTTCGTCATCTCTTTCGGTTTTAGATTTATAAAATCATCGAAGACTATTAATTTTTCGCTGGTCTTATCGTCTTCAAAACTATTTAACTCGGGAACATCGTCAATATCATTATAAAATTGCGTTTCCGGTATTTGTGTGCTAATGTATTCATATAATGGTTCTTCTGTTGTGCTTCCTGAATAAATAATAATATCCGTAAAGGCATTCTGTTTTTTGGCAAGAAAATCAACCAAACTATTCGTTTTACCGCTTCCAGTCCCTCCAATAGAGCAAATCATAGAGTTCGGTTCAATAAAGTGCTTAGAGAAGTTTTTATCTCGTTTAATTGCGTTCTTGTCTTTTGGGATTTTATCATACCAGTTATTCATTACATTATACATATAATTTTATGAGTATATGTATATGGAAACGTTTTTTTTAATTGGAGAATATTTACGCCGTCAAGCATCTCAACTATATCTTATCTTTTTAGATATGTATAATCGTATAAAAAAACTACATTAAAAGGCTTGTAAAAAGTATTTCTTCTCGTTCTCTAAATAATTTTAAAATATCCGCATCAATAGATACACAATTTTTTTTAATCTTTCTTGTTTTTCTACATTCAAATATCACAAGAGAACCGCTTATTTTACACGTTGCCTTTTCATCTAAACTATACTTTAAATATAGTCGTAAAAGTTTCTTAAATTGATGGTTCTGTTCTTTTGAAAGCATATATATTATACCAATATTTTATTTTTTATGTCCTATATATAATGAAAACTCTAAAACTACCAAAGCATCTACAAAATAAATATAAGAGAGAGTTTTTTAATCCAAAAATCACTATTGTAAAGGCTATGAGCGGTTTAGGTTTAGATGAGCCTACTAGTCCGCCTTCTCCTCCTTCTCCGCCTCCTCCTCCTGTTTTCAAAAAGAAGCCTCTAAAATACAAACTTTAAGTCATTTCCATGGAATCACTTTCTAAAAATTAAAAAACCGCTTTAATACCATCTCATTATTTAAATATTCATCATTAAAAAAGTTTTGGAAAATAATAAACCTTCTATCATCTGTTTTTCCTTTCATAAATTGAAGACAAGCAACGCAATAGAATCCGCAAGAAGAAGAGTTTAATGCCTGTATTTCTTTAAGAGAATATGTATAGTCGCCCATCATTTGACATATTCTTAATGGAGGCGGAAGCCCAAATGAATCAAAATATAAACATTTATTTTTGTCTTTAATAATACAAGTCCAGTGACTTTGTCCGTTTAGATTTAATATAGTATTACCTTCTTTCAACTCTTCTATGGTTTGAGCGTTATAAATCCCATTCAAAGGAATATTCCGTTTAGAGCATAGAATACTTAAATCGTGGTTTGTTGTTTCGTTCATTATAATATAGTTATAAAAATTATTATGAACCTTTTACTTTCGTCCTGCTACACGCAAAGCACCACCTGCTACTCGCAAAGCACCGCCTTTTTTTACTTTACGTAGAGTTTTCTTTAAAGCACCCACTCCTGCCATATCAGCGAGTTCGTTTCCCAAAATATTACCTGCTTCCGCACCAACTGCCGCCCCGAGCGGGTTTCCAGTAGCATAAGTCCCCGCTATACCGCCCAATACGGGTAGCCCCTTACGGAGAGCAACACCAGCCACTTTTTTACCCATTCGCTTCACGGAATCGCTTTTAGCAACTTTTTCAACCTCTCGCCCTGCTTTTTCTGCTTCTCGTCCTGCTTCAAAAATCGCTTTGTCCGCTACTGCTTTAACACGCTTCGCCTTTTCTTCCGCTTGTTTTTTAAGTCTGTCCGCAAGTTTCTTACCACCTGATTCAACTTTATGAACTACATCACGGAATGGTCTGCTAATTTTATCAAAGAAAGAACCTCCTTTAAGCATATCTACTTGATACGGGTCAAGATGAAGCACGATACCAGCTCCCTTTTTAGAAGCAGATTTAAGTTTCTTCGCCTGTTGAGCCGAAAGCATCACCGAGATATCGCCGGCCATTACACGAACGCCGAGCCCTTTCATCATCTTCTTCTGTTGAGCCTCGCTTAAAGCACAAATACCGCAAGATTCGTACATTTATATACTATATACATAAAAAAATCACTTTATAGCCCTTTATAATAATTCATAGCCGGTTTTTCACCAATAGCACCAAGATTAACCAGTTGTTTTAATGTATCCAAGATTTCGCCTTTTACATTATCATTTCCAGCTGATAGACTGCCTTCTAAAACTGACATACGCCGTTTAAGTTTTTCAATAGAGTTCATTTTATCACTTGGGGCATCTCTCTCCAAGTTTGCTTTACTTATAATCGCATCATAATATATTTGGTCATCATCAGTCAATCTGTGAATCGGTTTTTTATTATTATAGACACTTAAAAGATTATCTCGTAGTTCATCGCTTACCACTCTATCACGAAGTCCGTAAATATTCGCATTTAGTTTATTACGAAGAGAAACCTTATTTTTATAGTAAAGAGCGTGTGGGTTAATCATTATTTCGCCAAATGATGCTATTGTTGGAATATCCCGTGTGATTCCTTTTCCTGTCATTCCTCTATCTTCTCTCAAAAACGTTATTACTCTTTGTAGTTGTTCTTTTTTGGGTTGTGTAATTACTTTAAACTTTGTTGGGTTTCTTGGGCTATTTGTTCGTATAGAGGCTTTGCTTGTTTTTATTTGAGTCTTAATTATTTCGCCAAGTTTTTCATTAGTTAGTCCTTCTAAATCTTTATCTATTTTTCCGTTAGTAATAGTATCAAAATCTATATCTACAACTTGTTTGACTTCATCACTAAAATCGGTTGATGCCTGTTCTTCTAAAATATCGTCTATTCCAGTAAGGAAAACAACATCTAAAAACTCTTTCATTTCTTCGTATGGTTTTTTAAACATAGGATTCGTGCCAAATGTAATCAAAAACTTACGCTTAACTTCGGGGAATCGTTTAATGATTTCATAATCTTCTCCTCTACTTTTAAAATACTTTTGTAATTTCTCAACGATATAAAGCGGAAGACTAGGATAGAGTTCAAGCATACTCTTTTTAAAATCATCAATATTTTTTAAAATTATTTGTGCCTCTATAACGCTGTCATTTTGCTGTAATGCTTCAAGTCTGTCTTTATATTCTTCATCACTCTCTTCAATTCCTTGTTCTACAATATAACCACGATTCAAAAGTTTTAATCCTTCCTCATAACGTTTTAGATTATACCTATTGTTTTTTAAGATTTCGTTTTTTACTTTTTCGTTTTCTTTTACTTCTGCTTTAATATTTTCTATCTCGCTAGCCAGTCCTGTAAATCTTCCACGCTGTTTTTCTATGTCTTCTTTTATTTGCTCGTGTATGTCCCGTAAGTTTTCCATTTCTGCGGAAAATGCTTTTGAGTATTCTCTCCGTTCTTTTTTGGTAGTTAGAGTGGGAAATGTGTTATTATATTCAACTCCTAATTCTATAATTTGAATATTTATTTTGGTTAGTTCCTCCGTTAATCCATCTATATCGTCTGCTGATTTCTTCCGTTCTCTCTCCAAATCATCAATATCTTCTAAATTAGCATCGGGGAAAGGTTGATAAACTTGCGTAATATCCAATTCAATATCGGGTTTTAGAAACGGGGGTGGTGCTTCTTTAAGTTTGAAGTCTTGAACCATCTCGGGAGTAATGTCACGCTGTGATTTTTTAGCAAATATACCGGTATTTCTCGGTATGGATAGATTTGTAATTTGTCGCAGTTGTTGTTGAAGTTCTAATCGGTTCATTATACTATATCCCCCTAAAAAAGTATGAGAAACTATATGAAACTATGAGAGATTCCATGGAATTGACTATATCGCATCATCATATTTTACTTGTTTTAGTTCAGTCGGTGGTATGTTATGCTTAATTTTGAACTTGTCCTCTTCTACTTCTTTATTAATATCTCGTTTAATTTTTATACAACAGCATTCAATATCACTACACTTACTATCATAACAAAGTTTTAATATAACGCCTACGATTCCAGCAGACGTTCCTACGAGAAAAACCCAAAAGCCCTCACTTAATACCATATATATATATATCAATATAATTTATGAGTAATATATATAATGCTATTGGAAAAATCGCCACGAAAAGATAAACGTTATGTTATACAAATTGATAATAAAAAAATACATTTTGGAGCAAAAAATGGCTTTACCTATGTAGATGGAGCAAATGAAAAAACTCGTGAGAATTATATAAAACGGCATAGAGTAAATGAAGATTGGAATAAGGTTAATGCTGGTTCATTATCTCGTTATATCTTATGGGGGGATAATAAAGATATAAATAAAAACTTGAAAGCATTTCTAAATAGATTTAACCTATTCGTGTAAGAATTATATCAATATAATTTTTATCCAATTCGTAACAGAGTAACCCGCATAAACTTTGAACCCGAGCGACCCGCCCCAGTAACGGCTCTAACATATAAGTAGTTATTAGGTGCTGTTATAGATATAGATTGCGATGTGTCAGTTTCTGTCACATCTCCGCCGTTGCTCGTATTTGATAAATGAAGTATCGTATCTCCTGAGCCACTAAGGGGTTGTCCTGCGGTTTGTTGGCTGTTTCTTCCTTCTAACAATATTCTAAAAAATCCTGTTGAGTTTGGCGTGGTATAATATAGAACCAGTATATATATTCCATCGGGGACTGAACCTTGTATAGCATAATAGACAAGGTTTGTATTTTCTACATAAGTGATATTCACGAACCCACTATTAAAAAGAGAACCCAATTTTGTTGAAATAGTCCCGCTTCCAAAAACGCTCGTCTGCGGTGCTGAAATCACGGGCATATTTGATAATGTTGTAATATTTGCTGTTCCAGTTATATCAACACTATCCGCTTTGACTAATACACTTGAACCGGACTTACCTATTTTTAATTGGTTATTTACAAAAGATTCGCCGGTATTTGTGTAAAGATTGATTCCAAAGCCTGAACCATTAAAAACTTTCACATTTGCCTGTTGGCTATTACGCTCAATTGTATCTGTTTTAATAGATGTCGTTTCTATCTTTGTTATGGTTGTCGTTTCTGCGTTGGTGTCATAAGATAGATACGTTTCGTTGTCGCCCCCTAAAAGTGTGCTTGTTTTTACTGAATTAGCCTGAAAAGTCTGCGTATTAATCTGTGATGATGCTATATCGGGAATACTTACCGCTATATTTGCGTTTCCAATTGTTAGACTTCCTGTTGTTAATCCCGTTCCAATAGAAATATTATTATTGGATATATCCGTAAATATAGATACATCTTGATTTGAATATTTTTGTATGTTATTCGTTTTTAGTTCCAAAGCAGTTTCTAAATTACCTACGATTGTGTCCCGTTCTAATGTTAATTTATCAGTATTTGGATTATAGGAGTATATTGCGGTTGAACCATCTTCGCTTAACATTCCATTAGATTGAATTAGTGGTGCTCCAATTGAGTTAGGAAATTGTATAAGCGTATCTTGCGGAACTGGATAGGTAATCGCTATTTTTTTGATTTGTTCCGTTGTTATTGCTTCGGTTTGGTTTTCAAAAAATAAGGGGTTAAAAATTAAACCGCTTGGAAAATTGTTAGGGTCTTCATTAGGAGGCAAAGACATATATAATAGCATTCTAAAATTAATTTGTTTCTAATAGTTTAAGTCTTTCTTCCAACGATGCTATTTTTGCGTCATATCCTTGCTTCATTTCTTGTAATGCCTTGATAATTTGTGGCGAGAACTTGCCATAGTCCAGTCCGTGATATACTTCTTTCCCATCTTCATCTACGGGACAATCACAATTGGGGTTCGTTGCTTTGGGGACGCAAGTTCTCATTTCGGGGAATTGTTGGAAGACTTCTTGGGCTATAAAACCTACGCCCTTATCTCCTGTGGATTTCCATTTATATTTGGAAGGTTTCAAAGCCATTATCCTGTCCAAAGTGCTGTCCATCGGTTCAATATCCTCTTTCAATCGTCGGTCAGAGTAGTTCATATAACTGACTCCACTTCCATAATTTCCAATTGCCCCAATATCGGTTCCACCTTCGTTTGTGAATTGAATAAAATACATCTGTCCGTCCCAAGCGGATTTTAGACGAATACAATTACGAAACGCTGACTCTGTTGCGTGTATAGACAAACAACCATCAATAGGAGCACCCGTTCCCAATTTCACTTGTTGAGAGTTAATGGTTAAATATTGTCCGGTTTTTCCAAGATTTATATTTTGTGTATCTACTGTTCCAAGATTTAAATCAATTACAGAACTCGGGGAGCGAATGGAATTAGTCTTGATAATGTTAGTTGTTAGAGTTCCGCTAAATGCTGGACTGGACGCTAAAAAAGTCGTTTGATTTCCTGCTATTGCGTTTTTAACAAAAGCGGTTGATGCTATTCTTGTTGAATTACTTACAGTAGTCTGTGTTTTACAAGTGGAATCATTCGTAAAATTAACAATACCGCTGAAAGTATTTGACGCCGTTAAAAAGGTTTCTTCATTTCCTGATATGGCTGATTTGACAAAAAATGTATTTGCTAATCGTGTGGAATTATTGCTTGTGGCTTGCGTCTTACAAGTGGAATCATTCGTAAAATTAACAATACCGCTGAAAGTATTTGACTCTGTTAAAAAGGTTGTTTCATTTTCCGCTATGACTGATTTCACATAAGATGTAGTGGCTAAACGAGTTGAATTATCACTTGTCGCCTGTGTGACACCAACCGTAATACCATTTAAATTGGTCTGTGAAGCGGTTTCCCCAACGGAGAGAGTATCTCCTACTGTTATAGGTTCTAACGAGTTTGATTTGAGTTTTGCGACACATTTAATAGTTTGCGTTTCATCGTCAGTTCCTAACTGAATATTTTTGCCGTTCATAGTAATATTTCCATTATTTGAACCCATTTGAATCTTATAGTTTTCTTGTAACGCATTACCGATAAAAATAGTATTCGTTAGTAGATTATTGAATAAAGCACACGAAGACGATGTTGTAGGGGCTAATAATCCTGATGTTGTAATTCGGTTAGTTGGTTTTAGATTGCCTTCTACAATAGTGTCTATGTCTGTATTACCTAAAACAAGATTGCCCGTAGTTAAATTATTACCTATCGTCATATTAGTCGTCGGTTGAAAACTTGATATTGCGTTTGTATTTATTCCCGCTGAAAAGGTTTCTACTGCTATTGCTGTATCGGGTTGTTTTTTTAGTAAATATCTACCATCTGCTGTAATTTGAGAAATACCTGAACCTTCATCGGTATTAAAAAAGATAGGATTGAATTGTAAGTTATTAAACTCCGTGGGGTCTTCTGTTGGCGGATTAGAAGAAGACATATATAATAACATTCTAAAATATTTTAGGTTATTATAATATATGAGTTTCTCGTTAGTTATTAATCAGTCTAATCTCGTTCCTAATGGTTTAAATACAGCATTTGAGTATCGTTTTCTTAACGGCAATTTCAAAGCAGAGAATATGGAAGTATGCGTCACGCAAGCGACTATCCCTTATAGTTGGTTCAATATATCCGCATCGCTAAATAATAATACTATTGAGTATAACTTTAACGGAGTTGGGGCGGGTTTTCCAACAACGATTACTATTCCTGACGGGTTTTATACGATTGATACGTTAAACCTATTCTTACAACAAACATTTATCTCAAACGGGCAGTATCTAATTAATGCTGATGGCGAATATGTTTATTTCGTGCGATTTTTAGAAAATCAAACCTACTATGCGAACCAAATCGTTTTAACATTAGTGCCTTCATCTCTTCCTGCTGGTTGGACTCAACCCTCCGGATTTTATGGTTATCCTGCTGTGGCTTCTACTGGGTCGCTTTCATTTCCTAGCAATTCGCCCTATGCTATTATAGGAGTTTCTGCTGGAACAATTATAAATAGTGATACTCAAAATGTTAGTTTTATTTCAACCATAACGCCCGTTGGCTCAAAGGTAAATGCTATAATCATTCGTAGTAATTTTGTATCTAATAATATCGTAGTGCCGAGTGATATTTTAGATAGTCTTCCTATTGATGCTTCATTCGGTTCAAATATTAACTATACTCCATCGTTTCCAAGATATCTACCAATAGCGGACGGAACTTATGGTAGTTTCCGTATTGAATTATTTGACGAAGAACTTGATACTATCAAAGCAAGAGATGGAAGAAGTCTTTTTAATCTCCACATTAGAAAACGCTCTTAAATAGATTCGCATAAATCTCCTCTTTCTTTTTATTTCGTATTTGGATTAATGCGGATAAATCGGGTCGGTTAATTTTTAAAAATAATTGTTTCAGTATAAAGTTGTAATTCAATACATTAATATGAAGGATTAATTTTTTATAAATCGTATTAAATAAGAAGATTAGTTTTTCTTCTTCATTTTTTGATATTTTAGGCGGAGTTAGTCCAATTTTTAAAGAGATACTAACGGCATTTTTATAATACAATCCATATTTTTGTTTCTTTAATACATTAAAAATATCATTCGTATTTTTACAATCCTTACACGCTTGAATAACATAGTCGGGAATACGGCAAGTTTCTTTTCCTTGAAAATAATTTAATTTGTCTTTAAAATAGGTTGTAGGAATATATTTATGATTAGGTATTACATTATATGTTTGCGTATCGGGTTCGTTATAATTAATCGTATTCTCAATTTTTCTCTCAATTATAAAGCAATTTCTACATACAAAATAGTCACCATCATATACCATCTCCTTTTTTTTACAACAAGTATCTATTTGACACTCTACTATTTCTTCTTCTATTTTAAACATTCTAATTATTCTGTATAATTCCATTATATTATAGCGTTAGATTTTTTTATATAAAGAATAAGTATTTTTAATATTAAATGAAAAAAGAGTATAGAGAAATAGTATATACCTTATATAATATGTCTATTACTCCAACTATTGATAATGGATTTTATATAACTTATGTGCGTGAAGGCATACGAATGAGAAGAAGAAATAAGACGATGAAAGAAGCAGAAGAAACTTTAAGAATGATGGTAAATGATACCATAGTAGATTTGCCTCGTGTCCGTTTTATTTTTAATCCTGATAAAATCTTCATTATTAAGAAGCCATTTCATACGGCAAAAAAATACAAAGAACCATATATAAATTAGGGTATAAATAATGAAGATTCTTTGTATCGGTCACTCCATAAT
>Ga0099846_1000939_pt1 | contig 11990 bp, 19 predicted proteins | sample CB_VirMetaG_FD_78180 | JGI IMG/M metagenome (GOLD analysis project Ga0099846, IMG submission 78180) | Freshwater to marine saline gradient viral communities from Chesapeake Bay - CB_1504_1 Viral MetaG | ecosystem: Environmental > Aquatic > Marine > Coastal | place: USA: Chesapeake Bay... | reverse complement strand
GCTTAACATTAGTTTTCTCATATTTTCTCCGTTTTTAAGGTTTAACTACCAATTAAGATCTAAACCGCGCATAGGTTGCCCCAGCGCATCGTTAGGCACCACTCGCTGAACAGTCTCTGAGCCCGTCAGGTCACGGTCCCAGAGGTTGCGCTTAGGTTTCGTGGTGGTCACTATCGAATAACCCTGCCCCCAAGGCCCCCTATCTTGTGGGATAGGTAGCCCAGGAGCCGCTGGAAGCCCGTAGACTTGAGCGGGACTCGGCAGAGGGATGCCCATCTCCTGCCTAAATATCTGACAAGTCGGATCGCACTCCTGAGCTGTTACGCTCAAGGGAATTAAAATTAAGGTTAAAAGTAATTTTTTCATGGCTTGTCTCCTATTTGTTGTTAATAACTGCTGTTAAACGTTGCTGACGCTGTTCTGGAGTAAGCCAGTCTAAGCTTGCAACGTGCTCAATCTCGCACATTAAACGCCGGTGCGAGACTTTATTCTGATAAGCACGGTAGAAGTCTACCGTGTTTAGTAACATGCTAAACGATAGTGTTTTAGGGCATAAACGCTTACAAAACGATAGCCATTGCGCCCAACTGTATTTATCTGCTGTTTTTTCGTCTCTCATATCTCTCCTACTGGTTTTAGTCATTCTTTAAGCTTGCTATATAGTCATCCCACGCCACTTCGTCAGCTGAGACGTCATCATTAGCCCACGTTTTAGGAGCTACTAACTTGCAGGCCTTCTGCCAGTTTTCTACACCAACCACGCCTGACATCGCTTCGAATACAGGCCCACCGTTGGCGATATAGTTAAGTATCGCTTGAGCTGTTTTTTTATTATTGTCGCTCATATTCTATTCCCTATTTAAGGTTATTAAAGAGTACTTTTTTAAGCACCCCCTCCAAATGTAATAACTAGGATGCATTAAGTCAAGTGTTTTATTCGGCACTTTGAAAAAAAACTTGAGGGTTTCTTTTTTGATTGATATTGGATAATATAGGGCAACCCCCTTTGATATAGGATGATACTATGACTAAAACACATGATCGAACAAAAACTTGGCTAACTTCTAAGGAAATGATGCATTACTTGGCGCTTCCCAAAAGCACTTTTGAGCTTCTAATAAAGCGAGGAATGCCGTTATTGCGAATTGGTAAGATTCGCCGCTTTAAAATTCAAGAAGTGGAAACCTGGCTTAAAAATTTGGAGAAATAACAATGCTATATTTTGAGGAAATCAGAAAGTTAAACAAACATGACGTAAAAAAGTATGGCCCTGTGGCTGCTGCGGTCTTGGACCGCATCATGCTTGAAGAAATTAACGGCTATTGTTTCAAATATCCACCCAAAAAAGCTGCTGCTTTGGTAAATCTGAACGAAAAACAATTCAAAGCCATTATTGATTTTCTTGCTGCGGTCGGGGCGTGCTGTGTGGCTGGGAACGCGATAATTACCAACCCGCACCGAACACGCTTTAAAAAATTAAAAACATTAAAATAAAAAAGCCTCTTCACCGACCAAGGACAAAGAGGCTTTTAGGAGCATATACATGACTAACTTAACACAACCTGGGTTCTTTCGCCAAGTCTTTGATGTCTATCTTGACTTGGGACTGAGCTATCACCAAGCAGCTTTAGTAAATTATATCCACCGCTGGAATGATACCGGCCAAGAATGTTTTGCCGCTGTAGAAACCATAGCGGCAGAATTACGGCTTCCACTGAGAACAATGAGGCGAGTTATCGACCGTTCCATAGCTGAAGGCATCATTGTAGGTAGCAGTGGAAAAGGTAGGGCGCGAGTCCTTAAAGTTACCGATACATTCCTGGAGCGAGTAAAATCACAGCTAGAAACCCAAGTGGCCAAAGTGGACACCTTAAGTGTCCATTCTGTCACTTCAAGTGGCCACTTTGTCACAGTAAGTGGCCAAAGTGGACACCTATCTAGATCTATATCTAGATCTATACCTAGATCTACTTATCCAAACTTACCTTCTACTAAACTTGATCTAGTTAGTAACAAACTAGATCTAGTTAGTAAAAGTAATGATCTAGATCTAGAGCAACTAGATCAGTCTAGTAACAAATTAGATCAGTATACTATGCACTGGGATGAAGAAAGAAAAGCTATGGTGAGGCGAAGATGCCGATAAATCGGCCAAGGATGGTCAGGATTGAACGATCTAAGTGTAGGGTAGGGTTACCCCTAGACTGAGATAGATATCGCAATCTAGGGGTGTTTTAGAGGCCGATCTTTTCAATCTCTTTTAAGAGATCTCTGCCCTGTTCAGTTATCCAAATAATCCCAATGCCGCTGCCATGAGTGACCAGGCCTGCAGCGTCAAGCACTTTAGCCGAGAGTTCAACATCAACAGAAGCATAGGCCGTCCAATCTTCATTAGAGGCCGCCAAGCGTAACACGCTCAAAAGCAAATTCGCTGGCGAATCGGTCCCACAATCGCAGAGACCGCATCGGCTGTAAATTAACTGCGCTTTTGTCATGCTGATGGCCTAGCTACATGAAAGGTTAAAAGTAACGTTGATTATATCGGCGAGGCTTTTCGTGCGAGGTCTCCAACCCCAGCACTTTTGACCATCAATTTCAACAGTGCCAAATTGATATTTGCAGCGGACGCCTTGCTTAGCTGCTACCCTTGAGACTCCAACACTAGTAGCAGCTTCTGAAACCATGCAAAGTAAATTACCGAGTTTGTCTACTACTGGGACCTTTGTTTTGTTTCTCATATATTCCTCTATGTTAACGTTAAAAGTCAGAAAAGAATTCCTCAATAATCATCCTTTGATCTATCTCGGCCGGTTCCTCGCATTCCTTATAAAACGGAGACCACGGTGGTGTAGGTTGGTACCAACTGTAGTGAGCTTTAAAGCCGTCACCCTCCCAAGTAAGCAGGTTTCTTTCGTCGAACCAACCCACCGCTTCAACCTCGGCGCGTTCAGAGAGAGCGCGGATAATCGTCTCGGCAAAGTCTTCAGTCTCCGACTCAAACTTAACTAGCCTATACCTACCGTTGCGTGAGTCATAGCCCGTTGCCAGCACCTCAAAGTAGTTACCGGGGTATTCCTCCCGGTAGCTAGCAAGTAGATCTGCTACCGCTACTGCGCCAGTCAGGTGGTTAGTAATTTTAAGTATAAAGTTGTAATCGCTCATATATTCCTCTGTTTTAAGTTAAAGTTAGTAAATCCCGCCTAGGTCGCTATCGCTATCGAATTGTGACCAATAGGCCTCCTCTATCTCGGCCTCATTACCATCCAGTCTGTTGGCCTCATCCCATAGCTGTTCTAACTCCTGTTTGCTTAAGTGTATACAGTTACCATCCGGCTCTATAAGGTCGTAATCTGCTAATTTGCCGTTGGTTATAAGGTAGTCAAGTATGCAATCGACCGTGTAGCACTCTGCCTCAAACTCATCGACTGTTACGTTTTTACTGTTTATAAGTAGGTATTTATCACTCATATATTTCCTATATTTTAATTTAAAGTTAGTACGAACTTGTAAGTATTATTTACAAGTTAGTTTATTCAAATAAATCAGCGATATAAGCCTCAAAAGCCGCTATCGCCTCGTCTAGCTCATAAAAGTAGTAAACCTGCTTAATATACTCGCCGTTTACTATGTCCGTTATAAGTATACTTCCGTTGTGTTGGTGTTCTACTGTCATATATTTTACCCTATTTTAAGTTAGCGGAATTACTAACTATAATCGGGTAGCTACTCTCACTAGCTACCCTGTTATAGTTACCTATCGCAACGGCATGATAATAGCCATGAGGTTGTCGCAAGTTATATAGACACCAGGGTAACGTAGATCTAGATCACTATTGCGGCTTAAGGTCTGCTGATGGTCAGCGATTAAGGCATCAATGAAATAATCTAAGTTAATCTTTACACTATAAGGCTCAAATACTTCACAAGCGAGAAAGTTAAATTCGAAACTTAGCTCCGGAGTAGTAAAATTAATACGCAAGTTGTTCGCGGCGAAAGTAAATAGGATGCTTGCCTCTTGGCCTCTTGGTATAAGAGTAGCTAGCTTCCTAAGCTTGGCTATCTCTTTCTTGCTAAAACGAAAGCTTGCTATAGCTACTGTAGTTTTGGGTAGTACGGCATCAATGCATGGCGCTGAGTCAATAGTTAAGTCACTATTGAGATAGTGAGGTGTAGCAGTCGGCAAGTCATTAGCTAAGTGCAGTCTGTGTCCGTCGGTACCGCATAATCTATTGGCTTCCCTGAAGGCTGATATCAGGTTATAGCGACCTTTGTCTGTACTTACCGCGCGATTGCAATATTCAGTGTAATTTATCATATCTTTATTTCTCTGTTTTAACACACCAGCTTAATTGCTAGTGATCAATCGGTAGCTAGTAGTTAGCTAGCTACCTGTTGAGCACTAGTGTATGGCCTTGCGCTTATCACTATCTTTAAATTCCTTATAACCATACCTCATGGCTAAATGAGATAAGCCATATCGACTAGGTCGACCGTAGTACTTCGTTGCGGTGTAGTACCAACAAAGCCTATTTGGGTTCCATTTAAAGCCATTAGCTTTTAAGAGCTCTTTATATGGTTTGGTGTCACCTGTTACCCATAACCATGTCCCTATCAGCGCAACATTCACCCCGGGAAGCCTTGCACCGACAATAAAAGCTATCTTATCTATTACAGATTGCTCTAAATTCTCATCATAATTATAGCGGTGATCCTTACCTGACTCACCTTTACTAGTGCTACCGTGTAGCCGCTTTAAGGCTTCGTGGTACTGATAGTTAATCGCTTGCATGGTAGCAGTCTCACCGCCTAAATCGGGATGGTGCTTAAAAGCTAAACGCTTATACTCGCTCTTAACGTGTTCAACACTAAATAAGTCATCAAAGTATCTCATATTATCTCTCCGTTTAGTTTAGTTAAGTTCAAATAGCACAGTTAACTGTATAAAGTACAGTATAAGTACTAAGATGCTACTTAGTCAAGTATTTTATGCAAATAGTTTCAATTATTTTATGCGGCTAGTAATATCGGGTAGTTATAAATAGGGGCTTGCGTTAGAGTATAGTGAGAGATTAGCTTAGATAATATGTGCAATATTGTCCGCCATTCGCCTAAACGTTCGCAATATAATCCAGCTCCGGCGAAGATACTTGAAGGGTATCGGCACACGTTGCCTAGTGCGAGGGGGAACCTATATCTAGCAGTAAGGAAGGCAATGGGATTAACTCGCAAGCCGTTCGCTGATGCGCTAGGGATTAATGTGGCATCATTACGGTACCGTGAGCGAGCTAAGCAGCTGTATCATCCACTGGAAGTGTTGGTGTTATATCAGGTCAGTGGTATGACATGGGACGAGTTTGGTAAATTACTTAATGATATCGCATAGTTATATCAGAGTGACTGATAACAATACTTATCGGGCACTTTGTATGTTGGATATGGGTTTTGGTTTTAGGTAGTAAATTCAAGGGGATAAGCTGGAATCGTAGGCATAAAAAACTTATAGCGTAAAAAAATCGAAAACGGGCAGGGTACCGGTTAAATATATCCTTCACCTCCCACAAAAATTTCCAAATTACCTTTATTCAACCAAGGTTCTACTAATAGGCTATAAAAAGTATGAGCGATAGCGATTTAAAACAGGACTCGGATACAGGGGCGACCCCAATTTTAAAAAATCCGGAAATATCACCTGTTCAGGAATCCTTAACACCTGAAATTTTACCTCCTATAATGCGGGAGATACCTCAGACTAGGGAGCACCAAAGGGATGAGCAGCTAGCCTTACAGATTCGTGATTTAGGCCGCCTAGGACTGTCAAAATCAAGCGCAGCGCTAGCAGCTAGGATTACCCCTTACCTGCTGGATAAGTACTATTCTGAGGCGTTTTTGGAGGGCCAGAGCCAGATGCAGAAGGGGTTGGCTACGGTAGCGTTAGAGGAGGCTATGAATGGAAATACCCCTATCCTGTTACACCTACTTAAGACTAAACTAGGCTGGAGCGAGCAGCAGACTCTTGAGATAACGGGTGAGATTAGGAGCGTGGTTAGTGCCAAGCCGATGTCGAAAGAGGAGTTTGTCCAGAAATACCTTACCCAAGACTCCGACGATTGAGTATTATATCTGCCCGCACTGTAGGGGTAGCGGGGTAGCTGTTACCAGCACGGAGTATGTCTTTTGTGGTAGGCGTTTTTGTGAGCGTAGGTTTAGGGTTGTTAATTATCGTATAACAGAAAAGGAATATTTAAGGATATGGGGGTAGAACACTTCTTTAAGGATGAGCCAGGGCCAGAGGTTATGAGGTGTCCTAAGTGTGAGCATTTGAGCACAAAAAAAATTGGTGTAGATATGCCCTACACTAGCTTTTTTCCTGGCTTATCTGATGAGTATTTTGTTTGCCAAAACCCTAAATGTAATGTAGAAAGAATTTACGGGGAAAACGCTATAACTTTACGCAAATGAGTGAAAACTTAGACGTAAATGTAGTATGGGCTCCTCAACCTGGTCCGCAAGAGGCGTTGGTAAATTGCCCTATTACGCTAGTAGGTTATGGCGGTGCCCGAGGTGGAGGTAAGACTGACGGAGTTTTAGGTAAGTTTGCAATTAAGCAGGAACAGTTAGGGGCTGACTTTAATGCTATCTTTTTTCGTAAAGAATTACCCCAGGCTGATGACCTTATTGAACGTGCCAAACAGATATACTTACCACTTAAGGCGCATTACCAAGACCAGAAAAAACAGTTTACCTTCCTCTCGGGTGCTCGCTTACGTTTTAGACCTCTAGCAAATGATGCTGATGCTGAAAAGTATCAGGGCCAGAACCTCTCAGATTGCGCTATAGAAGAGGCTGGTAACTATGCTGACCCAAGCTGTATCTGGAAGTTATTTGGAGCTCTACGAGGCAAAGGCGGCGGTCAAATCATCCTTACGTTTAACCCTGGTGGTATTGGGCATGGCTGGTTAAAGGCTTTGTTTATTAAGCCGGCACCTAAGGGAATGAAGCTGCTCAGAAAGGAGCTCCCTAACGGCGCTAGTTTTGATTATATTTACATCCCTAGTAGGGTAACTGATAATCAGATACTTTTAGCTAGAGACCCTGAGTATATTAACCGCCTACACATGGTCGGTAGCCCTGAGTTAGTACGGGCCTGGCTAGAAGGAGATTTTGAAATCCATGAAGGAAGTTACTTTCCTGAGTTTAGCTCTAAACATATCATTAGTCCTTTTAATGTTCCCAAGCATTGGCCTCGTTATTTGGGCTATGATTGGGGTTATCACAGTCCTTTTGCTGCTATCTGGGGTGCTGTTAGTTCTGGACGTACTGATGATGGTAAGGAGGTACCGTACCCTAAAGGATCCGTCATCATCTACCGAGAATTATGGGGTAAAGGAGTTGATAACATTACTCAAGCAGAACGAATCGCTTCCCTTTCACTAAATGAAAACCCTATCTGCGTTGCTGACCCTAGCATCTTTAACAATCAAGGTGGTCCTACTATTAACGACCAGTTTAATTCTATTTTTGTTAAGTATAAGCATCCTAGTTTTAGACAAGCCGATAACGACCGTATCTCCGGATGGTCGCAGATACGACAAAGGTTAGTAGCTAGCCCGCCGCTAATCTATATTTTTGCCACTTGCCCTTACTTGCTGGAAACCTTACCATCAATGTCAATAGACAAACAAAAACCAGAAGATTTGGATACTAGGGGTAACGACCACGCTGTCGATGCTTTACGCTATTTGTGTAAGGCAAGGTTAATTGATTCTAAATGGGAGGAGCCGGAGCAGATGTTACATTCCGGTATGATTAAGCTGCAAAGTTATATATCTAAGATACGAGCACGAGCTAAAAGGCCGCAAATATGAAGCAAAAAACACCAAGGCCATTGATAAAGAAATATTCCTCTACTTGGTGGAAAAAGCAGATAGATCAGGCTAATACTCGCTACGAAAAGTTCATTAAAACAGCAGATGAATCCATAAAGGTATTTAACGCCTATAAAGAGGTTGATACCCTACGAGATGCTCCACGCCGCCTAAACGTATGGTGGTACTGCATAAATACGCTATTACCTGCCTATTACAGCTCTACACCAAAAGCTGAGGTAAACCTCCGCAAACGAGCTGGGGGGCTACCTTATGAGCTAGGGAGCGTCATCCTTGAGCGTAATACTCAGTACTCAATGGATTGCCATTTTAGCTTTGATAAGGTCGGCTATAACGCAGCATTACAGTTTCTTTTAACAGGTCAGGCGGTTCTTTGGGCTAGGTACGAGCCTAAGTTTGAGAAAGTCTTTCAAGAAATCGCAATAATTCGAGACCCTAACGGCAATTTTATTCAAGGTGACGGTAGTCCTTATGATGGCGATACGGAAAGTTTGCAGGAAGCTAGCTCTGGTATTTTTATATCGTCTGTTGAGGTCGAGCGTAAAGTTAGCGAAAAAGCTATACTTGAGGTTGTCCAATTCTCAGATTACCGTGCTTCAGATGCTAGAAACGAGTCAGAAATTGAATGGCAAGCCAAAAGAGCCTACCTGGATAGGGACCAAGCAACGGCATTATTTGGCGAAGAAAAAGCAGATAAGCTTAGTTATGACAGTGTCCCCGAAATCAGAAAACGAGAGGCCAGCAAGGACGGAAACAAACTAGAAGGTAAGGCCGAGGTTTGGGAAATCTGGTGTGAAGCTACCAATAAGGTATATTGGTTACAGCTTGGTTTTGATGGCGAGATTATAGAGGAAACAGAGCCACCAATTAAGTTTGAGGGTTTTTATCCTTGCGCTGTTATACGCCAGACTCAAGACCCTACAAGCATTGTCCCAACGTCAGATTACGCTCACGCTAAAGACCAAATACTAGAGGTAGAGCGCCTCACGACTCGTATCCATGCCCTAACTCAAGCCATTAGGCCAAACTTTCTGTTTGATGCTGCTATGGGTGATTACCTTGAGCAGCTTTTCCAGGATGACCTTAAAGGTATTAGCGTAACCGGCTGGACCGCTAACAAGGGGAGAGGCGGGTTACAAGGTGGAATGGAATTCCTGCCCGTAGAGCAGTTTGTAAACGTACTTAACACCTTACAACAGAACAGACAAAACGCTTTACAGCAGCTTTACGAGACTCTAAAGGTATCAGACCTCTTACGAGGCACCTCAGAGCAGTACAAGTCCGCTACGGCTAATAGGCTAGAAAATCAATGGTCCAGCCTTGGACTAATCGTGCGCCAAAACATGTTTAGCAAGTTTATATCTGATGCAATTATGCATCTTGGCACGATTATTGCGGAGCAGTTTGACCCAGAGCGCATCATGGAGACCGCAGATGCAGACGCTCTTATAGAGCCTACCATTTACATACCACCACCTCCCCCGCCACCTCCTAGTCCAGAAGGTGTACCACCAGGTGAGTTAGGTATGCCACCAATGGCACCCCCACAGCCCGACCCGTTGCAACTAATCGACGAAATGAAGCAACAGATTATTGCAATCTTTAGAGATAGTACGAAACGTAACTATCGCATTGAAATTGCTTCAGACTCTATGGTCGCAATAGACCAAGCACAACAGCAGCAGGAAGGCACTATGCTTATCCAAGCTGCTGGAGGTTTCTTTGAGCAGATGAAAGGGCTTATTGAACAGTACCCTCCCCTGGCTCAATTTAGCCTCTCCCTCTTCCAAAACTTTATTAAACGCTTTAAGGGCGGGAAAGAAATTGATGGACTATTCAGCAAAGCATTCAAAGAGATTGAAGCTATTGCCAAGGCAAAAGAAGAGGCCGCTAAACAACCTCCACCACCAGACCCCAAGACGCTTGAAATACAAGGCAGGATGCAAATTGCTCAGGTGGAGTCGCAAGCTAGGCTGCAAGCTACTCAGATGGAGATGCAAGATAAGGCCGTAAAGAATCAGCTAGCCTACCAAGACCAGCAGCTTAAAATGCAGCGCGACCAGCTAGAAGCTCAGCTCCGCGTACAAGAGCAACAGTTTAAAGAATACTTAGAGCAGCAGCGCTTAGCTTTAGAACAGCAAGACATGCAAATCAAAGCACAGGCCGTGCAGGTTGATATGCTAAAGGTTCAGTCATCCGCTCAGACTGAAGCTGATAAAAACCTTATCAAGCAAGAAACTAGCCAGATGGCGCATATCTTAGAGATACAAAAACTAGAGCTTGAAAACATGCGGATACGGCTATCCGAATCAGAAAAGCTAATGGAAGAGCGCAGGTTAGCATCCGACCAAGCTTTAGAGCGGGTTCGCTTGCAAATGGAACAGGTAGCTACTCCTAAAGAAACTAGCACCGCTACTCAACAGCCTGTAGTTATCAATAACATCATACCAAAACGAGGAAAAAGAGTCGCTAGCATGATAAATGACGAGCTAGGCAACTTATCGGGTATTGAGGTAAATGATGCTGATGAGGAGGATTAACAATGACAGGTCCCCCAGGAGGAGGAGTTACTCCACCACCATTAACACCGCAAGCGCCACCAGACGGATCTATTAGTATAGATACTACTCCAGTATTACCATCAGCCTTGCTATCCTATTTAAGCACTACAGCGCAAACAGCTTTGTTGTCAGCTTCTAATATTGGCACCGCAACTACTTCACAGATTAAAACTGCATTAGAAAGCATACAAAATTTAAGTAATTTAACAGCATATCAAATTGATGCTAGTGGATTAGATAGTTTAGCAGATGGGGCGACAAGCTCTGCTTTTACCGTTACGGATGTAGGCGATTCGTTATTTGTACGACTTGTTATCTTACTTGCTGAGTTTCAACCAACAAGCGGAGCAGAGATTGTTGTCAGCGATGGTACGATAGCTTATGAGATAAATGTACCTACAACTTTAAGCGAGAAAAGAATAGAATTTAACAATCTTGCCGCAGCGTTTGTTTCTAGTTTTACCGTAACAAATTCAACAGGTGCAGCTTTTCCTTCTTACGGCAATAGTATAGTGGTGGTACCGTTATAAGCTATGGCTAATATTACCGTTTCAACAAGCAGCAATTATGACGCTACAGCGAATTTAGCGCTAAACCATAACGAGAATGTTACCGTCACCTCTGGTGCCACACTAACAATCAACTCCGATACTCGTTACGCACAAAACGCAGCCGCTCCTCAAACCATCACCATTAGCGAAGGCTCAGTAATTGTAGACGGCACTGAAGTTTGGTGGGTTCCTTTTGATGCTTCCACAGGTAATGTTCCAGCACTAGATGCACAAGGAACGCTCAACGTTACAGTGGGCGGTGTTGATGTGGGCGAACTGCTGGGCGTGTGGGACGCTTATGCAGTGGCAAAACCGCTAGTAGCAGGCGTGGCAATGCCCGCAAGCGGCTACGTAAAGTTTCGCAGGAAAGTGGCAACGATTGCCGATAATGACGTGCTTACGTTTGGAAACGGAGCAACAGCCACAGTAGATTCAGCTACAGGTGGGCAACGTGGCTGGATTGATTTATGTGGCACAGCACTTTACACCGCCAACTTCTCCACTGGAGGAATATATTGCAACGCTCGAAGCCAGCTTAGAGTGCAGGGCGATTGGTTTGAGATTGGCGAAACTACAGGTGTGGCAAATCAAGTGTTGCAGCATTACTTACCTATTTATTGTTCAGGCGTACAGATTGAAACAGCAGCAGGAAGCGGAGTTTACGAGTGGTACGTTTCATTTCCATTTAACAACAATCCAAGCGCAACAGTTTCAACAAATCTATTTAACAGCACGTTTGGTAGATTGTTTACTTCAACTACCACAGGTCAAATCACACTCGGATATAATTCCCAGTTCAATATCCCGCCTGCTGGCTGTAAAGTGCGAGTGCCTAATGTTTGTCTAACTACAGTGTTGGCAGGCTCAGACGACACTTACGCAAAAACTTTAGCCGACACGCAAACATGGCCATTGTTTGGTCAAGATTATGCCGATGTGGAGATGGACAAGTTGATGATCGGCGCAGGACGTTTCCATAGCCGCAACACAGC
>Ga0099846_1000932_pt1 | contig 12021 bp, 15 predicted proteins | sample CB_VirMetaG_FD_78180 | JGI IMG/M metagenome (GOLD analysis project Ga0099846, IMG submission 78180) | Freshwater to marine saline gradient viral communities from Chesapeake Bay - CB_1504_1 Viral MetaG | ecosystem: Environmental > Aquatic > Marine > Coastal | place: USA: Chesapeake Bay... | reverse complement strand
CATTACCGCTAAACGCAGGACTATGAAACTGGTGAGTTAACTCACCTGCCTCTGCTTTAAATGTAAACAGTACAAAGATTACTGTTAGAATAATTGCTACAATAGCCGCAAGGCCACCGTCGTTGCTTTTCAAGTTGAACCCCCATTCTACTTGTCCTAGTATTTATATGGGGGTTTTATAATGATAAACAGCGTATATAATTGATTTTATTTGGTTTTGTCGTAGACGCCGTTCCAGTCTTCTGGAGGTTCAAATTGTTGGAATACAGAACATCGTTTTTCTAAATCATCGTAAAATGTGTCCAGTTCGCCTCGGAATTTGCCACGCAAATGTTCAATAGCATCTAAACAAAACTTCCAATTACGCTTGTGATAATTTTCAATTAGTTTGGCGTGTAGTTTTTTATATTGCTCCATTGCTGCAATGTCTTGCAATGGGATATGTTCATTGTCAACTACACAATAACTTTTAACAGGTGCTTCATCTTTATTATAAAGAATAGTGTCTAATTCAAAGACAAGATATTTATTGTCCACTTGTGCAGCGGCTTCTTCACCAACAATAATATACATCGATTACTCTTCTGGTTCTAGTTTAACTTGTAGCGGGTAGCCATTGCTACGGGCACTTACAGTTACTTCAATGCCTTTTTGTTCTGCCATTTCGTATGGCAAAATCGCTACCACTGCCGATCCTTGTACGTGAATGTCTTCAGTAATCTTTTCAGCACTAATAGGTGCGTAATCAAAAAAATCTACAAGACTATCAATAACAAATTGCATACTGGTTTGTTCATCGTTCAAGTAAATGACCTTAAACATAGGTGGTTCTTGTAATGCAATGTTCGGCTTAATTCTAGTTCTGGTATCAACTTGTGTGGACAAATCTGTTCTCCTGTTATAATAATATTTAACAAAATAGGGAGGAAACCCTCCCTATCCTGTTACTGCATTATACTACCCTTTGTAGTCAATAGCAATGGTTTTTGGCTTCATTGCTTCTGGAACGATTCGTTCTAGTTTAATAGAAAGAATGCCGTCTTCTTGAGAAGCACCTGTTACTTCAACATATTCACCTAAGGTAAATGTACGAGTAAACTTACGTGTAGCAATTTTGTTCCAGGTATACTTACGGGTATCTTCTGCCTGCTTTTCGCCTGTAACAGTTAATTGGCCATCTTGAGAAGTGATGGAAACATCACCTTTCTTAAAACCAGCAACAGCAATTTCAAGTGTAAATTCATTTTCGCTATCTTCTACAATATTATACGGAGGATAGTTGTCCTGCTGTGTGGATTCAAAGTTACGAAGCATGTGACTCATTAGACGATCAACGCCAATGGCTGTACGGTTAAGAGGTGAGAAGTCGAATGTAGATAGATTTGTCATGTTAGTCTCCTTATATTAAGCAAGTCTATTTTTGTATGTAGACCCGACCCCGGCGTCTACAATAGTATTTATCATTGTATTATAATAAACTAGAAATAGTTTGTCAAGAAATTTTTACCATTTACCACGTGGTTTTACTGGTAATTCTTGCGAACGAACGTGTTTTGCCCAGCGCCGCTTTGCTGCTTCTTTAGCTGTTTTGCGTTTTTGTGATGGTTGTACATAATTCTGACGTTCTTTAACTTCTTGAAGTACGTTACCACGTTGTACCTTCTTTTTGAGTTTACGCAATGCCTTTTCAACATTGCCATCTTTTACGTATACTTTTGTGCCTTTTGGATTAATCATAGTTAAATCAGTTTATAATAATGCTTCTGGATTATTTATCAAAAGTTCACTAATAACAACACGTCCTATATTGTTGTTATGGTAGCGGACCAAATTAAACATATGCGGCATCAAAACTTTCTCAAGTTCAGCACGCAATCCACGAGCACCTGTTTTTTGTTCAATAGTACGATCTACAATTTGCAATAATGCTTCTGGTTCAAATTCTAATTCAACTTCATTACATTTAAACAAATATTCAAATTGACGCAGTAGACTATTTTCAACACTAGTTAAAATATACACCATGTCTTCACGAGAAAGTTCTTGCACAAACGCGAAACTAGCAAAACGTCCGACAAATTCTGGGATAAGTCCAAATTTAATTAGATCTGAAGGTAGTAAATCAATGCCAGTAGTATCGATTTTATTAACATCTGCGCCGAAACCAATGCCAGATCCTTGAACCCGCTTTTTAAGAATATCATCTAAACCAACAAACGCACCAGCAGCGATAAACAAAATATTTTTAGTGTTAACCTCAGTCATCTCACCACCGGGATGTTTGCGGTTGCCTTGGTTAGGCACACGCACGACCGTGCCTTCTACCATTTTAAGCAATGCTTGTTGAACACCTTCTCCTGACACGTCACGTGTCACACTTGTTGATTCAGACTTACGTGAAATTTTATCTATTTCATCAACAAACACAATGCCACGCTCTGCACGTTCTATATCACCATTGGCGTTTTGTAATAATCTGGAAATCAATACTTCAACATCATCACCAACATATCCTGCTTCTGTTAAACTTGTGGCATCGGCAATAGCAAATGGAACATCCAAATAGTCGGCAATTGATTTAGCAAGCAATGTTTTGCCTGACCCAGTAGGTCCAAGTAGTAATACATTGCTTTTGTCTACTTTGACATCAGTCTTTTTGTTAATTCGTTTGTAATGATTGGCTACTGCCACACTTAGAACCATTTTTGCTTGATTTTGTCCGATTACATATTGATCTAAATGAGCTTTGAGCTCTACAGGATCAATATTTTTAGACTCGTGTTTCTTCTTACTAGCAGGCTTTTCTTCTTCCAGCAATTCAACACAAAAATCAACACAGTTATTGCAGATGCTCACTCCTTCACCAACGATGAGTTTTACAACCTGATCTTTGTGTTTACCACAAAAACTACATTCATTGATACTTAATTCTGTGTTTGGTTCTGGCATTTTATATATCGTTAGTTATTTTTTCTTGTATCTTTTGTTTTTCAATTACATTTAGTAATTCTGGATCATAATCCCCATTTGCAATTTTATCAATTAACATGTCAATATATTCTGCTGAATATGCTGTGCTTGATAATATATTTTTGTCTTGAAGATCCCATGAACTTCCGTTGCTTCTATATAATTTAGTTGGTTCTAAGTCAGAACGTAAAAATAATCTACCTTCATTTGATTTTTTAGGAAATCTGGAACCAAATGGAACTTCGTGTTGTAAATCTAAATGCAATTCTGGGTGTGATTTTATTAATGCATGATCGCGATACATCTTACCATCATAAGAAATATAATCATCGCCCACACGTGTTAGTCTGACTTTTACTTCTTCGTCCGTAGAAATGCGGCCAGTGCTTTCTTCTGTAGTCTGTTCCGTGTCTTGTGCGGGCTCTTTGTTTGTGTCCACTTGCTCATTGGTTACTTCCTTTGTTGTTGTTTTTTTCTTTGTTACTGCTTTCTTCTTTACTGTCTTCTTTTTTTTTGGAGCAGCAGGGATAGGTTCTTCTTTTGCTTCTTCAATTACAGGAACATCATTCCAAACGTCATCAATGTCAGTGTTTTCTGTAACAGTTATCTCTAGCTCGCTTTCTGTACCAATTGACGGTTCTATGCGTTGCTCTATGTTCTTTTCTTTATGTTTAGATTGTGCCATCTCAAACGAGTATTGACTTGCTATTAATAATAACACAGCAAGTGGGTCAAATACAAATATAATGGTAACAATAACCCAACGTACAGCTTCTTCCAGCAAGTTACGATCTGCTTCCGAGCTGTAAATAAATTCAGCAATATACTTAACAGGGCCAACTTCTGCTTCTAACTTGCGGAATTGACTTTCTAATACTGCTTTGTTCTCACGAGCGTCATCAACTTCCTTTTGTACTACGGTTAACTGAGTTTCAATAGCAGCAATGCGTGATTCGATTGTTCCTGTTTTTTCTTCTGATTGTTCTTTTAATTTTGATAAGCGATCATTGACTTCTGTAAATTGTGGAGCGTATTTTGTATCTACTTTGGCTAGATTATCTTCTAAGTTTCTGCGAATACCTTGAATCTCTGTATTGTATTCTGCTTGTGTATCATCAAACTTTTTACGTACTGCATCCTTACCAAAGAATGTATTGGATAATTCTGCTTCCATTGCAGCGCGAGCGGTGTCAATCTTTCCATTAATACCAGAAATACTCTTTTCTGCTGCTTCGCGCAATACTGCTTTTTCGGCATTGACTACATCAGTTAAACGTTCTAATTCTTTTTGTTCACGTTCAATTAATGTATCAACACGTGTATCTGCCGTACCAGAGTTTAACTTGTCAATTTCACCTTGTAATCTAGCAACTTTCGCTTCGCCGCGAGTAATTGTACCAGTAATTGATTCAATTTTAGCTGTTTGCTCGTCTGATGCTGCTGTTTGTTCAATATGCGATTTTGAAAGGAATCCAAAAATACCCATGCTCGTAATAAACATGAGTACAATAACAGCAATAGATAGATATGATTTTAGCCACCAGATAGCATTGCGCCAGTGTTTGTGTAGCCAAACCGCCGTAACAAGTTTAGCCACTTCTAGCGCAGTACCCATAATTGCTACAGGAATCACACTAGCAGCAAAGATTGTAGTTAATCCAACTACGCTATAATAGATAGCAATAGCGGAAACGCTTAACGCTGTTAGTAGTGTTAGTACATTCAAGAACATTATATATTTATGAGGTTTTTAGAGCTTCTCTCCTTTATTAAACCCTCTAAACCTCACAAACCTTGGGAACCGTAAGCTATACGACCCATCTTGGTTTTGTGTAACCGCATCCGCACGGACCTCGGCAATAGTGCCAATAATATCATTGCGGGAATTCCAAAAGGAATCACGATCAGCGTCAGTAAGACCGCTGCCCACGTTGACTTTGATGGCTTTACCATCATCGACTCCTTCACACACAAGAGCGCCTAATCGACCTTCGTTACGCCCTGTGCCTTCTTCCACCGCAACTACTTCCAGATCAACGGTAATATTTGGCTTCCATTTAAGCCAATGTGTTGTGCGCTTACACTCATATGGAGCATTAGCGTCTTTAATCATAATTCCTTCATATCCTTGTGCTACGCATTCATCGGCATAGCGATGCATAACATCTATGCCCTGCCCTGTGCTTAAATCAACACGCATATCTGGTTCTACTCGAAGATTAGGTTGTTCTTCAATACGTCCCTTTAATGCTCGCAATGTATCTGTGCGCACACTCTGTTTTACACGACTCACACCTTGGATGAATCCACCATAGTTGAGAATATCAAAAATATGAAAACGGCTATCGGAAGCATCAGCATTGTATTTGCGATGTGCTTGCTTCATAAGTGTTTGGAAATCATCGCTCATCATTTCGCCGTCAAGCACAAAATTAGGTGTGCTCATAACGTTTTGAATCACTGGCATTACTTTTTGTATTTGAGGAATAATGTGGTTGAAATTCTCAAACTGTTTTCCATTACGACTGTGGATACGCACAGTACCATGAATACACAGTACAATTACACGCACACCGTCAAGTTTGCGTTGTAATATTTTATCGCCCTTCATCTTGCTTTCTTGTTTAGCAGAGTCTGTAGCAAGCTGACATTCAAACACAGGAATTTCTAAATCTGTGCCTTTTAAATATTTGTTGAATGTTTTTAATGTAGCACCTATACGCAAATCTTTTTGAATCACAGGCGCACAAAAATCATTCCATTGCTCTGAATCAAAACGTTCAGACATGCGTTCTATTTCAAAATGTGCTTCATTGCCAGTAACGCTGCGATCGCTTAAACTTGCTAACAACTTTCGGAAATCAACCCAAGGATTTTCTCTATTAGATAGATTTTCTGTAGTGGGTACCTTCTTGACGTTATAAGTTAGAAATGGACTATACGCAGCAAACGCACCAAACAAAAACCATTCTGCTGTCTGGTCTCCTAGTTTACGTGCTGCTACTGCTTGTTCGATAACCGTTTCTTTGTGGATACGACTGTTGCTCTCATTGAGCTTATGGATCCAGGACGCTGGCATAATTAATTAATCGTTAAAAATTTAGGTTCTGGGTGTATGTCAAACTGTTTAATATAGTTTGTAATTGCTTGATCAAATGTATCTCCAGTAACTGTGCCATGACTAGGTTTAGAACAAGACCATTTTCTTGTTTTGTCGTCGTATGAAACAGTTAATTCTAAATGTTTAATAACTTCAATAAGTGTTTCATTTGTAGCGCATTGCTTTCTAAAAGGACGATAATGCACAGTTGTTAATGCATTTTCAGCATGTTCGTCGACAAAATCAATACCAGCATTTACTGTTGTAGTTAATGCCTTAGCAGACCGTGTGAACAAACTTACAATCAATCCTACTATACGTTTTAATATCTTAATCATATAACCCTTAATTTGTTGAAATATTAGAGATTGCTTCATCTACTGAATATATCGCTGTTTCAAATTCGCCAGTGCCATCAGTTGGATTAGTTGGTGTGTTAGGAACATTATCCATTCCTACACCAATGGTATTAAGTGCTCTAATGTTGCGGCCTTCACGTAACGCACCAACTAGTGCTTGACCTGCTTGTGTTGTAGTATCCGCCATCTTTTCTAACAACTCTGCTGGTCCTCTATATTCGTTTTGACTAGCATACGTGTGTAAGTTTTGTACCATGCTCATAATACTTTGCTTACTGCTCGGAGTGTCAGCGAATACTACACTCGCATCAGCTAAGGTATTAATCTCTAACTCAATCTGTTCTGCTGCCGCTGTAATTTGTGCATCAGCACTTGCTGTTTCAGTAGGGTATGCGCTTTTAATGTTATTAATAACGGTTGTTGTTCCGTTTAAGATAGCAGTAATCGCACTTGCCCACGTTGTATACGTGCCTGCACCAACTTTACCTGATGGTATAACCAAGTTAGTACTCATTAACGGATCGCTCGGATCAATGTAAGGGATACCGTACACACCATTAAGTGCATCTTTTAGCACAGTAAATGCTCCATTTGATGTTCCATCGTATAACCCGTCCAAAGCTCCATTAGCAATTAAAGTTGTTAGCGTACTATTCAGTGATGCAAATGCATCATTATGTGTAATACCTGCAGGAGTTCCGATCCCGTCGCTTAGGTAAAAACGACCGTTGGTTCCTGACCCATTTGCAAAACTGCTTGTATAGTATGAGTATACACTAGATGGCAATGGTGTGTCAAGCGAATTTATTAAATTTAGCCCGTAATTTGTCTGAATTTGCAATATAGCTGCGCCCAACCGATCTGTACTCATGTTTTGTACGTTCTTAATTTGTTGCAGCGCACGGCGCATTGCAACATTAGCATCTGCTAATCCAGTTGGTAAGATACTATAATAATCTTTACCTAGATTTTTAAATAAACCGTTAACTGCGCCGTTGTTGTCCAAATAAATTGCTTTATATCCAGTTTTGTATGGGCTAGTTAATGTTCTAAATGATGTAGGGAATAGCTTACGTGTATCTAATAAATCTGCTAAAGAAATCATAGCGGTTGTATTTGCATCAAAAATTGCTTTTGATCGATATACCATTGGCAAATTAATGCGCAATGCTTGCATAATGTCTTTTAATTTATCATCTGTAACTGTTTTAAATGCTTCGTAACATTTCTTCTGTATTATCGATGGTAATATTTCGTTAACATCTAGTCCGTTGATTCTAGTTAATAAGGAAACTGGGTTGATTCCTTGTTTAATTAGTTCTGGACCAATATACTGTAACAACCCGCGAGTTGCTAATTTAACTATTAGTGAATGTGGTGTACCGTAAGTTGTTAACTTATCTAAATCAATTAAGATACCGGTATTAATTAAATCTGTTCCAAACTCAACAGTTGCACAACTAATACTCGTAATGCTTCCTGTAATAAGGTCGTCCATATTGGAAAATGTTGGTCCAAGATATGAATTAGTAGTCGTTGCTGCATCAATGAAACTACCTGAACCAACGGTGTATGCTAATACAGTATACATCTGTACAACAAACTTGCTTAAATCACCGTTACCTAAAATATTATCTGAATGTGTGTTGAGTTGCGCTGTAAATCTATTTGTAGTGCTTCCAATACTAACGCTACTCGGGATAGTATTATTTACAGATGGAAATAGACTTGCTGTGTAAGTTTTAATCTGGTTAATTGACGAAGCAGGTACACCTTGATCGCTGCCGGTAATTGGATCAATTACCTCTTCGTTCGCTTCCGCAGCGGAAATAGCTGATGCATATTCACTAACAACATTAAACGATGTATATGTACTAATTTTGGAAGCAAGCGTTGTGTTTAGCCCAATGCCTGTATTTTGCATTAGCCCTTCGCCGGCAATCAACATTAATGGACTCAACGTTCCGTACATTATAATCCAACTATTGTGTCTACACTACCAGTAGCTCGTGGATGTCCGCATGTATCTGGACTACCAACAAACACTACGGGTCTTCCACCAGCTAATACAGTAGGCGATCCCATAGTAGTCGATGCGCCGCAATGAATACCACAACCTTTTGCTCCGCAGCATGGATGCGGGGTTACTCCAACTCCAGGACCTACTACTGGACGTCCATTGCATAGGACCGTAAATACACCTGAGGTTGCAACACCTCCTGCTGAATTTACATCACCCATTCTAACTACTAGTGGCATATTATCCTGTAATAATCTTTTTGCTTGGTGTCGCAATACCTGTTACTGCTTGAGTATACGCTGTGATAACATCAGGAGCGGTCTCTGACACCATTGTGCAATTAGTAGTATTTACCGTGATTTTGCCCCCGGGATTAGCAGTAAACATGCTCGGAATCATTTGTACACCTTGTGGGGTCATTGCTACGCTAACAGCGTGATCTAACACAACTTCGTTTGCGCCAATGGCGGTAATTTTGCCTACAACTTCTTCGCCTGAGTTAAGTTTAAAACTATAAATTTCGTCTGTTTTTAAATCGAACATATCAACCTTCTAGCAATGCTTGTACGCCTTCGCGCCCTGCTTTTTGTAATCCAGAGAACCCGCCTTCTAGTAATTTATCATTAACATAGATTTGTGGTACTGAACGGTGTCCTTCGCTTAATACAAACTCGCGTGCTGCTGAATCAGATTCAATATTAATTGCTTCGTATTCAAACCCATAAGTATCGAGCAAAAGTTTTGCTTGATCACAAAATGGACATGTTGTTTTACTGTAAATTTTAATCATTTGTGTCGATTCCTGTTTCTTCTAAAATTGATTCAAACGCTATACCGGTCTCGTCAAGATAGCGATTCCAAAATGCTAACCATTCTTGGTCACAAGGTTGTTCGTACTTGATGGTATTTTCATCCCAAAAATAATCATCACCATCTTTTGTCATTTTGTCTTCTGACTGTTGCTTATCCATAATTTCATTTTGACGTTTACAAGCCTGAAACCACAAATTATAATCTTCTTGTTCTAAATATTCTCCAGCCCAAGTATCAAAATTAATGAATTCTTTTCCATCTGGTACTGTATAGTTAAATGTTTGCTTTAAAATTTTTGTCATTACTATTCCTTATTAAGGTCTGTCTTAAACTCTGTGCCTGTTTCTCTCAAATATTGATTCCAGAATTCTAACCATTCTTCGTCATATTCTTTTAGCTCGTAATATTCTTTATCCTTAGCCCACTCGTCATTCCAAATATACACAGAATTTTCTACGTCATGGACTAGATATTTAGAGATCGCCTTGCCCAAACGTGAAATGGAATCTCTGGATCAACATTGCCAGAATAGGTAAACGTTTGTTTCAAAGATATTTACAAACTAAATCCTTTGAATGTATCTTCGGTTACGTCTTGCTTAGTACCGCCTACAACATAACTTGAAATCTCCGTTTCTTGTGGGGCTACCTGTACTTCACCGCCTGCAATCCACTTTTGTGTCCATGGCAGCGGGTTTGATCCACCTTTGTACGGAGTATCTAGTCCAAGTGAAATCATACGCTTGTTAGCAATCCATTCAACGTACTCTATTAATAATTGTGCATTTAGCCCAATCATACTGCCGTCTTTAAATAGATAATCAGCCCAACGCTTTTCTTGTTCAACAACATCAATAAACATTTGTTGGACTTGATCTCTACATTCTTCAGAAATTTTAGCAAAATCTGGATCGTCTTTTGGCAGGATCTTAATCATTGTTTGTGTTGATGCTAAATGCAAGTTCTCATCGCGACAAATTAGCTTAATAATCTTAGCATTGCCTTCCATCTTTTTAAGTTCGGCAAATGCCCACGAACATGCAAACGAAACGTAGAAGCGAATACCTTCTAGAGCATTTACGGAGTTAATAGCAAGCCATAATTTTTTCTTAATGTCATACAAATCAATATTAATAATTTCGTTGTTGATTCTATGGCATCCTTCACCTAACATTTGATACCACATTGATGCTTCAATTAAGTCATCATAATATTGCGAAATACTCTGTGCGGTTTCGTATATTTCTTTAACATCTAGCAATTCATCAAATACTTTACTTGGATCGGCATAGATATTACGAATAATATGTGTATATGAACGCGAATGAATAGTTTCGTTGAATGCCCAAGTTTCAATCCAAGTTTCAAGTTCTGGAATGCTAACAATAGGTAGCAATGCTAAGTTAGGAGAACGCCCTTGTACGGAATCAAGCAAAATTTGACGCTTTAAATTAGAAGTGAAAATGTGTTGTTCGTGCTCGTTTAGATCTTTAAAGTCTTTAGAGTCGCGTAATACATCAACTTCTTCCGGTCTCCAAAAGAAACCTAGTTGTTTATCTGTAAATTTGTCAAACTGCTTATACTTTACAGTTTCATAGCGTTGCAATCCAACGCCACCGTTTTTGTCAAGAAACGCTAATGACGTTAAATGTTTGTTATTCTTTGTTGGAAATACACTCTTACTCATTTTACTTGCCTCAAATCTTACAGCTTTCGCAATCATCCTCATCAGTTAACTTATTAACGTCAATTTCTCCTTGACCGTCATAAGTGTTAAAGTAGTATAATTGTTTACCACCGTACTTGTAGAACATCAAAATATGTTGTAGCATTTCTGACATTGGAATCTTTTCATCTTCATAAAACTGCGGGTTATACGAAGTATTTACAGAGATGCCCTGATCAATATACTTTTGTAATACTGCCATAATCTTCAAGTAACCCAATGGAGACTTTTGATCCCAAAGCAATTCGTACTTGTTCTTTAAGTGACGGAATTCTGGAACCACTTGCTTGAGAACACCGTCTTTGGATTGTTTAACTGATACATAGCTGCGCGGTGGTTCCACACCGTTTGTAGCATTTGAAATTTGTGCTGAAGTTTCAGCCGGCATCAGTGCCATTAGTGTACTGTTGCGAATTCCTGTTTCTTTTAGTTGTTTGCGCAAACCTTTCCAATCTACAACATCAACGTGTTTAACAAGTTCATCAACATCTGATTTATATGTGTCAACTGGAAGAATACCATGATGGTATTTGGTTTGATCTGACCAAGGGCAAGCACCCTTTTCAACCGCTAAATCTGCACTTGCTTTAATCAAATAATATGACCAATGTTGTGCCCAAGTATCAATTAATTTTAAGTCTGGATCACTATAGTTTGTGTTATGCTTAGCCAACCAATACGCTAAGTTAATAATGCCTACTCCAAGCGGACGACGTCCTTGTGTTGCAATTTGTGCTGCAATAATAGGATAATTTTGATAACTTAGCAAATTATCCAACCCGCGTACTGCAAGTTCGCATGCACGTTGCATCTCTTCTGGTTGCTTAAATGCACCCCAATTAATAGCACTTAATGTACACAATGCGATTTCGCCTTCTTCGTCATATACATCCTTTAACGGCTTAGTCGGCAAGTCAATTTCACAACATAGATTAGATTGCTTAACAGGTGCTACCTTAGGATCAAACGCACCATGTGTGTTAGCATGGTCTACATTCATTAAATAAATGCGTCCTGTGTCTTTGCGCTCTTGT
>Ga0099846_1000931_pt1 | contig 12028 bp, 8 predicted proteins | sample CB_VirMetaG_FD_78180 | JGI IMG/M metagenome (GOLD analysis project Ga0099846, IMG submission 78180) | Freshwater to marine saline gradient viral communities from Chesapeake Bay - CB_1504_1 Viral MetaG | ecosystem: Environmental > Aquatic > Marine > Coastal | place: USA: Chesapeake Bay | collected... | reverse complement strand
CTGGACGAAGAAGTTGTTGCTGGCGGAATCCACCAGCTTGGCCTGGTTGAAGCCGTTCAACACCGCTTCAGCAGCAGCAGAGGCTCGAGTCTGCAGGGCTTGCTGCATCGCGGTCAACCGGCTCTCAACTTCGGCAATTCGATCATTACGAACACCCTGGGCAAGCTGCTGTGCATGACCGGCAGCCGAAATCATTTGCTCCAGGTCTCGCGTCTTGGCCTGAGCTTCCCGGCGCTTGGCCCGCAGTTCAAGGATGCGAGGATCATTGCTGGCGGTAGCCGCGATCTCTCGGTCCAGAGCCATCATGTTCATCTCATGCTGCTTCAGCTTGACCGCAAGCATCCGTTCAACTCGGGCCTGCTCCGCATCGAACTGCATGCGCTGCTGGAACTGAGCGCCCTGCTGGGCCATCTCGGCGGCCTGCATGCGCTCCCGGCTCTCGTTGAGCTTCCGGTAGTTCTCAGCCTCAGCCTGCAGACCCTGCTGGAACTGCTGGCCCTGCTGACGCATCTTCTCCTGCTCAAGCTGGAGACCCATGCGACCCTGGGCAGCCTGCTCGCTCGCCGCAAAGTTCTGCGTGGCCTGGCCGATGTTCTGGGTTCCTGCGGCAATGCCACTCAGGAACTGCTCGGTGTTGCTCGGGATCCGGCTCATGCGAAGTTTCCGAAGTTAGGGATGCTGATGTACTGGAGCCCCGGAGTCGAAGCACCCGCAAGGTACCCGGTGAGCCCGGCAAACTGGCTCACGAACTGACGGGGGTTGCCCTGGATCATCTCGTAGAGATCCTTGCGCCCCTGCAAGAGCGCCATCGTGGCCTGCATCTGAGCGCTGGCCGCAGCCTGCTCGGCAGCCACATTCAGGTTCGCTCCAAGCTCCTGCATCTGAAGGTTCATCTGCTCAGCCTGAAGACTCTGGGCAGCCAGACCCTGACCAAGTCCGCCCAGCAGCTGAGCGCCGGCCTGCGTGGTCTGCGCCTTCGCCAACTGAAGCTGGCTGATCTGGGAACCGAAGTTCGCCATCACCTGGTTCTGCTGCTCGAAGATCTGGCTCACCCCCTGGGTGATCTGACCTTCCGACTCCTGGTAGAGCTGGAACCGGGCAGCCTGCTTCTCCGCCGGCGTCATGTCCGGGTTCGTCTCGATGCTCTTCAGGGTGCTCTCGACGTTGCGCCGCATCCCGAAAGCCATGTTGGCCGCGTTCTGAGCGCTCGCGTCCTTGTACTGATCCCGGGCCTGCTGCATCGTTGCGATAGCCGACGCAGCCTCCTGGTCGGCCCGATCAACCCGGCCCGTGATGTCACCCATCAACTGGCCTGACTGCTCCTGGAACCGAGCTAGCATCTCCTGGCCCTGCTCCTGCATGAGCCCGGCCTGCTCCCGCATCACATCAACCTGCTGGCCCGTCTGCTGCTGGAACGCCTGCAGACCACCCAACATATCCTGTTCGTACTGTCCGATCTGGCCAGCCAGGTTCCCATACAGCTGGTTCATGCCAGACTGCTGGTTCGCCATGTCCGCGCCCATTGCCCCCGCCAACGCCTGATCCCACCTCAGGGCCTGCTGCGGCACTCGGGTCCCCCACTGACTCCCCGTCCGATTGAACCCAATCCCCGTTTCCCGCCACATGGGGGAACCACCCCTGTACGGTGTGTAGCCACCCCCACTGGGCTCCGGGGTCTGGGTGCCGGCTCGGCGGGCGGGCTGACCGAATCCCCCCATCTGGGAGAACGGGCCACCGAACTGGGCGAAGGTGTTCAGGGGATCGCCACCCGGCGTCGGAAACCCAAAGTTGGCCTGGAACTGGCTCATCAGCTACCTCTGTGATTCGTGGTGCGCTCGACCGTCGTGATAGTCCCACGGACGATGCAGCCAAGCAAGCGGAAATCGAGATCCGGGCACAGGATCCGGATGCCAGGGTTCAACGACGTGCCCTTGGCCCCATATCGCCCATCAGAACCATCGGCTCCAAAGGCCGCGTACACCAGCCCTTCACCGTCCTGCACGGACGCATACACGTCCCCATCGCTGCTGTAGGTCCGGGCCTTGATGTACTCGGGTTCAGCCGTCCCCTTGTAGACCAGCCCCCAGAAGCTGTTCAACGGCTTCGTGGCCGTCACCGTATCTTTCAGTGGGGGTCCCGCCACATCCGCGAAGGCCGCGCCCACGCTGCTGACCACCTTCATCCGGAAGAAGTCGGCGTTCGAGAACACCATGCCCTGCTCCGTCTGAAGGCCCAGCGGGTGGCCGGCCCACTCAAACACGACCGGGCTCACCACGAAGACATCGTTTGCCTTAATCGAAGTGACCCAGGGGTACTCCGTCTCGTCGATGAAGACGCCGGCCGTCGTGTTCCACATCACCTTGGCCTTGCTTCCGACAAGGCTGGTGTTGTGCTGCGAATGGACCAGGTAGATCCAGCAGAACTGCCAGGCTCCCGAAGCCACCACCGTGCCAGTGCCGGCCGAGATCGGGATGAACTTCGACGCCACGTCCCAACCCCCACTGGCTACAAAGCGGGAGTCGCCGTCGAAGTCGAGAGTGGTGATCCGGCGCGATCCGTTCCAGGCGACGGTACCCCCACTGATCGTGCGGTCCATGTAGGCGTCGGTGATGTAGACGGCCGGGCCGGGGAACGAGGTGTAGCCGGTGCCGGAGCCCCGGGTCTCCTGGTTGTTGAGAAGGAAGAAGGCCCGGCGGGTCAGGGGGTTGGTTTCGTCGGTGGCGTCCTGCCAGTTGCCTGGCCATGCACCCGTCGAGACGTGATCGAAGTTGGCGTCCGCAATCTTGGTAGTGCGGCCCGTCGAGAACCAAAGGACGTAGCTCTCCTCCTGCAGCGGGTTCAGAAGGAAGAGGCAGTTCATGAATGGGTCGTACGCCATCTGGATCGAGTCCAGATCGGTGCGCCATTCACGGACCATCACCGAGTTCAGGTTCCGGATCTCGTCCAGCTGACCCTGCACGTCGATAGCCTTTAGGCCGTGGCTCGAAACGTAGTAGGTGGCGCTGCCCACGGAGGCCAGGGCCTTTGAGTTCACGATGCCGTAGCCCTCGTGCATCTCCGTCACCTTGATGAAGGGCCCGCTCTTCCGGATGTGGTACGCCTTGTCCCGGCTGAGGCCGAGAGCGTTGCCACCGATGGGCGAGAAGGCGATCACCTCGTTGCTGGAGACCGTCGGGTTGTAGCGGTTGAAGGGTGGGAAGAGCTCGGGGCTCAACTCCATCAGGCTGGACCACCGCATCTCACCGAGGCCACGGTCGACGTCGGCGGGGCGATCCTCGTCTTCCGTGCTCTTGGGCGGCGTCTCGATCCGAGAAACCAGCATCGTGTTCTGGTAGAAGTGGGCCGCACCTCCGTACGGCATCTTCTCATCGAACACGTTCCGGTCGGAGTACGGCTGCTGGTACACGAGCTGCTTGTCCTCCAGCTCGTAGAAGTACATCGCATGCCGAGTATCCGTGGACGCCGGGTCGAAGGTGCGGCTCGTCCCGTTGAGGCAGGTGTGGTAGTCCTCCAGATCCACGACCGCGTCGAGGAACGGAAGTCCCGCCATCATGGTGCCGCCGGCGTCCTGGATCTTGACACTCCGATACACGTACGCCAGGTCGTACTTGCTGGAGTCGTACACGAGCTCGATGCCCATGTACTGGTCCTTCTTGGTGCTGATCGTCTGACCGCCCTGGTTTCGGGCGACCACGAAGTCTTCGCTGCGGACCTGGGCGATCTCGCTGTAAGCACTGCGCCGACCCGTCTTCGAGTCCACAAGCACGTAACCGAAGCTGTAGTCGCCGGGCTCGAACTTGCGGGCCAGGTACTTGCTCTCGGTCGTGAACGACCCCGTCGTGCTGAACACGTCGAAGTCATCGCAGTCCACCCGATACGCTTCGACCTTCCACAGGAACTTCTTGCCGTAGGGCATCTTCCCCGACGGCCACAGGCTCGCCGGCTCGTACGACGTGTCCGTCAAACCAGTCGCAACCGCATGGTCTTCGAGTGAGCCTTCCCCGTCCTCCACGAGGAATACGGCATACTCCACATTCGCAGAGACCTGCTCTCCGTCGGTGTAGTAGGCTGTCCAGTCCAGCTTTGGAGTCACAGAGACTCCGGTCTGCCGATTGGCAGGGGTCAGCAGCTGGACAAGGAACCCCGTAGTCCCCGGATCGCAAGCCCCCGCAGTTGGGGGCGGAATGGTGAAGGGGGCTCCGGGAACCGTAGCCGCAGGCGGAGTTGGGAAAGTGTCGGAGGGGCAGAGACCGCTGACCGCGTTCGGGAACTCCAGTTCCTCGGTGTACGGATCATCAGGAACCAGGATCACCTGGGCGTTACCAGGCCGTCCCTCGTCCAGGCTTGTGAAGCTGCCAGGAGCAATGCCCCGCTCAGGACTCTTGAGCCCCGGCTGCTTTCCCGGTCCCGGCAACGGATCCGTGGTGCCATCCTCTCCGATCACGACCTCCGTCAGGAACGTCAGATCTTCGTAGGTCACCGTCAACTTCGGATGGATCGCCGGGTTATCCTGTTCTCTCGATGCGACCGAGACTATGCCCGTGCCAGCCGAAAGGGTGAGGATGAAGTCGGACTTGTCGGTGAACGACTGATGGACCGAGTCCACGCAGTTCTGCACCAGGGCCTTCACGTTCACGTTGACCCGGCCGTAGAAGTCAACCCCCACTGATGCCGTGGCCGTGGGTGACCCAGAACCCGTACCGCCGGCAGTACTCCAAGCGGTAGAGGTCGCCCGGTCGACCCAGGTCACCTGGCCCTCGTCCCAGAGAACCCCGGTGGCGCTGGGGTCCGTGACAGGAGCGACCGTCACATCCTCCGAAGCCGCCAGAGTATTACCAGACACTGTGAACGACAGGACCGCAGACTCGATGGTCTTGTCCGCGCCGTCAGAAGTGTCGAACCGGAACAGCACATTCTGATCCGTGGAGTCGTTCTGGATCTGGAGCGTTTCCGACGATCCATAGTTCGTGCTCGTAGCACTGGACGAGACGTAGGTGTCGGCCTCGGCCTCGTACTCCTTGGTCCGGGTCGCCTCGATGTAGAACAGAGACGGACTTCGACCGCTGGCGAAGCAGTACACGAACCGGCCCGCGACAGCGACATCAAACTGGGCGGCCGGATCCACGGCGCTCATCAGCTTGGTACAGAGCGTCCAGTTCTCCGTCACCGAATCCCAGTAGTCGATGAAGACGTCACAAAATTTGGAAGCCGCCGGCCGCTTGGCCCGGTACACGAACCCGTATCCGTACTCCTCGGCACCGATTCGGAAGTCGACCGCGTGGAAATCGATGACCTCGGAGAGATGGCTGTGGTTTGGCTGCGTCCGAAGGCCCGTCATGGTGTGGACCTTGCGGAACCCAGGGAACGGCTTCAGGCCACCTTCGCTCCGTCCGTCCACCCCGGTCAGTTCAGAGGACATCCCCTGCTGGACCCCCGGCTTTTCGAGCCGCTTGTCCAGCGTGGTCTCCATCACGGGGTAAGGCCAGTCGGTCTTCATCTCGGCCATAGGTCACCTTCCCTTAGTATCGCCTTCTGGCCACGAGTTTACAGGGCACTTCGCCTTTGGCATCTGGACAAGTCGAGACAATTGTCTCGCTTTTATCGGGACATGATCCTGCCAATCCAGTTGGCCGCGCGGCGTACCACGTTGCGCCGCTTGCCGGGCGCCTTGCCCCACTTCTGCTGCGGACAGGTCGCCGCAGGCATACGCAGTTTGACGGTCAGCTTCGCGCGCTCGCTGACGCCACATCCGCAAGATCGACAGTATCCGAGTTCGTCGGGCAACTTGTCGGACAGGACGCGGGAGGGACATCCCACGCAATGCGCCTTCCTCTCCTCGTAGACCGCGTCCTCGACCTCGCCTTCAACGATGACGGAAGTTTCTGCGGCAACATACTTGGCGACATTGCCGGCGGTTACCTCGCGCTTCGGCTCCTCCTTCGGAGGCTCGTTCGTCGCGACCTTGGGTGGGTTGGTCTGGATCTGCCTGCCGATGTAGGAATTGCTGTTGATCATGGCTCGGTGCAATCAGGTGTGTATCCGATGCAGTCAATCTGCGCCTGCGTGTCGAATGGCGGGCAGACCTCGTCCCCAATACCACATACACGATCAGGACCGGCGCAAGCCTCGATGCCACAGAAGTTCTCGATGGGAGTCCCATCCGTTGGGCAGTTCGAGCAGTATCCGCCGCAGCACAGATCCGCGCTGGTGTATGTCTTGTTCAGCGGGTTGTTGTCCACCTGTACCGAGCATCCGTTGATGTACGAACACAGGAAGACGAAGCCCTTGTGGGTGTGATCGAGATCAGGCCATGAGGTGAACACGGGAAGAGGAGGTCTCTCGGTCCGACACATGTAGGGGACAGAGTCCAGCCATGAATCCACGGACCGCTTGGCCTCGACGAGGAAGTTCCTCGTCTCGACTAAGCATGTCCAAGTGTCCTGCGCCTGACATCCAGATCCGGTCGGGTTCACCATTTGCCTCTGGATCTCATAGGTGTTCGAGACGATGGCAAGACCTTCGCACACCGGCGTGAATGTGATGTTCGCGCAGGGAGTCGCTACCAGACCCTCTTTGGTGTTGTAGTCGTTCGGAGAGCAGCGGGCCGAGGGGTTGGTGTGTTCCGGACAGGTTCCGCATCCACATGCAATCAAGCCGCTATCGCACGGGACACATGTCGCGCATGTGATGTCCGTTCGAGGATTGCCGGTAAAAGCATCGACGCAGCTCTGATCGGCGCGGCCATTGCCCAGCAGGATCGAATCGATCTCCGCTTGTCCCTGTCCCTGCTGCCATCCAGCCCATGTCCACCCGCCCGGTCGTGCGCGGAAGTAGACCCATTGCCGCTCGCACCAGTAGTCGTAGTCCTCCTGGCTGACATTCGACCCCGGGTATGAAAGGAACCCATCTGCCTGAAGGTTGTCCAGATTCGTCGTAGTTGTGACATCCGCTTTCCTGAGAAGCGGAAGATTCGACAGGCCAACGGTCGCATAGGTCATGCGCTTCCGAAACGGACCCAACGTATGCATGTTCTCCACAGGCTCGATGAAGGCGTCGTATCCAGCCGCTGGGAAGCGAGCATGTAGATCGATGTATGCCTGCCTCTGCTCTTCGCGCCAGTCCTTGGCTGCGATATAGCCGGCATCTCCGAGCTTGCGAAGCGTCGCTTGATTCGGCATTCCGTAGGTGACAGGATCTTGGATCTGCTGGATCAGCGCGACCGCCTCGTCAACGGTGATGACCCCGAACCGGACGGCATCGCATAGATCACCCACATAGAGGGGGATGCCAGAGCAGGCGTGAATCCACCACCTGGGAACGAGATCGTCCGTCTGGTAGCCACCGAGACCGCCCGGCACATAGATGCGGACGCCCTCCGGGCAATCAGCGATCTTCCACCATCGCTCGAAATGAATGATGCCGATGACCTGATTGAGGAGCCTGTCGCATTGCGAATAGCCCTCGATGACGCAGCAGGATCCCGTCGCAGGCGCCAGCACGGCGCCCCCCTTGTGGCAAGTCGTTTCCAGAAGCCACTTGTATTCGTCGTATCCGACATTGTCGGGCGTGTCCGGAATGCACCAGTCGATGTTCGCGGTGTAGCCGGCCAACTTCTGCCGGCGCCAACTCGACAGCCACGGGACATTGCATTCACAGCAGGCAGGATTCTGCGACGAGTCGTTATCGCAGCACCCGTTCAAAGCCGAGCAGGGACCGTCGTAATCCTCAGGGCTGCATGTCTCGTCGCGGCATTTGGTTCCGAGCTGAGCGAGATTCGTGATCGGCTGAAGCGCGTTTACGGCTATGCAGCGATAGAAGCAATCGTAGTACTCGTAGATGGCCTGAACAGGCTCTTGCTCGTTGTAGGTCGTGATTTCACACCGCTCGTGCGTGTTCGATCCGAACGGAGGCGTGGCCCCGAACTGGTAATTCTCCCTGAACGAGTAGGCGGGGCGTTCACACCATAGGAGTAGGGTGTCTTCCTTATGGCAGCATCCATGCTGTACTTCGCTTCCGATGAGGCAATCGGACAGACATTTCTTGCCGCCGCAGCAGCAAGCTGATGCGATAATCGAGCTCATGCCCCGATGACCTCGTAGGATGTCCAGGCTTGTTCTTCCATGTCAGAGTTTCAGAAAGACGGCTGGTGTGGTCGTGTTGTACGGATAGATGACCGTGGGAAGAGTTGGAAGGCCGGAAGCGAACGTGACCCCGTTCCGGTACCAACCGCAGATCCCAACCGTGGTGGCGGGATCCACGAACAGCTCAGGAAGACCGAGTCGAGAATAGGCTCGCACTGTCGCCGTGCTTGAAGAGTGGAACGCAAGCCAGTAAAGGTTTCCCGCCTCTAGCGAAACCGAAACCGTGTCTTCCTTGGAACCCGTTGTAGACGCATCAAGGTCAATGGTTGTTACCAGAGGCGATCCAGTTGGCGAACCATTTCCGTCATCAGCGTAGACACCCATCCGAATGAACGCGCTGGCAACAGCCGTCGTGACTTGCGCCCTCAGTGCAACAACTGCCTCGTTGCGCTGGGTGAAGTACGGGCAGAAGTTCACTCTGTCGGCAACTCCAGCAATCGTCGTGTATGTCTGGTTGCTCAGATGCGCCGACAGGTAGTACCCTGACGGCGCCACAGCCGATGGGTACGAAGTCTTGTATTCCGTCAGTTCTATGACGGTTCCGTCGGCCTTCTTGGTGAACAACTTGCCATCGGCAGTGTTGATTGCCAGTTCCCGCTGCGCCAGTTCACCAACAGCAGGCTCGACGCCAGCAGTTGACGAGTACTTGTGAAGGATCGTGTCTGCCATCAGACGCCCCCGTTGAACTCGCCGCCGTCAAGCGTGAGCGTCAACTCAGTTTCACACTCAATTTGGAGCGGGTTAGGCTGGCAGAACCAAGCCTGCCCAAACTGGTCAATGTGCATCGTGACCAACGAGAAGGTAGGGATCGGAAGTCTTGTAATTGTAGTTGAGGCAACAGCAATTGATCCCCCACTGTCTTCCACACCGTGCTCGTAGATGTTGATCGCCCAAGTCCCGGAAGCTTCATCACCGGAACGAGGGGTAAAGCCGCTGGCCAGCGGGGTACACCAGGTTTCCCGTTCGGTGTCCAGAGCCTCGACTTCGATCCACTCGTACTTCCAGTACTGACGGTTTAACCTAGAGGATCCAGTAGTGCCCTCAAGATCGCAGGTGGGAGACGGGTGCAGAGGAGAATCATCGGTGACCCCGAGGATCATGGCGGCGAACGTGCAGTGGACCGCTCGGTCGTAGCACTGGATTGGCCCAGGAGGATCAACAATCGAAGGATCGCTATCGTCGCCGTCTCCGCCGCCACCCCCACTGAGTCCGCATTCGTCGGCTAAGCACTCGTCCAGACCGTAGTAGAGGCCGTTGGGATCCTGAAGGCAGACACCGTCGACACAGGCGTAGCGGAGCGATTCTTCGGGGCCGACGGGTGGTTCTGAGCCCGGGTGAACCGGACCAGAGATCAGGGGGCCGCCGACGGTGATCAGATTGATGGAGCCGGGGAGACCGCCTTCGCCGCCGGTCGAAGAGCCGGGGGAGATGGCCGTGGCTGCGACGGAAGGGCCCGTCTGGTAGGGCGCATCGCCGGGCGCAGTGAATGCCCGCTGCCCGATGTTCGGGAGCCCCGGGGTGATGGTGTACACCTGGAAAGCTTGCCGGAGCCTGTCCGACATGCTCGGGGTGTAGCCCGGGGAGATCTGCTCGAACTCCCGGTTCGCAAGATCGAGTTCGCTCTCGTTTGCCATCAGAAGACGAAGAGGTTCTTGTTGTCCGCTGTGCCGCCGTTGAAGCGCTTACCGACCCGAGAGTTGGTGTTGCCCAGCATGTCGTGCGCCGTCTTGATGGCCTGGCGGTAAGCCAGCATCAGGGCCTGCATCTGGGTGTTGTTGATCTTGCGGCCCACGCCGGCCCGCATGGCCGCGCTGATGGCCACAGCGTCGATCATGGGCTCCAGCAGGAAAGGCACGACCTCGTAGCTGTACGAGCCGGCCACGTTGGCGGGGGCAGAACGCAGGGTGCAGACCCGGGTGGCCGCGTCGTAAGCCGAGACGATGCACTCGTCCGTGGTGTCCGTACCGAAGATCCGGATGTAGCAGCCAACGTAGGCGTTGTCCCGCTTCTCGTAGGACCCGATAATGCTGCCGGAGTTGTGGACCGTGAACGTCCCGTTGGCGTTCAGAACCCCATGCGAAGCGTTCTCGTAGTGAGCGGCGACGTCCCCCGAGGGGATGTACAGGATCTGGTACGTCTTGGCTTCGGTGGGATAGGGGTTGAAGGAGATCAGGTTCCCTTCGAGAGCCCACCCGCGCCCGTAGACGTTGAACTCGTTGCGAGGCTGGAAGTCCTCCAGGTACGCACCGGTGTTCGGGTCGATCACTCCGACCCGGAGGACCTGGCGAACAGTGGGGGGCAACCGGTAGTACTGGGTTCCCGAAGCCACGGTCAGGTTGAAGGTCGCCAGGATCTGGGTGTCCGACATCATCGAGACGCGGGACATCACGTCGTTCATCGCGCTCGACAGGAAGAAGCGGACGAGGTAGTTGTCATCGTACTTGGCGTCCAGATCCGGATCGTCCAGGTAGTGGCGAACCTTCTCACAGTACGTCTTGATGATGGAGCCGGATGAGTGCATGGATCAGCCCGTCGAGATGATGCGGTCGTTCATGGCCCACGTGAGCAGCTCTCGCATCTGATCGAGCTCCTCGCCCTCGTCCGGCACATCCTCAAGACTCAGCTTGTCTGCGGCCTCATCCAGACCCCGCTTCCGCAGGACCTTCTCCATGTCATCGAGGGCCGTCCGGCGATCCAAGAGGGCTCGGTGCTTGGCGCTCATGGCCTCCATCCGCTTTCGACGCTCGTCCTCGTGGACGATGTGCCCAGGCTGGCAGCGCCAGCAGACCCACTCGAAATCCGGGAGGTCAGCCGGGCCCTCGTCGGGGGGACCTGAGAACAGGCAGATCTCGGTGCAGACCGCCATTCCCTGGCCGAACACCTTCGGCTTCACCGACCACTGGGCCAGTCCGAACTTGCCGGTCTTGCGGTGCCGGTAGACGAACAGGTCCTTCTGGCCGGTGCGCTTCTGGATCGCCTTCACCCAGGAACCGTCCGGCAGAAGCTCGAACCGTTCGGGGCTCATCTCGGTGCCCAGCATCAGGGCCACGCTGATCTCATCGTCAGTCATCGCTACTCCAAAGAATAGGGGCCACCCCATTTACGGGGTGGCCCCATTGTACGGGTGTCAGCCGGGGATCACGACATGTAGACGCGATCTTCGGTGATTCCGGTGAGCTTCATGCCATTGACCTGATCCGGGACGAGCTGCATCCGGATGCGGCCAGGCATCTGCGAAGCCTGGGTCACGAGGGTGAGGCCACCCGAGCTGTCGTAGACCGGAAGCTGGTTCGTGCCAGTGCCGGTGAGAGCGCCAGCGACGAACTCGAAGGGGACGTAGGCATCGGCCTGCGCCATCTTCGACATGCCGGCGGGGCTCGGTGGCACGTACTTCTTCCAGTTCTTGCCACCGAGCTTGATGCCGTACATGGTGCCCGCCTCGACAAAGCGCGAGGTGTGGCCCTTGTAGGTGTGGCCCTCGAAGCTGAAGCTGAAGCCCTCCTGCTGGCCCTCGTTCGTGATCGACGCGACCCGGTTGGTGCGGTCGATCCGGTACTGGCCGATCTTCTGCGACTCGTAGGCGCTCCAGACACCCTCGGACGCAATGAGCGTGTCGATGGTGTGGCCGAGCGGCTCGAACGCCGAGTGGACGCGCTGGAGGTAGCGCTTCAGGTTGTACTCGGTCAGCACCCCGCCAACCGCGTACTTGAAGCTCTTGAACTCCGGGCGCTCGTTGACGTTGATGTAGTCGGTCGAATCCGACTCAGCGCCAAGGAGCTTCGGGGTGGTCTCGTCGCCGGCCTTGAGCCAGCTGTTGATGCCGGCAATGCCCTTGAACGTGGTGCCACCCTTGTTGTCGAGGAGGTGGCTGTTGGCGTACACCACAT
>Ga0099846_1000928_pt1 | contig 12037 bp, 5 predicted proteins | sample CB_VirMetaG_FD_78180 | JGI IMG/M metagenome (GOLD analysis project Ga0099846, IMG submission 78180) | Freshwater to marine saline gradient viral communities from Chesapeake Bay - CB_1504_1 Viral MetaG | ecosystem: Environmental > Aquatic > Marine > Coastal | place: USA: Chesapeake Bay | collected... | reverse complement strand
GAGTTCAGGAGAAGCTATTTAAGAAGCTTAAGTGGGCAAGAACAGTTATCCTAGCCTTTGGTCAAAGTAACATGGCAGGTAACATCGTAGACTTGTCTGGTATAAATTCGATTTATCATTCCTTCGATTCTCAAACTAAGATTTGGGACCCATTTGCTAATACTAATGCAGGCGCTTGGGTAACACTAGACCCATCAGTTTATAATAATACTACTAGGTATGGACTAAACGAAGCAAATCCACCAGGATTTGCTAGAGGTTCAGCTCTACTAGAAAGACCAAAAGCTTGCCCTATTTTAATTTTCGCTAAAAACTATGAGAAATTACATAAACAAAATTCCGCAATAAAATCAGATATTTATTTTATTAAGAACGCCTCTGATGGCTCCTTCATGTTCTCTGGTTACGGCCTACCAGGAGACCCTATTGACCCTGAGAATTTTGTTTATAATATCAATAGAGGAGAGTTGTCAGCAGGATCTTGGGGAGTCTTCCCAGACGAACCTCAATATGGAGAGATCCCATTCAGTGAACTTTCTGGGTATAATATGTATCCTACTTTGAGGCATGACCTGTCAGCAGCTACCAGACAAATTCCTAAACCATTTGAAGTTAAAGCAGTTTTATGTATTCAAGGAGAATCAGACTCACTAGCAAGTAAGACCTTCCCAACTAGCTCAACGATTGTTTTAAATAATTTCCCAACTGCTGGAGAAACTTTCTATTACTCAGGTCTCGCAGGAGTCGAATCTAGAAATTGGGCAGGGTCATTCACTAAGCTATATGGAAGAATAACGGATGATATAAGACTATTCACCTCTAGCACAGAAGACCCTGTTTGGATCTTAGGGAGACCTCAAATAGAAGCCCCGGATTATGGCGACCCTGGTTATGATCCAGTATTCACTACTAGAACTAGAGAATTCTCGTTCCATTACACAGAAGGGGTTAGGAATCAGGTAGAACAAGTCGCTAGCTCCATAGGAAATGTATTCTTTGTAAATAATGATGGCTTAACCTTTATAGGAGAAGAGCATGATCAAGATATAAATGGAGAAAATGGATTACCCTACACAGGGATTCACTTTGATGGTAAGGGACTTGAGAAAGTTGGCTTGAACTTATTCAACAAGTTCAAAGAAGTTAAAGGATTTGATTAGTGAGTATATATTATTATGAGCAACCTAAACGAAACTTATCAAGTCTATGGCGCTATTCCTTCTGAAAAAGTAAAATCAACTGTTAAGCAGAAGGATTATGTCCCAAGGAAAGGAATTAAATTTCCTTTCACTAACTCATCACAGGGTTATGTAGCCGCCTCTGTTGAGCTAGAACTAGCTAAAAGTAATTTAGCTCAACTACTAAACACGACCCCAGGGGAAAGAGTAATGTTACCTAGTTATGGTTGTGATCTAGAGACCCTGCTTTTTGAGCCTTTTGATCAACAGCTTGTTTTAGAAGCTAAAGAAAGAATTTCTTATTCCATTTCTAGATTTATTCCTTATCTAGAAATTGTTACTATAAAAGTATATAGACTAGAGGAGACTAGCAAATATGGAGTCCCTTCACTATATATAAAATTATCATGCCAAATTAAAGATAATGAAAATACTTTATTTGAAGTGGACGTAAAACTATGAGTTTTCAAGGCACAACATCATCAGACTTCATGAAAATATTAAGAGAGGCTGACGTAAAAAAGTCTGGCTTAATAGATTTTGCAGGATCTGATTTCGACTCAATAAGAGCTAATTTAGTTAATTACATTAAAGCTGTTTACCCAACTGACTACAATAATTTTGTTAGCTCTGATTTGGGCGTAATGCTAATTGATCTTGTGTCTTATGTTGGCGCAGTAACTTCTATGAAAGCAGATTTCTTAGCTAATGAAAATTATTTAAGAACCGCAAAAAATAGAAATAGTATTAAAAAATTATTAGAACTTATAGGAGTTAGATTAAAAGGTCCGACATCAGCTATAGGTAATGCTAGATTAACCTTCGAGTCCGATCCTTTTACTTCTAACCCTGCTGGCTCACTGAAGATCTCTTCTAGTGGTCGAGTTATCACGATAACTTCTCCACAAGATAATCAACAAGTTTCTTATACTTTGTATAAAACACAGAACGGATTGGTTCAATTTTCTAATAGTGATTCCTCTATAGAATTAACTAAAGAAGAAAGTGACGGAGCTGTAGGGCTTTCTTTTTCAAATTTAGTTTTAATTGAAGGAGCTTTAATCACTAAAACAGGATCTTTTAGTCCTGGTAACAACGTGAAGTTTATCCAGTTAGACCTGTCCCCAGTCATCGAAGGGTCAGTGGAAGTTTTTATTGAAGGGAATGAGGAGACCCGAGGACAGTATACTCAAGTAGATAATCTTTATTATGTTAGTGGAGCAGAATCTAAAGTATTCCAAGTTTTACCTGACGATGATTTCCGAGTTACTTTAGCTTTTGGGGATGATGTTTTATCAAAATCTCCGAATCCAGGAGATACTTATACAGTTACTTACCGCGTGGGCGGAGGATCTAGAGGCAACCTAGCAAAAGAATTCTTAAACGCCCCGCTAGATGTTATTGGACCTAGCTTAGAAAGTATAGAAGGTGTAATAGAAAATGTCACTCAAGCCACTGGTGGTTCAGACGCTGAGACTGTAGAACAAGCCAAGAAGTATGCACCTTTAGCCTTTAGAAGACAGGATAGGCTTGTAACTCTTAAAGATTACCAATCATTCTTTAACTCCTTTAGAGCTAGTTATGGAGTTGTTGGAAAATCTGTTACGGCTGTGAGGAGAGCTTTTTCATCGGCAAATATCATAGATATTTATGTTCTAGAAAAGGCAAATGATCTTCAATTAAAAAAGGCTAGCCCATCATTCAAAAATGAAATGATTCAAGCGGCTGAATCAAAAAAAATGCTGACAGATGATTTAGTTGTGGTTGATGGTTTGATTAGAACTTTAGATTTAATAATTACTCTAAGAGTTTCTAGAGAGTTATTAGAAGATGAAGAAGCAATAAAACAAAAAGTAGGACAAGTAATACAAAATTATTTTAAAGTAGATAATAGAGATTTTGGTGAACGATTCATCCCTCAAGATTTAGCAAGAGAAATTTTTGAACTTCCTGAAGTAATTTTTGCTACCGTAGACAATTATGATGGAGCAGTGCTAGTGGATTTTAATGAATTTATTCAGCTAAACAACTATACAATAAATATAGTGAGAGTCTAATGTCCAACAAAAAGTTTACACCTAATAATCAGAGATACTTTAAGAGAAATTTCTCTGAAGTTATTAATAAGCTAACCCCAGTTTACTACAATCTTGAAGATAGAAAACTTTTTGGTGAACAAGAAGATCCCGTCGATCTAGTAGTTAACTCTCATATAACTCTAGCCTCGGAAATTTCTCAAGTATTCTCTATGCCTGTAGGGACAGTATTTTCAGCCTTATCAACTTTTGACGGAATAGGAGCCTTCTTTAATAAGAGAAATACTTTTAGCGATATTGATAAGTTTAAGTTTGAAAAAACTGTTCTATTTCCATTAAATAAGTCTTTGGGGGATTTTCAGACCAGTGCTGAGTTTTCTCAATATATCAACTCAGATTTTATCCCATACCTAAACTCATCAAGATCTGACAAAGATTCAGTTGATGAATATTGTAATAAGCTAGGCTGGTTCTATTTATTAGCGACTAGCGGGGCTGCTGGTGATGTAGTTCAACCATCGTCTATTGTATCTGATTACTTTACAGATAACCTGTTCAATAAAAATGATTTAACTACCTACGACGCAATTAACGCACTTACAGAGTATCTATGGAAGAATGAGAAGGTCTATGTCCCAGACATATTCCTATCAGGCACAGGAGAGTATACTAGTGGGTATCAACAGTTAGAAAAACTTAAGACTCTAAACAGTATTATATACTCAAACTTATATTTAGACAGATTCGACACTTATGTTTCAGATGCTTTTGAAAACTATAAGCAATTACAACAATTATCAGTAAGATCAATAAGTAATGGTGCCTATGAGAGAATGATGAAGGCATTTTCTTTTGCCTTTGCAGACCAACAGGATGAGGCTAATCGTCTAGGCACTTTATATGATTTACAAGATTGTCCTGATGAGTATCTCCAAGAATTAGCTTATTTAATTGGTTGGAAGCTTGTAGGGTATGACAGAAATAAATGGAGAGTTCAGTTAGCTAACGCTCTCTCTATTTATAAGAAAGCAGGCACAAAACAAAGTATTCAAGCTGCTCTTAACAGCTTGTTCAGTGAGGATGGTATTGATTTTGATTCCCACATGACCGAACTATGGGAGTCTTACATACCATTTTTAATTTTATATGCTCTAGCTACTGAATCAACATTATTTAAAAACTTCTCTACACTATCAGTAGCTGACGCTGAAAGTTTAGGTATTGATAACTACGATTTTGATAACTTTGAGGATAATATCAGAGCAGGCGTAGATAATATCTTATTAAAATTATTTAAGAAACATCCTGAGTTATTTAAATTAGGGGCTGTCCCTTTCCCCCAAAACTCTGAAGATTTTGTCTTTAGATACAGAAATAAAGTTTACGAGATCCCACCATTTGAAGAGATCCCATACTACATCACTTCAGAGGTAACTGCTGATTTCTTAGACTCATTAGAAGAGTTTCTGTATTGCTATGGAGTCAATGAAGAATTTGCCAGAAAAGTCCGACAGTATATCCAAAGAAAAACTATAGATGATCATTCAGATTTTGCAATTGATAACTCTTGGTTGTTCTTCACCTCTTCATTAGAGATGCCACCTAACTGGGGTAGTTTAACTACTATTACAGAAAAGGATAAGGTTAAGTATTTATCTTTATGGAATGGAAAATCATCTCATTACTTATTAGAATTCAACGCAGATAGTTTCGATTTCTCTAAAGTTGATTATACTCCTGACTCTAAATATGCAATTATACAATCGGCTAGGTTAGCAGATGAGCTTTCTCCCGCACACGCGATCCCATTAACCAGAGCCTACCTAAGTGCCGTAGACGCCTACGATGACGCCAACACGTCATCGCTAGCAGAGATAGTTTACGATTATGCAGACTATCCTGCGTCTCTTAGCTCCATGTCTTTTGGGAACGTTGCTTTGAGCGGTCTGGATATCCTTCAAGGAAACTACCTAGAATTTAGTTCGCTCGGAAGAAGACTCACTCAATCAATTTATTCTCCATCAGCAGAGTTCGAGTCTGGGAGCATCAATGAAGGTGGGACCTTTAATACAAGTGCCCATGTGGTTGCCCCAAGAACCTCCCTAAGAAGAAGAAACCTGAAAAACGCTATTAACCTGTTTGGCTTCTATGACAGAACAGGCTTTAACCCACCAGTATTCAAGATAGGTAAAATACCAGGGTATACCTATCTTGAAGACTCAGAATTAATCACCAGAGGACTAATTCCATCTTCTATGGAGTTTAGGTCAACTGATTCCTTATGCAGTGGGTTAATGTCTTCTATTCCTGATGTCTATAAATTATGTTCTCCTAACCATATAAATCCTTACTTTGGTTACTACTTAAGTTCTACAATTCCAGTAAGAGGAGAGCTACCTTACCAAACTGATCTTCAAGGATCTTCTATGTATGAGGATCGAGGATCTCTAGACCCTCTAATGTATTTGATCTATAAGATAGAAAGAAGGAAGGTAGAGGGACAGATTCAAAAAGAACTTCTAGAAGATCCTAGAACTTTTGCTGAAAATACTTATTGGTATAACTTCTCTGGGTCTGAAGCTAACCGAAGGATCTCTTGTGGTAATACTGCTTTAAGTTCTATCGACGGTTACTACAATTATTCATTTGGCAGAAAGCTGCACATGCTTTACCATCAGTATGTCACAGCTTTTAATTATCATCCACTAACAGCACAAAAATACTCTGAGACAGTTACTGACATAATCACTCACTGTTTTGGTAGTATTCTTAGGAACTCTGATTTTGAGTTGAGGGGAGACATTGCTAGAGATTTTAATTTATACACCTCTTCTCTTAACGATCCCAAACCTCTTACATTAAGATCTACAGTTTTCTTACAGAACTCAGAAGTTTATGATACAGTTACGCAATCAACCTCTGTTTACGGGATTGCGAAGAAAGCAGTAGCAGACTCAACGGTTGAGTTAGTAAATTCAAAACTTATAAAAGATGTAGATGTAGTTCACACGGCTAACTCTTCGACTAAGAACAGTTTTGAATTTTTAGATCTCCAAAACAATCAAGCAGGGTCATATGCTAAAAACAATACAATTGTAAAGCTAAAAAGCTTAGGCGGATTACCAAGGCTAAGATTCATTGTTGAAGGCTCAGACTTCACTGACGCATCAGGAATATTCAGAGCCGAGAACTTCTTGAGCCCTAATCACAAATTCAGCGTGACTATCAAAGGTTTAGCAGCATACGATACTGGAGAAAGCTCCGATGCTCAAATAGGTGTCTGGGTCCACACCGTAAGTAATTCAACTGGGCCTTTCGGCACTAGCTACCACTATAATCCTACGACCAGGGACTGGGACCCAGTATTCATAAAAGATATAACTATTGAAAATATATTAGAAAATTATACACAAGTTTTATCCTTTGATCAGAAGGATGTGACGGGTGTTATAACAAGATGTCTAGCCCCAGCCACAGATCTAGAAGGATCTTCTCTTACAACGATTGGAATTCCTAGTTATGCTAGTATAAAGACTGATCCTTTGGAGGTGTTCGAAGAACAGTATTTCTCAGAAGTGTCAGCCACCTTTAATACCATTTACGGGTGTAGAAGTGCCATGACTAGCTCTACTCATAATGTCGGACAGACATATGTTGTAGAAGTTTTTATGATTCCAAATCTAGACAACTATAATAAGTTTGTCCTCTTAGATAATATTAGTTTAAGAGATGATACTCTAAACGACTACACTAAGATAGATTTAGCCGGAGAGCCGATAGCTCCATTAAATTACTGGTTATGTGACCCAATTCAAATGGAGCTAACAGAGGAAGAAATCAGAACAATTATGAGATCATTCGCAGTCTTCTCAGGCAAAGATCGACCGACTGGCTTCCTCAGTAGAAGGTCAACCCAAACCTCAGCAGTCCATTATGATGAGGGTGGAAGTAGACTAAGTTACAGAGATTCCCCTGCATGGTATGGACCTACATTACATACTACTAAACAAATAACTAATATTAGTATACACTAAAAGGATTTAAAATGATTGGAGTAGTAGAAGTATACAAAGGTGATGAAAAGATAATTGAAGAGCCTAATATGACGATGGACCATTTAGGCAATCAAATTGCCTTTTGGATGTCTCTCCCTAGAGGATTCTCAGGGATAGAGACTGCTTCTGCTTTGTATGATTCGTCAAATTATACCGTTAGAGCAGCCAGCCTTGCGAAAGATGCTGATGGGTATAATCGACATGCTCACGCTGATCCTGTATCTAGTTTCATTGCGGCTGATGGTATTTTTAGAGTCTATTCTTACGAAGGAGACTCATCCACCAGCTATAGAACGGAAAAAGCCGCAAGCTTCTACGCGGCAGATTATCAGGGTGGTCCATCGAGTATTCAAACAAGATTTGCTGTATTGCCTGAAGATTCCAAACCGACTATGACAAGATTGGAATCTAAATCGACTAAAGTATTAGGTGTGCCTAGTAGTCTAGATTTAGGACATAATTTAAACTTAACTATCAGTGGAAACGCCTACAAACCTGCTGGTTGCTACGCCCCAGCAGGAAATAGCACATTTTACGTTTGGAGTTCTATTCCAAATGTTAATGCCGCTGCTGGAATTACTAACCTAACAAATACCACAGGATTTAATTCAGCACAGGGTGTTACAGCAAAAGCTATTGATTCTAGAGGATTTATTAGAGTAACTCAAACTACTTTAGGTGAAGGGAAAACCAACGAGAGTAACCAGAGTTATTTTAATGGTTTACTAATATCTTACACAGGAGCACAAGGTTTATATAATAATTTTGAAGTAGCTCATGTTTTAGGTATAACTAAACCAGACTTCCTTTGCTTAAATTTCTTTGGAGGAGTATATACTATAGGATTATGGGGATTTGATGTCCAAAAGATGATTTCTAAAGGAATGTATCCTCCATACTCTCAATATGGCCTTGATGAGATAGATTATAAGTTATTTGCAAGAAAAACTTTTAATAGAGATCTAACCTATTATGAAGGAACTAGTCAGAATTTCTCAGAGATTCAGACACTAAAAATAAACTGGAAACTTAAGTTCGCATGAAAAATTTTATAGAAAATTTGAGTATTGATGGTCATCTACAGATCGCCAAGGTATTTCCTGATGGCGCTGAAGAGATTATCTTTGATGACCATAATATAATCGTTTCTGGTATGGGCGTAGGTTTGGCTCACTTATTCTCTTTGTCAGGCCCAGGTAATATACTTGAATATCAAATAGATCGCTTCCAAATAGGTATAGGCGGTTCTCAAGGCAGAGAAGTTGCCTCTACAAATGAATTAGCTTTACCTCTAAGCTCGCTTGAAGAGTATGGGGAGAACGCCTTGCTTTATGTATTAAATGGCTACCATGCTTATCAGGTAGACAATATAAGCGCAGGACAGGAATGGTTTGGCTATATACCACAACATAAAGTTAGCAGAGTGGGCGATAGTAGTGTTAGATACACTATCGTAATTGATAGAGATTGTGCTAATGATTTAACTACTTCTAGAGGGGCGGAATCTCCTATTAATGAGGTAGGACTGTTTATGAAGAATCCTATGGGCGATAAGAGCGGTGGACAAAATATAGACACCTCTATCCTTGTAGCTTATAGATATTTTAGTGGAATTGTTAAGACAAGTGATTTTGCTTTAGTTTTCAGATGGACAATTAATTGGTGATATTATGGCGGCAGCAAGTTATTTATATAATCTATTAAACAGAGCTGAAGTTAATGGCTCGCACAAATTATTATCTTGCTGGACTGAAGGAGTCACAAAGTTCACAGCAGGATCATTCTATAACTTTGAGCAAGATAACTTACCTCTGTATGATTTAGAGGAGAGAACTTACTTCAACTGGCAAAACGCAGGTTTTCCCTCAAACGAGCCTCACTCAATTCACCTGTTAGTATCAGCACACGCTCCAGAAGAATTAATAAACTGTAACTCTAATATCTTTACCACTCTCCAAGACGCTGTTGATGCCCTACCGAGGAATATCACTGTAAACACTAGAATTACTGTAGCTTCCTTCGGTGACTTGGGATCACTACGACTAGAAGGCATTACTGTAGACACAAACAAGAATTTAGAAATTGTTAACCTTAACGCTTTCGATAAGCCTGGAAACTACTTATTCGATACATCACTCCCGGCAAGCGGAACTAAGCCAGGAGAGTATGAAGCTATTGTCTCTTCCATAGTTGAGGTCAATGATCAAGCATCTTATGGATTATACAAAGGATTTTACTCTTCAGGATCAACTAACTTAGGAGCCGACGGCTTCGGCACTGGTGGATTAGCGAACTTTTTCCTCCGACCTGACGAGGGTGTCGCAGCAGGCTATAGACCTAGAGTAAAGAACTTTGATATTGATCCATATGTGTTCTCCTCAGTGCCAGGGACCTTAGACCCAAGGTGTGTCAGCGCATATACTTCATTTACAACAATAGTTCCTGGCAATGGTAGATTTAATAGTAAAGAGGTTGAGTTATCTAGACTTAGTGTAGGTTCCGTTGTCTTAAATCCATTAGGCGTTTCTCTATTTGATTATAGAGTTAATAATCTCGGAGCTAAAGTAACAGTTAGAGAAGAGACGGAAGATGCTATTGAATTATTTGATTTCTTTTTATATGATCCTAGCTCCTTTAATCAGATGACTGGAATAGCTAGCTTCAGAAGAAAGCAAGAAAATAATTGGAATAGTTATCAATCTTCTCCTCTTGATAATATTATTAAAACAACCTTGTATGGAAACTCCCTACAATTAGTCGAATTAAGTAACTGTAGTGGAAGAATTTGGCTTAGAGGATTCTACTTAAATGGTAAAAGTGCTCCTATCCCATTACCTATAGGTATAAAAGTTGATGGATGTCCAGAAGTTCAAATAGAATCATGTGCCATAAGTGATTATAATACATATGGATTATGTGTGGTAAACTCTAAGGTAACCATACATAGAAGTTTTTATGTGTATAGATGCTACGGAAAAGCTCCCAACTACACAGCATTATTTGGAAGTATAAACTCTACAAGAGTTGTCGATGTTTCTGGGAGATTGTCCAAGCCATGGACAACGAACATTAAATCTTTAGACGCCCCAGTAAATGATAACACAGCAGGTGTCTACGCTGTAAACAGCTTAATAGACTTTGCTGAGGATGAAGTTTTCAACCATAACCTTAGACTTACTGCCCCATTATTTGATCTGGACAATCCAGCCAATGTTAAGTTTAGACCAGGAAATCATAACTGTAGAATTATATCAAGATGTTCAACAGGTCTTAGATTAGAGAACTCAAGGCTATCAGGTGGTCAAGGACCTTTTATTGCAAACTATGCTAGTGAAGCAGCCAAATCATACAAAGATTATTTTTACATTGAAGGCAACGCAAACTATGGTATTCACCTAATCCATAGTTCCTTTAAATTCAATGGCGGTCTTCATGTGTTCCATAATACTAGAGGTCTAAGAGTAGAGAATAGTAAGATCGCTCTTGATACTTTTAAGGTTGATCATAACCATCTCTATGGTCTCAAACTAGATAATTCTCATTTTACCTATGGAGTAGTCCAACTATCTTCAGTAGAGCCCTTGTCTGATTTTACTGTAGACGTTCAAACCCAACTATACCCAAAGAGTAATCTTAATAAATTCTCTTACGTCTTTGGAGCTAATGGTCAACATATTCTTGCGAATAATTCAACTATTAAGCCGGGTCCTTTCTTAGATCCAAAACATTTATATTTTGGTCGATTCTTATTAGTGGATGCTCACGGTGTGAACGATCAAGGAGATTGTTTACCTGGAGTAATGATTGAGAACTCGGATTGTGAGTTTATTCATACAGTATCAATTAAGGGCAATTTAGCTGATAGAATTCTTGCAGGAGGTCACTTTAGTATTAAGGACGGCTCTACTGTTAAATTCTTAGGGACAGAAAACTGTATGACCTGTATGGTTTCTGATGGACTTCAAACATTTGCTTCTTTGAGGAAGTTTATTGGTGTATTGGTTGACGATCACTGCGATGTCTCCTTTAGAGGTCCAACAGCACTTTACGATGGAGCTGTTAACGTTTACGCTAAAAACAATAGCACAGTTAAATTCGAAGCACATAAAACAGATGATACTAATTTAGACATCAGCGGCTTTAACTTAGAGAACCCTAGAAACCATACGATGGTTGAAGTAAAAGCAATGAGAAGCTGCCTAGTTGCTGATAATAACTCTAACATTATTATGGAAGACCTCGGTGACTATGCTTCTTATTGGGATGCAGCAGAGGGCTATCTAGATTCTACTAACTACGATACAACAAACAAAGCTATTTACACGTCAGCAGGGTTCTTCCAGTTCTACCCAAGCCCAAATGCAGATATCAATGTTTATACTGATACAAGATATGCAACGGCACTAACTGAAAGAGGAGAATCAGTTATCTATAACGGCTCTCCTGGTAATTTCTGGTGGGGATTCGATAAGATAACTTATCAAAATGATCCTTATGAGTTCTCTGCTGTGACTAACGGTGGTCTTTGTGTAAAGGCTCAAAACAACTCGAACGTAAGAGTTAAAAACGTTCACTTCCCTTGTGGCTGGTGGAATACCAGTGGGATTATCTATGATGCTTTTGATACAACGGATGAAGGAAATTTCTGCACTAAACTATTTATTTGGAATATTTCAAATAACTCTACACTCCACGCAGATCACTTAACGGTGAGTTCGTTGTATCCAAAAGATGCAGGATACTTTGGACCTTCTGCTGTGTGGACTTC
>Ga0099846_1000926_pt1 | contig 12061 bp, 6 predicted proteins | sample CB_VirMetaG_FD_78180 | JGI IMG/M metagenome (GOLD analysis project Ga0099846, IMG submission 78180) | Freshwater to marine saline gradient viral communities from Chesapeake Bay - CB_1504_1 Viral MetaG | ecosystem: Environmental > Aquatic > Marine > Coastal | place: USA: Chesapeake Bay | collected... | reverse complement strand
TTAAAATACTCACCCGAATTTGCATAAGAGTAATCACCGTGAGATTCTCTAGCCATTTCTTTACCATAAGAGTAAGCATCTTTAAATTTTTCACCTGTTTTAAGAGGCTTTGGATTTTTATTTGCTAGTCTGTATGCAGCTAAAAACGTTACTTCTTTATTTAATGTCTCTGTTCCTTGGAATGTACCAAACAATATTGTTGATGCAGTTCCTACTATGTTGTTTCGTTTTATACCTTCAAGTGTTCTGAACCTTGAATTAATTTCTCTCCTATTTATGTCAATACCTACACCACTTTGAGTGACTATTTGGTTACTTTCTATAACGTTTTCTACATACGCTCGTGCTAATGCACGCTCTTCAGATTTAGTAAGCGTAGTAGGAAGTGGTATAACAAATTTTCTATTATCAAGACTAGGGTCATTTGTGCGACCGTACAATTGCGCATATGTAAAAGTAGTTGTCTTTCTAGGGTTAGTTAGGCCTTTAGAAGCATTGTCGCCTAGTATTTCAATAGCAGTATTCATTAACTCGTTATAAGTTTCAGTAGCGCCATACTTACCCATAATCATACTAGCAGACATTGTAGGTGTATTAATTAAGTTAATTATTGGTGTAGCAAAAGAAGTTAAGTAGTAATAAAAACCTAAAGATCCTGCAACATTTGCACCTGTATTCCATCCTCCTAAATCAGGATTTACGTTTTTTTGTAAACTTCCAGTAAACCTATCTTTAGCGCCTAAAAGTTGTGATCTTAAATTTTGATCTTGAATAGTATCTACCTCTCGTCCTAAATTTTGTATAGCGTCTTCCACTGCGGGTACACCATCTAAAGTCGCTATCTGACGCGCTTGCATAAATGCTTGAGAACTAAATACTCTATCTACAGGTTCTACAGAGAAACCTAAATCTTTATTTCTAGCTAATGCCCCTAAGTACGCAGAGTTTTGTGGTAAATTTTTAATAAAAAAAGTAGTAAGCTGTTCTTTTAGATCCTCTCTTAGCTTTTGTTCAAGTTGAGATTTCTTTTTTGAATTACTATCTATTAATGCAATGATTTTTTTAAATCCTTTCATAGATGGTAAAGCGGACACATCTTTAATTATCTCGTCATTTTTTTCTAAATAACCCGCTCCTCTAATTGTTACTCCTTCTTGCTGTCTTAATTTATCTACTACTCTTTTTGCTTTATTTTCATTATCAACAGATGCTTTTACTAATTCTCCATTCTTTTCAAAAAATATCCAGTAGTTACCCATACGAGAAAAACTTACATAGTAGTTAAGCCTTTTATCTAAGTACATCTGTTTTATTTCTTCTTGTAACTCTCGTCTTTGCGTTGCAGATTCAGCAAGTTCATCTATAGTGTTCTCTACTGATCTTACATAACGCTCGTAATTATTACGACTAAAGTTACCCATATCTCTATATAGTTCTTTACCCATTTCATCGAGAGCATCATACATTGGTCTGACTTTGGCGTATGCTTTCCTTTCAACAGCAGTTTGCATATCAGATAACTCTAGACTCGCATCTACATTAAAATAACTAGAAGCATACATGGCTTTACTTAGATCTTTGCTCTTTTTATTTTTCCTATTAGCATGCATATAAGCGCTAAGTTTATCGCCCAATGCTCTTGCTTCGTTTAGATACATAGCCGTAAGGTCATGATACCTTTTTACAGCATCTCTATATTGCGTAAAGGCTTGAGATATCTTTGTGTTTAATTCAACGCTTCCATAGTCTCTTCTAGCTATAGCTTTGGCTAATTGCTCAGGTGGCACTAAACCTCGCCAAATACTTCTCATACCCCTACTAATATTAGTGGGTTTGAGGTTAACTAATATATCTAAAAATTTATCTAGTTTACTTTCAGATTGACTATTATAACTGTTACCAAATGCTTCATCTAAACTTTGCTCAATATCATCATACTTAGTAGCTTCTTCTTCAAATGCGTTAGCCGCTGCTTGCTCTTGTATTTCTCGCCTATCTAGTTTTGGAGTTACACGTCTACCTTCTCTAATACTTTGCTCTACCGCAGCTAGTTCGCGTACTGCTCGGCCAGCATTCATACTATCAATATCTCTTATATTTAACTCAGGCACTCGTTGATTGATATACTGCAAAGCATCTCTAGCCTGACTACCAACTTCTTCTATATTATCTTGGGTTATAGGTTGATTTATTATTGGGTTTGCTCTATTTATTATGTCAGTCTTAACTTCTTCATTAATCTCAGTTTCTAACGGAACTAGAGGTTCAACCCTGGCAGTCTTTTTATTTTTCCCTAGGGTATAGGTAATTTTTTTATTATCTACGGAATCAATTTTTATACTTTTAGTTTTTTTATCTCGTATTAATTCTCTTACTTTATCTTTTATTGGGCCGTCTTCAAAAAAAGTTTCTACCTCTTGGCTACGTGCGTCAAAAAACTCTCTACTGTTTTTTGGTAAATTATTTTCTTTTTTATAATCTACTACTTTTTTACCTTCAGCTTTAGCTAGTTTATTTACCTCGTTGTTGAAGGTTTTTAGATTAGCAAATTTTATAAATTTAGCAGGCTTTAAATCTACAGGTGTTATTGGAGCGTCGACTTTTGTTTCTCGTTTTGTAGGATCGATAGCTCCTCGTACAGCAGCATCCACCCCTCCAGTGTCAGGTCCCTCAGCGGCTCCGGTAAGTCCTTCACTTTCTCCGGGTCTGGGTTCTGTAGGAACTGCCATGCCAGCTCCAGTTGTTTCTGTGTCAACATCTGCGACCTCTCTTTCTGTAGTTGTTTCAGGGGTTATTTTTGATGTGTCTATATTTTTTATTTCTTCTTCTAGTTGAGGTTTTACTCTAGAGCGAAGTAGCTCTACCTTCCCTGTAAACGTATCTTCAAAATTTAAATTATTTATATCTTCTGGCGTTATACCTGCATCCTGCAATACAATATCTACTTCTTGCTCAGTTACAGGTGATACATTAGATAATTTAAGGCTTTCTATTGGTGCAGCTACTCTTTCTAATATATTATTTACGTTATCTAATGCTTGTATTTTACGAACTGGCTCTTCTGCAGTTTCTACTTCAGCCTTTCTTTTTTGTATTTGTTCTAAAACTTTTTTCTCTGCTTCTTGCTTTTTATTTTGGTATTTATTTATAGATCTATTTAATGAACCCATTGGAGTACCAATTAAAAGAGCGCCGGCAATAGAATTTAAATACGCTTTGTTTGCTTCATCTCCAGTAAGAGGTCTACCTGATTGCGCTCTCTGTAAAACTGTTTGTGCTACTTCTTGTACAATTTCAAAACCTGCACCTGCCGCCGCACCTTTACCCAAAGTTTTTAAAGCTGCCTCTCTACCACTTGGAGTGTTAAATTTAGCTAAAGCGTTATCTGCTTTAGTTACTCCTTTACTTATTGCATTAGCTGTTTTTGCGCCCAAACCCTGTCTAACCACGCCTTTTGCTGTTTCTTCAGCCGTTTTTGTACCAAATGCACCAAGTAGTTTTGCAAGTGGTTTATAAAATACTGCGCCTACTCTAGTTAAAGCAGTTTGGAAAGTTGCTGCTCCAGTTGCTTTTAGTATACTAGGACCCTTTTTTTGTTCTCCGCGATCCGCTCGTTCTCTATCTGCCGCGGCTTGATCCGCTAAATTATCAACTAAAAATTGAGTAAAGACTGTACTAAAAAATGCTATTGGAGCGCCGACTCCACCTGTAACTGCACCGGTTGCAAACGCTGCTGCGGTTGGCGCAGCTAAAAAACCTGCTGTCCCTGCTATTGTTTCTTTAGCCCATTGAACAAAATCGCTACCACTTTTAATATTTTCAACGCCTCCTACCATTTCTTTATCTATTTGCCCTGCTTTGAGTAGCGCATCGGCAGCAGACTCATCACCTGTAAACCCATATTTAAGTGCTTTTTTTGCTTCAAATATATCATCAAATGATTCTTTAAATACATCAACAAACGATGCGCGTTCTGGCGCTTCTGGCGCTTCTGGCGTTTTTACCTGCGGGGTTAAAGTAGTAGTTAATTGTGGAGTTTCTGTAACTGCTGCCTGCTCAAGAGCTGGCATTTGTTCGTCATCTGGGGTAGTTTGCGGAACAGTAGTAGAAGGGAATCCAACACCTTCCATTATTCGTCTATCTACATCTGCATAAATAAACTCATCCGGCGTTCCATCGGGATAGTCAAACGTTCCTATACCTGGTATTTTAATTCGACGCATTATTAATTAGGAATGTCTTTTATTTTGTACCCACTAGAAAGCTTAGGTTTGTTACTTGGAACTAAATACTCCTGTATCAAGCTAGTAAACGCCTGTTGCGTCTTCAAAAATTCTTTTTGTTGTTCCGCTGGTAATGTTGAAACCATAAAATTTTGTAAGGGGTCATTTGCGCTCTTTAAAATACCAATCGCCGCACGCCTAAATGCTTCCTCTTCTTTATATATTGTCTTAGCAAACTCTAGTTCAGTTTCGACTTTTAGTTTATATTGCTGAAAGTTATTGTTAGCTAACGCAACTTCTTTATCATTTTGTATTTTTAATCTTTGGTTGATTAAAGTTAAACCATTGTTAAGTTGTGTTTGATCTAAGTTAGCTAAATTTTTTGTTAAATCTGAAGTCACAGTAGCTATACTATTATTAACAGAAGCATTTAATTCAGCGCCTTTTAGCGCTGCTTGGTCTCTTCTTTGTTTATCCCCAACAAGTCTTGCTTCATCTGCTTGAGATTGAGTGATTTTTAACTTAGCTATATCATCTTCAATACCATCATATTTATCTTGTATACTGTTAGCAGTATCAACACCGATACCTATAGCTTTTGCTAGACCAACAAAAAGAGGGTCATTAGACGATGCTAAAGCAACACCTGCTTTAACTAGTGAGTTACCCAACATATCACCCTTTTTCCTACCAAGTTTTTTATTTAACTTAGCTAAGTATTCATTAAATGGTTTTCTAAACTCTTCTAATTTTTGAGTTTCCTCTACTGAATATTTACCTATACTTTCTACAGCAGCGTTAATATCTTTTTTACCTGCTTCTAATACGTTTACTAAATTTTCACTACTTGCTTTGAGATCACTACGAGATTTTTTATAGTTAGCACGTAACTCATCTATCATTTTGGAATCTTCAGAAACAGCGGGTTCTTCTGTCTTAGGCTCTTCTTTTTTAATTTCTTCTTTTTTTGGTGGTGTTACTGGAGGCTCTGGAGGTTTAACCATAGACTCTTGCGATAATTTAGACGCCATAAATGGCTCGCTTTCCTGCGCACTCTTAACCTTTTCTTGTTTAGAAACTTGCTCCATCTTCTTGTCATAAGCATCGCCTAAATTCAAATTAGAGAACTCTTCTAAACTCATATTAGAAGGGTCTTCACCTCTCTCCATTGCGGCTTCTCGCATGTATTCACTACCAGGCTCTATAAAGAATGGATCATCAGGTTTTGAATCAGGTTTACCAGGGTATAACACACGAGTGTCCATTGGCTCTGGCCCAGGTGCGGTTAACTCAGATGGGTCAGTAGTTGGCGCTAATGCTTTTAATTCGTTTATAACATTTTCACGATCTCTAATTAAATCTACAGGCATTTTACCTAACGCACCAAACTCTGCTATTCTTTTATCGAGATCGTCTAAACGTTTTCTTAAATACCCACCATCTTGAAACGATACCTTACCGCCTTCAAACATTCTTACTGCGGCTGGGATGCCTCTTGTTTCTCTGCCTTCTGGTTCTTTGTAACTACTAACTATACCACCTGCCGCCGCGCCTGGAATAGATCCGGGAGCTGACATGTTCATAGCTTCACTACGTGGTACATTACCCATTTCAGGAGATGACATTGCAACTAAGTTTGGATTAACCATTTGTGGGTTTTGACTTTGTACTGTTTCAGCAATAACTTGATCTTTAACAGGAACAGCGCCGATGCCTTGTTGTATCATCTCTTGGTTTGCAGCAGCGTTTCGCATATTTTTCCTGCTTGTTAATTCTGCCATTGCAACCGCTTGTGAAATATCCACAGACGGCATTCTATTTGAAAGAATATTTACTAATTGTTCGTCCGATGCTCTTTTTGCTAACGATGCTTGTTCAAATAAACTTGCCATGCTTATCCTCTATTAAATAAGTTAAATGCTCCTAATCCTGCGATACCCAAACCTAACGCTTGCTGGAATGGACTTGGTGGTTGTTGATACAACTGTGTAGACATAGGAGAAACAGGCCCCAGACCTCTAATAGCAGACGAATACGCGGCTAGCTGTTGGTATGGATAGTCCTGTTGTCTTAAGAAATCTTGGTAACGCAGATCTAACAATCTTTGTTGTTCTGCTTGCTCTAATGTACCTGCTCTTTCTAGTGCTGATAGCCTTTGTAATTCTGCTGCTTGTTGCGCTCCACCGATAGCTGCAAGTTGTCCTGCACCTGCTAGCTTAGCTTGTCTATCTCTTTCAAATTGTTGTTGGGCGCTTTCAAATGCTGCTTGAGAGCCTCTAGTTTGTATATCTGATAATCTTTGATTTATATCACTTATTTGTTGTGACTCGATTAATCCTTGTCTTGAACCGCCAAAAGCACCTGCTCTTGCAGCAGCGCTACGAATACCTTGTAATGCTTGCTGACCTTCTGTTGTAGCCTTTCTTTTTGCAATATCTGTTACGGCTTGTTGGTAAGGTGTCATATAGACTTGCGCCTGTGGTGTACCAAATTCTTGCGTGCCTTGTAGCGCAGCTAGTCCAGCAGCAGGATAGTATTGTGATGGCCCCATTGCTTTTGTTTGTTCTAAAGAACTTACTTGTGCATCAGACATTCCTGCAATTCTTTCTCCTCTATAGGGAGTGTACTGTCTAGCAGATAGTCGTTGGGCTTGCTTTGCTATGTCTTCAGCATAAGGAACAAGAGATTCTGGCATTTGTACTTGGTATGCAGTTTGAGTTGAACTACCGCCACCTCCACCACCGCTACTTCCACCATAGAAGCAGAATGCATCCATTAACCATCTAATATTTAAAATTTTCCCAAATAAAATCATATTATTTCCTTAACCAACGACAGTCTTTTTTATACATTTCAAACACTATTATATCACCGTTGTTATCGTGCATATTTTCCCATCGAGTTTTTTCTCTAAAACCTAGTTTAAACGCAACATCTACCATTCTTTTATTCATGCTATTAATAATACCAATAAGCAAATCAACATGCAAAACATTAAAAGGAAAGTCAAAAGCAGCATACAGTAACTGTCTTGGTCTTGTCTGAAGTCCTTTAATACTTCCAAGATGGATCTGAACACTTCTTCCAAGAAAGTTATTGTAGCCAATAACCCACCTAATGTATTTGTCTTTATCCAACCACACCAACGTTTTAAGGTCTGGAGTGTATTGGACCCCTGCTGTTTCATATAAAATCTTCTCAGCCGCTAAGCGGTCTCTCTCCCTCCTTGGTATTATGACCATACTATGCCGGCAAATAATCCTCTGCGTCTATTTCTGGTGGTTGAGTTTTTTTGCCACTTTTAGCCATTCTAACTCTTTCCATCATTCTATAAAGCTCATCTGCTCCAGCATCACTAGAACCATTACCTAAACTTGATACTACGTCAGCAGGTACAATAAATTCATCTTTAGATAATGCTACTTCTTGTTCGTTTTCAATATCTCCATAAACTTCATCTGACATTCCGTCACCATTACCCTCTACTTGGCCTTCTGTTTGTGGTAGTGAAGTGATACCACCTTCTTGAAATTTAATTGGTCTTGTGCCATATTTTACTGTTTCAGGTGTCATCCAATTACTACTGCTACCTGGGACAGTATATCTTGTTTCTCTTGTATAAATTGGCTCACCACTTGCTGTATAACCGCTAACAACATCTCTAAACATTCTATTACTTGCACCTGGTATATATGCTTTTTCTCCAAGTTTTGTAAATGATGTCCATTTAGTGTAAGGTTTAAAAGTACTAGTGCTTCTGCTACCCGATGCTTTTTTTGTATCTGCAATAACATTTGGGCTACCTGTAACTTGTTCGCCTGTACCTATACCTGCACCTGCACTTGGCGCAGAGCCTATACCTACTGGGCTTTGATAATCTTGCGGTACAAAACTTCTATAATCATACCCACGAATGTTTGGATTAAATACATCATACCCAAATTCTGTAGTGTTCACAGGCATTGCGGCTGGCATAGCACCCATACCATATCTAGCTCCACCTAAAATACCAGGAGCAAACGCCATTAAGTTACCTTGAAATGCACTAGCTGGAACGTTTTGTGTAAAAGCAAGAGGGGGGCTACTTGGTAATATATCTTGCGCTGTAGTTGTTTGAATTTCTTCAGGCATTGGTGGGGGTATATCTTCAGGCATTGGAGCTGCCATACCTACATTTTCTACAGGTGCTGGCGGTTCTCCCAAACCTAATTCGCTTGGGCTAGGTGGAGGGGCTAACGCAGGGGCAGCATCAACAATACCACCTTCTTGCATTTGTTTTATATGTCCACCTTCTTTAGCGTATAACCCGTAATTAGGGCCAAAATAACCATACTCTCTACTACCATAACCTGCACCTGGGAAAGTAGTAGAAACGCTATAAGGTTGTGCCATTTCGATTTCTTTTCTTTTTCTTTTTTCTTCTTCAATTACTTCTGGTGGCACAGACATTGCTCCCACTGCGCCTGCACCTAGACCTGAGTATAAATCTTTTTTATCTATATAAAGTGGTTCTGGTCTAGTTGGGCCAACATCGCTTATAGTTCTTGTTTCAATACCGGGTATTCTAAATTTATCTGTTGGAGCCTGCATAGCTTTCAATTCAGCTTGTGCATAATTTCTAGTAGCATCTAATTCGGCTTGGGACATACCTTCTCTAAGTCCATAATTTTTTGATAACTCAGGATACTGCTCCATCACAGAAGCTATACCGGTAGGGCGTTGCGCCGCTGTTGTACCAGCCGTGCCAAAAGCGTCAGGTTGAAACACTTGCGGTCTAGAAAGATTAACTTGGCCAGGAGACATTTGATTTATAAATTGCTGTTGTCTAGCTGTTTCTGCTTGCCTTCTCGCATTCATTACAGCAGTTTTTTCTGGCGAAGGCCCGAATGCTTTTTGTGCAGCGCTTGCCGCACCGTATGTAGCTCCTGCCATAATACCTGCATTTAAAGCATCTTTTTCGTCTGTCCCCATTAATCTTTGCCCTGCAAACTGAGCTGCACCTGTTAGTAAAGATTTACCAATTCCTGAACCTAAAAACTTCCCTGCGGTACCTAAAAATCCTGTACTCCCAGCAGTAGCTTTCATTGCCGCAGTCCCTGCAGCAGGAGCCATTGCAGTCAATGCAATCGGTACAGCTATCTTTAGAAAGTCTTTAAATTTAAACATTTCAGGTAACCCAGTCTCTGGATTAACAGACACCATGCCAAGAGATGCTATACCCTGAACCTCTTCAGGTGCCATATGCACGAGCATAGAATCACCATTTCTACCTTTATCCGCGATAGCTTGAGCGGCTTCTACCATACCACCTTCTTGGAATTCATCTCTTTGTGTTATTGTTTCGTTGGGAGGGAGTTTAACGTCTCTTTTACTTAACGCGCCCATTAATAACGGCAAAGCTCCTTTTGAAGATTCTTTAATTTTTTTCGACATATTATGCTACCTTTAGTGTGCCACTATCATTGTAGACTGTTCCTGTTGCTAGTCCTGACGCTGATGTGGGTAAGTTAGTCAATACAATATTTAGCTCTCCTGAAGTTTCATTGAAAGCCTGATCTATTATAACATTTTGATTCTGATCTAGCACCTGTAATCTTGCAGTTTGGAAGACAGGAGGAATTTCGTTTTGTGAAAAGAATAATCTTAATACACGATTTAACTCGTCAAAGTATCTTCTCTCATATGAATCTGGTGGTATCGGTAATACAGGTACTGCCATTATCGTCTTCCGTCTGTTCTAATATCAATTCGTGGTGTGCCTAGTTGCCATTTTGTGCCTACTAAATCACTACCATCTATTCTAAGTTTTAACTGCCTACCTCTAACTCTTATATCTATTTGGTTAGTATACAACTCTTGAGGTGATAATGCACTAGCTTGTACTGATTTCCCTGTCTCGCTAGTATAACTCCCACCTGTGTAATCTCTGGGTGTAAGGGTTAAAGTAACATCTGGGTTTACAGATTCAGAGCCTGTAAATGTTAAATCAGGTATCATTCTCCAGACAAAGCTAAATTGATCGCCATCTCCAATATCAAAATCAGATGATTCAATAAATGACCCTATAGCAACAGAACCTGTACCTGATGCATCGTCAACTCCTACTTCATGGTTTAGCGCTCGTCTATTATAATCAAATGCTATCGGAGATTGTCTAAGTCCACTATCTAACCATGCACTTCTACTCAATGTTCCATAATACCAAGTATTTTCTAAGTAATTAAAGACGACATAGTTATTAATCTGTGTATCTGTGCCTGTAGGATAGAACCACCATATTTCGTTATATTCTTCGTTTGTTCCTGAGATAACTTGAAACTCTTGCACATAATTTATATTATGGTAGACAAAAGTTCTAAGGGTACTTGGTAGCGCTCTAACTTGACCATCAAAAACATAAAACTTATCTCGACCCATCCAAAACACAATATTATTTGCAACAGAAACCGCATTAGGTGACATAAGTGATATGTGGCTAGCGAGTAGAGTAAAACTAAAAACGTATGGAAGACCTACGTACTGCATTGCATAAACAGCAGTGTTAGTAAATATTAATATTTCTTGCCTTGTTTTTATAGCGCTTATAATTTGACTACCTTGCTCTAACCTAAAATCCCCTGCGCTATTTGTAGAAAGTGGTCTCCAGTCTTGATAATCTTCTGAACTTGACCATCGAACAAGCAGTGGGTCGAAAGCGCCTGTACCATTTTGATTATTAGCGCCAAAACAAATAACGTGTCTCGCTTGTTGAGAGACCATACTATAGGTGACTTGTGTTGGAATATAAGCAGTATTTGCAGTTCCCGCTGCAGTAGCAATATCAAATATAGAACGCATGCGATACGTTATCTCACTACTACTTGTGTATGGCGCTCCTGTTTTCATAACATTTGTTCCGCTTTTATCAAGATAGTAGATATCTCCTTGGTATAAATTAGTTATAACATCCTCACCATAATTATCATGCACCCAAAGACGTAGTTGCTCTGCTAAATCTGAAAAACCTGTTTGTCCCCAAGAACCCGCACTCCATGTACCAGAACTCCAACCTGAAGTATATGAGAAAACTTCTTGACCTGGGTTAATTTGATACTCTCCAACAATAGTGCTACCACCACCTGACCCTGCGCTAGTAGCTGCTGTATCTACCGTAATAGTATAAGAGTTTGCATCGACATAGGTCAGCCTATGTTCTTTATTTAATTCAGCAGCGGGTACACCATTGACATCAGAAGAATTGATAAATGTTACATACGAACCATCATCAGCGCCATGTCCAGTGTGAGATACTGTTACTGTGGTAGAACTTAGTGTAGTTGTAAAAGGATCAACAGCAGGGTTACCAGAACCACCATCAAAAGTTTTAGCTAATCGAATCGGTGTTCTATCAGTATATGTCTGACCTTCTAGAACATAGTATTTAATGTTTGTTCCTACACCAACAAGGTTATCACCATCCAAAGCAATCCAGTTTATAAGCGTTCTTGGAGTACCAATAACTTGTGTATTAGACACTCTAGTCCAACCACCTATTTGTTCTGGGAAACCTTTTTTAAAACGTATCTTATCACTTTTATTCCAACCCATTTCATTACTATAATTGGTAATTTCTTTATTGATACCTGGCTTAAATTGTAGTTTTTGTAGTGGCATTATGCTAACTTAAATTGTTTGACACCTTGTCTATTTATAACAAGTGCATTCCCCCTTAATGGCTTGTCACCCTCTGGTACACTAATATGCACCCACGAATCAAACTCCAATATACATTGGTCATAGCCAAATCCGTTACGTACAATGTGTTCCATTAATTCTTTTGCTGTCATACCTGGCGATCT
>Ga0099846_1000915_pt1 | contig 12160 bp, 18 predicted proteins | sample CB_VirMetaG_FD_78180 | JGI IMG/M metagenome (GOLD analysis project Ga0099846, IMG submission 78180) | Freshwater to marine saline gradient viral communities from Chesapeake Bay - CB_1504_1 Viral MetaG | ecosystem: Environmental > Aquatic > Marine > Coastal | place: USA: Chesapeake Bay... | reverse complement strand
TTGTAACGTCTAGTAATGGGTGACGGTACGTTTATATTTAAACCTAATAGTTTGTGGACTTCATCAAGCCCCCAATTTACGACGACTTTATTCATCGGCAACTCCTTACTTTTAGGGATTACTGCCGTGATCTGTTTAGGATTACGGACCTTCAGCAGTAGTGCCTTGTCCCTTATGATTTCCATGTTGTTCTCCGTGGTAGTGTTTCACTACCGTTTTTTCTTGGGGCTACTCAACGCACCCCCACCTGCACGATTTTTCTTGCGGCTCTGGACTTTGTATCCATCCTTGTTTGTGCCGCCTTTACTCAATGGTTTTTTGTGGGCAATATCTTTGCCCTCACGTTTATCGGCTACGCCGTTCTTGTTTGCATCCTTACCTGTCTTGTCCATCGCTCGACGCGCACGTTGGCGCTCCATGCGATCAGAGTGTTCTCCTCTGGATTTTTGCTGTTCGTATTCTTTTTTATATGGGCGGGGTTTGTTTTTGTAAGGCATCAGTTCTTTCCGTTATGTGGGCATTCTACAACTGGACAATGGCGCTTACACAAGCCAGATGGACGTGGGTTCCAAACGTCTGCTTTAAACGCCTTCTCCATCTTACCATAAATTCCTAACCATTTCTCCCAAAGAAGTGGCTCCGAATCAATTTCATATTGGTGTTTTACTAGCTTATTTGCGACAACAAATAACAGCCCCGCTCGTACTTTCTTAATATCGGGGTAATGCTTGAACACTGACATAGCCATCAACTCAAGCTGCCCCTTGTCTGCATATTGTGCAGACCTTCCTGTCTTATAATCTATAACCCAAGCAGTTTCGGCGAGAGTGTCCACGATCAACAAGTCTGCGATACCGCGAAACCACACACGCTTACTGAAGAAGTCGCATGGTTCAAGATCAGCCGTTAGTCCCAACTTCTTTTCACACAGTTTAACACCACGCTTTTTATTCAGGGCATCAAGTGTATCTTTGATAAAGTCGAACTTTTTAGGCAGGGGTTTACCTTCGCCGATATAATTTTCACACGCTTTGTGGAACTCAGTGCCGTAGCGCATGGCTTCTGTCTCTTCGACAGGGTACTCCTTCAATATTTTTTCGTGGTAGAACTGCTTCGGACACGTCTCAAACGCTTTAGCCTTACTGAACGACCAAGGTGCTATACTCACTCACAATCTCCGTATGATTTTCCTGTGCCGCTTTCGCAGTCCACAGGTAGCCCTGCTGCCCAATCGGGTGTCCACCGCATACATTCTTCGACATATGCTTGCGCTGCATCGACCTCTTCGTCACGAACGCAGCAAACAATCGAGTCGTGTACCGTCAACACCACTTTGTATTTCTTACTTATTCTTAGCATTTGCTCGCCTATGATGCAACGTGCTAGTGCTTGGCACACGTTTTCTATTACCTTGCCACCATATATTCTGGTGCGTCCACGGCGTGTTTTATAGCTGTACTCAAGACCTTTTTCGCCCTGCTCACTACCTAAATTCTCATAGATAATGCTTAGTTTGCTCGGCATGATCAGCGAACTTTCTGCCGCTGCAACCTGCACCACACCTTTACGTCCAAACTGCGCGGCCCTTTTGTTTGCAAGCTGCTGCACCATGTAATGAGCATCGCGCCATACCTTACTAATTTTGTAGTTGGCATCACGATAGATGCTTATGATCCTACGGGCTTCATCAGGTGACACTTCAAACCCAAACGTCTTTAGCTGCACCCCGAACTTCTCGGCACCCATGCCGTAACCTGCGCCAAGGATTGTGGTCTTACCAACGAACCGTTGATCCTTTGTGACGTCCTCTTCTTCACAGTTGTATATACGTGCCGCCATTTTGACGTATACATCTTCGCCTTTCGCAAATGCGTTTGTGAGATCATCTTGCCCTGCGAACCATGCCAACACCCGCGCTTCGATCTGCGAACTGTCTGCCTCTACCAGAGTGCAGCCTTCGGGGGCGATCAGTGCCTTCTTTAGTTTCTTGGCGTTTGGCCCACGGCTCGGCAGGTTTTGTAGGTTTATCTTGTCAGCCCCACCCCAACGACCAGTGTGCGCGGCGTAGTATCTTACGGGGACCGGAAGCAGTCCACGTTTACAAATATCTATAAACCTCTCTGTACGTGTTTCTTCTAAGGTACTTTTGCTACCCAAACGTGCCGCCACCAGAGATTGCACCCGATCATCATCGTGTTCTTGCAGAGCCTTGAAGCCCTCGTCAGACTTGGCAAAGGCGTACGTCTGCTTGTTTGTTGTTGGGCTGATTTTCATCGGGGGTTCCACCCCAATAGCTTTGAGCAGATCCGCAAACTTAGGGTTCGACATAAGATCTTTCTTGTCGGTGACGTTTGCGTCACGCAATAGTTTGTCTTTGCGATCTTTGACATATTCTAAATGCTGCTCCAATAACTCAAGGTCCAGATCCAACGTGGGTTCAATGAACATCCGCAGCGTGAGGTCAATCAGTTTTAATTCTTGTCGGGGAAACACACGCCCCATCATCGTGAATAATTTGTAGGTTAAATCTACATCGTTCTTGGCGTAGCCGCCGTACCGTGCAAGTTCTTGCTCAGTGAAATCGGTTTGACGCTTCCCTTTAGCGTTGTTGACTTCGGTGCCTTTGACGCCCACGCCGTATCGCTCTGCCACGGCTTTCAAGGATGCACTTGTTTCGATGCCGTGCAGGGCGCGAGACATGCACATAGTGTCAAACCACACCTTTGGCTTCACGCCGTACCGCCACGAAAGTATAGCACCATCGAACATCGTGTTGTGACATAAGATGGCGCTGTCAGAGAAGTTTATGTATGATAGCAGACGGGATACTTGATCCCCATCTACTATCCACTTTGTAGCCTTGTCGTTCTTTTTGATTGCAAGGCCAATGACTTCGAAACGCCTATCACGCACGTATTCTTCCGTTGTCATCTTGGACAACGAATAATCTTTGTCGTAGTACGTTTCGAAGTCTAGGGTGTATACGTCCATTATCTTTGACTTATTTCACCACCAAGTGCCATGTACCCACAGACATCTACATAGTTGTCTATGTGCTTGTTGTTTCCGTGAAGCCTAGCGACTTTCATCAAAGCCAACATGACTGGTACGTCATCGACTTTTATGTAATCACGCAGCCCAAGATGTGCGTTCCAGTACGCAGCCATCAATACAAAGTTACTTTCTGCATCGCCGTGCTGCTCGGCACGATCTTTACTGACAAGTGTCTCAGCTTCTTTGAGAATACTTGTGCGCGTAACTGACAGCGGTGGATCGAAGGGCAGTTCAAGCTGTTCCTCTTTCGGCGCTTCTAACACCTCTTTCGGCGTACCGATTTTCTTCATCAGCATAAATACATACGCCTCTGAAGATTTTGTTGCCTTTGCAATTTGCTTCGCGGTTGCCTTTGGGTGTTTAATTTTATACGCCCAAATCTTATCGGCTTTCTTCTGTTTAACCATAATGTCCTCCTAGACATTTTTACCTGCAATACGCAGTTGTTTTACGAACTCTTTGAGTTCCCTTCTTGCCCGATCCCAATCCTGATTGACATTCGGGTGCTTAAATTGCGTCCTTAGACTTTCGTTTTGGTAGTGGTCCACCTCTCGACGAAGGTGACGCAAAAGTGCTTCTTCAACAGGTGTAAGTTTTTCACTCAAAACGGTGGCTCCTCTCCCTCATAACTTGGTTTCCACGCTACGTATTCTTCACGTACGCTTACGTGTTCTTCCCGTTCTTCTACCAGCCCCATCTCCTTTAGAAACAGGGCTAGTTCTTGTGACACATTATCAAGCTGCATCTTCGTCGTCTATGCCGCGCAACGCATGAACGAGTTGTTCCATCGGTGTAACGTCATGCCCTACATGTTCGACACAGCCCCGATACCTAGCCAACCACGCAGCCAAAGCCTGTGCAGCTTGCAGTCGCAACTCTTGTTGCGAAGCTTCACTTGAAGGATCAAAAGGGACGTACCCGCCCCCATGCTTTCTGTCTTTCATGGGACTAATGTAAGCTGGGTAATCAGCTACTTTGATACGCACCTTAACATCTTTCACTGTCTCATGTTTAACAGTGATGCGAAGTCCGCGAATAAGTCCCGCAATCCGATCCTTCTCGTACTCTTCGATCTTTTTGTCATCGGAAGCACCGAAGACGTAATCGTAAAATTCGTGATCTGGTTTTTGTTTTAGCCATTCACGTATGTGCGCGACATCAAGGGTATTCCTACCTGTTTCTGCCGCGTATTCATTTATAAGCCGCTGCTTATCGCTCTTCTTGAAGTTCATATTTTCTCCATTTCAAGTTAATATTAAAAACCAAGCCGGACCATACCGTTTATGCGCCCCAACTCGCCGAACCCGTCCATACCGGACCGTTCCCCGACCGCCATGCCGAAAAAGACCAAAACTTAACGGGCCGAACCGCACCATGACCGCCTTAACATACCGCGACAAACCGCGACAGACCTAACCGGATCTCGCCCCGACCGCCGTAACTGACCGAACCACGCGAAACCAGAACAAACCTGACCGCACCGCACCTCGACCGCCCTACCATGCCAAAACCACTCCCGAACTCATCACACCTCGCCTAGACCGCCTTGACTGACCGTAACCAAACTGAACGGACCATACCTAGACCGCCACGCCAAAAAACACCAAAACTTAACTCGCCGAACCAGAACTCACCTTGCCTAGACCGCCCTGCCACAACTCGCCCTATCACGCCCGATCCCAACGCAACTTACCACGACCGCCACGCCGTAACCCAACTGACCTAACCCCGCCGTAACAACCTTACCTTGCCTTGACCGACTTGCCTGACCGCAACCCACCTGACCGCTACGTGCCTCTCCACACCGCGCCTCGACCGACATACCGAACCAAAACTCAACATAACCGACCGTAACTTACCCCGCCTCGACCGCCTTGACCAAAAAGGGGAAGGGGCATTGCTGCCCCAACCTTTATTCTGCTGCAATGTCCTGTACATCCGCATCGAAGCGACGACCCATCTCTGACTTGACATATTCTACCAAGTCCGCTGTAACATCGTCGGCATACTCAGGATTATTCATCGCTGCCTGTTGGACATCACGCCCCTCAAGCATCAATTCATCCCAAACTTTTTGTGGTGAACTACCGTCTGGCATAAAGTCTGTCCAATCATCTCCGCTATCAGATGTACCAACGACAAATGTGCCATAAGACCCACGGCCTTTCTCTTGTCGAAAATCACCGATACCAATGATTGCACCCGCATTGCTGAGTAGTGATACAATACCATAGGCGCTGAGTGTTGGTTGAACATAGGCGATATCAACCTCTGCGCACCAACGCGGTAGATAACAACGTGTCCGTATGTCTGGCGTACGTTTAATATCTGCGGTGCGAACTATGTCAGTCTTTAACTGCGGCTTACCCCATATTTGAATGTGGGTTTGCGGCATAAAGATCAGACGTTGCACAGACGCCTTGGACACATTTTCTGTCTCAAGTGCTGCTGTAGCCATAGCAGCTTTGACCCCTGGAGCGGGGAAACATAGTAGTGTTTCTCCAAACTCCTTTTTGTATGCGGAGTCATAGAACTCTCTTATGGGATCGTGTTTCATCCCTGTTAGCTGCTTCTTACCTTTGATCTTTTCTTTCGGTGCAGCAAGATCGCGCATTGTCTTGACGCTCATGCTGTTGAAGTAAAGAGGTGTTGTACCAACCATCCGTAAACGGACACGACCCTTCTTGAACTGACTAATTTTAAGTGTTTGTTCTGAAGGTTCTACGGTTTCTTTTTGCTTGAAAGCCATGTTTGTTGTTTTCCATTACCAAGAGTTTGTAGGGTTTGCCCTACTTGTGAAAGGTTATCTTCATTGATAACCAGCGAAATGCCACCTGCTGCTGCGATGTCTTTAAGGTTTTTCTGCTGCAACGGGGTGGGCTTGTTGCTGCCAGCTTTACATTCAATACCGACAAAGAAGCCGTTGTAACATGCAACTACATCAGGCACACCGCTGCGCCCGTAGCCACCTGTCACAGGGTAAAAGAAGTAGGCACCAAACTCTTTAAGCGTAGCGACAACTTTCTTTTTTACTTTAGCTTCTGGTGTCATGTATTTCCCGTGGTAACTGGCATCGAACGAGGGCGGTTTCCCGCCCCCGAAATTGGTAGTGTTTCACTACTCGTCGTGGAACAACCAAAAGGTATTTGCATCTATACGCTGACCAACACCTTCGACTGGTTCTGTCGGTGGTATATGGTTAGTCATCATAAGCACAGCTATCTTTCGTTGTACCCACTCGGGTGTGTCACGTATGTTCATATAGTGGCCTAAAGCTGTCGCGTCAATAGCTTCTAGGCCAAAACATATAATTTCTACCTTTCCCGTAGTAGGATGTAGTAGGACGCGATAAGTCTTGTTATCACATACGCTCACGTGGTGTCAACTGTTTCTGATGTAAAAAATGTTTTCGGAAAAACGATAGCCTACACCTGCGACATAATGTTCATCTTGCACCATTGACAGTACCGATAATTTAGCCAAGATGTCGTGGGGGACTTCTTCTTGGGAATATACTTTTACCTGCTCGGTATCCAAGTCGATCCCCCACGAAAACGTACTTTTGTGTACGTCTATGTTCTCGGCAACACGATACTTAGGTTTGCCAAACACTGAGATCGCTTCAACAAAAGTAAACGGTTCCGACTCAGAATTTTCAGTAGCGTTGAGTTCTTTCATGGAGTTGAAGAACGTATTAAGTTTTTCACCAACTTCGGCATTCATAAACTCGTAACCTGTTTCCACCAGATGCTTCAGTTCCGCTTGAAGTGCATTGGGTCTACTGAACCCATATTCACCAGTGTCAAACAAGCTGGGTAAAAGTTCTCTCTTTACTTCTTTCGCAACCTTACGCGCTTCGTCTATGACATTACGTGACGCACTAGAACATCTGTCTCCTGATAGCTGAAGGATCTGCGCTATTGACAATGGACGCAGTGCGGCACAGTTCTTCACAGCTTGTTTCAGTGAGGTCGTTACCCGCATATTTAGGTGCCTACCATGTCCGTACTTACCGTTGAAGATTTGCGGCGAGAACACAGCGTAACGCTTCGTCCCATCACCACCTTTCAAGAAATCCCCGAACCCTATCTCACCCATACAGTAGTTGTCACCTTCTCGGTACACCCATGCAAGATTACTCTGAGCGGCTCTAGGCGCTACCTTGTAGCCTTTCATCTTCCGCATCAGTTCATCCGCAAACTCCCTGAGTTCGCTGCTCCACCGCGTCTCGGCACCTGCTGCATTGGCCTGCTGCTTGGCCTCTTTGACCGTTATCAGCGGCATATAAATTTTGTTAGTCATTGTCGTTCTCCTTTGTTACGAAACCTGCGTTGTTGTTTATAAAGTAGTTGTACTGTCTACGTACTTTTTGCAGGTCGTCTTTGGTTTGTATTTTCTTGATTAGGTACTCACGATTGTAATACCAACCATCGCCTGTGGTCTTTGCAAACATCAACCAGTAGTTCAGACGCATGGGATGCTCCTCGAATTGAAGCACTTCACGTGCGTACTTCGGTAGCCAAGGATTGCGGTACACCCACCTATGATCAATGTCGGGCCTGTCAGAGAAAAATCTGTTTATCTCCGCCATCTTATTCTGCATGTACTCGTCATCTTCTAGCGGCAGCAGCGGCGTCATTGTCATACCCCACTCAAAGAACTTTTTGATAGCGTCCTTGTACTTATCTTTCTCAGACTTGTTTACACGTGGTGCGACAGGCACAGACCTACCGGACTTGCCATCGTGTCTCCACGACCCATCCTCGTTCTGTATAAACACCAAAGCACTGTTGTCGTCGTGCTTCTGCTTCCACTTATCCCACCTGCTCTTAGTCTTGTTCGCGTATTCATGCGGTAGTGCCTTCTTGTTCTTGGCAAGATAGTGTTTTGTCCCGTTGCACAGTATGTACTGCTTACCGTTGTTGATAACCAAACTTAGACCGAACGGTAAGTTGCGTTGTAAGAAACTATACCTGCTGTTAAAGGCTGCGTCTGATGGGCCTGTACCATTCATCACACGCAAAGATGTTGTACCGTCTCTGTGTTTACGCCACACGAGCGGCGCATAGTAACACATGTCACCCGTTGCACCGCCACCAACAGGCCAACCAGAAAATAGCGGATCGCCACGATGGTAGCCATCGCTCAGTGCGTAGCAGTTTCGGCTTACCTTGACGATACGCTCCCATTTACGTGCACGATCACCGATAGGACGTACGTCATGTGAACGTGGGTGCTTGGACGAAACAAGTACCTTCGTATCTTCGTAGTGTTTCACTACACCCTCAAAGTTTCTTATTTTAGTATAGTAAAGTGCCATTAGCTATTCTCCATTGGTCTGGCTCTCGGCCTTATGTAAGTTGAAACGGTATCTGTAACGTAACAAAACATCATTATGTCATTACTATACAGGCCCGTCAGGTGGTCATAGATGGGGTCAGCTAGACCCCGATCCATTGCTTGTTGGCAGTGATCCTCGGTCGCATAAACGATACTTGCCATCGGCGCTGCACCGTATTCTGGAACCTCGTAATCAATGAACAAGATTGTGAAGAACTCAATCATCGTGTTCATAGTCTCTGTGTATCGCGTTTTCATCGACTAACTCAGAGAGCTGTTTCCGTGTGAGTATATACTTCTCTCCGTCCTGCCGTTCAAACCACGCAAGGCATATCTTCTCACCACTGCGCCATATGTCCAACTTACGCATTGATCGCATACCGCACGTCATGCCACCATTAAACGCTTCGGGCCAAATTCGTTTTATACGCAAAGACTCAGAGAGTTGTTTCAGTAAGACGTTCTTCTCCTCTTCCAATCTGTGTAAATTGTTCAGTAGTTCGATTTCTTTTTCTAGCTTTTCTACTTCACCCATTACATATCCCTCGACGTAATGTTCACTTTGCTGCCGACACTTGGGTTGGCGTTGTCATTGTCCATGATGCACCAGAGGACAGGCATCGACCACTGACCCCAACCACCGAACAGGTAGCCATCTGTCAGGACGATAGCCGCTTGCGCGTTGATGTTGTTGTCACGAATGTAGTCGGTGACGCATGTCACGTCAGTGCCACCACCTCCTGCTGGTTTGGTAGACTTGACCAGATCATCGAGCTGGCGAGAGTTATACTTCTCGTCACGACAAATTTGTGTGTCCCAGTAAAGTACACGTACACCGTCAGGACGTACCGTATCACAGATCTCTTTGATCTCAGACAAGAACGCAGTGAGTTCACGCTGCCCGATAGAACCAGACGTGTCGATAGCCAGCACAAGTTCACCAACAGTTTCGGCGATGCCGCTTGGCATGACGATACCCATGCCGATGTATCTGCGGTTTGGTTTGCGATATGTGCTGTAGTCTGACCCTGCACAAGTATTGCACACAAACTCACGCAGTACCTCGCGCCAATCTACCTGCGGTTTCAACAGTTCTTCAAGGTCACGATCACCACCGCTGCCCGTCTTACTTGCCACCAACGCACCTTGGCGAATAGCCTCGTCAAGTTCACGTGCCAGTTCACGCCTCTCCTCGGCGTCCATTTCCTGCGCACCTTCCCAATCATGTTGATCGAAGGGAGCCTGTCCGTTCGGTAGTGTTTCACTACCACCGTCACCAGCACCACCGCTTTTACTGCGCCCGCCTCCGTCGTTCTGTTGTTCATCACACAGCAACTTGTATACCTGTGCGCTATCCATGCCACGATACTTCTCGTCGTAACATCCTTTCTCCAAGGCTCCTGTCATGGTGGCGAACTTGTCTGTGTTCTCGTCAGCAATCTTAATGTTGATCACGTAGTCGTTCGCACAGTTGGCGAGTTGTGGGTTCTCGTCATACAGGTGACGCCAGATGTGCAGGTGCTTGTAGAGTTTGTGATACACTTCGTGCAACACAAGGAAACGTAACTCTGCATCGTTCAGTAGCTTTACGAAGTTACGTCCATAGAACTCGTCACGTCCGTTAGTATACGCAGTTATACTTACACCGTCTGCGTAATCTTCCACGATCTCGCGCTTGCCGATCATCAGAACAGATGCCAAGTGTACGTACTTCGGGTTGCTCATTATGGCGACAACGGCTTTTGTCAGCCGTTGCTCCTCTGTTAAGTTTTGCATAAACATCAGTCATTCTCCAAGTGATGTGCTTCTACGATTGTGGCTTGCCGAATTACTTCGGCATTCCACATGGCTGCATCTTCCAATGCTTGTTCGCGGCTCTCGCACTGTGTCCAGAACTCGATGCCGTCCTCTTTCATCAGATACCAATCCATTACACTTTGTCCGCTGTATAAAGGTGGCTGTTCTGCATCGCCCATTCGGTGAACTTCTTGTTAGTCATCACCATAGACTGCTTGCTGTACTTCGGTGAGCGAACACCGTTAGCAAACAATGCTTGTGCCTCGGCGTCGAGACGTGGCAAGTAATCCATCCAAGAGTTGAGCCAGTCTTTGTCCAACGCAGACAAAGTTCTGTACACAACCATACAAACGGCTGCTGCTGAGGTAGGCACTTTCGCATCTTTCGGACTGTCCTTGATTGATTGCAGTGAAGGCAGTTGATCAGCCATCTTCACGAATGCCATCAGGTCCATCGCAGCCCGATCACCGATTGTACCCATCAGGGCAGCGGTTAGCGTCTGGTCGTCAAGGTTCGCACGGGTGTGCAGTATGTCAGACGCCGCGTGTAAAGATCTTGGTGTAACAAACGCAGCGCGTGGCGCTTTCGGATGGAAGATGTAGGGGTTCTCCTCTGGATCTCTGACTTCCTCGAACGACTGCATCAGTTGCGGAGTGTCTTTCACCCAACCCAACAACGTGTGGTCGATACCGTTGTTGATACCCCATTCGATCCAGTCCATGTGGTCGGTCTTACGAACTTGCACGACTGTGATGCGGTTACGTGCATGAGGTGGCAACAAGTCACCAACACCCTCGCTACCTTTGTTTGTAGTAGCGAACACAATACTGTCGGGATGTAGTGAAACACTACCAATCTTACGTTCTAGCATCAGACGCAGCATACCATTCTTGACTGCGGGATTAGCTTTGCCAAACTCGTCAATCATCAGGATAATCGGACCTTCGTGATGCGCACCCAACTCCTCGTTAGGCACCATGCGTACACAGTTATCTGTCTCCACAGTTTGCAACGATGGGATCATCATGTCGCCAAGGTCTTTTGTGGTGCAGTCAAAATACACAGGGGTGTGTGTCGGCAACGCTTCTGCCAGCGTTGTCAGGGTTGACGATTTGCCGTTACCCATGTCACCCTGCATCAGGACGGTGCGCTTGTGGCCCACCGCTTTGATAAGATCAACGCACTGGTCGAGTGACAGGGCGTACATTGCTTGTGCTTGATTAGTCATTTTGTGTTCTCCATTACACAGAAAGTTGTTTTGGTGTGTGCCATTACCCTAGATCTACAGGTCAAGAGATGGCAACGCTTTGATCGCAGCGTCCACCGCTGCTTTAGTTTCGGCGCGGAAATAGTCATCCTCGCGCAGGGCATCGGGCGTAACACCCGACATGGCTTCATCCAAACGGTCTGCCATCGCAGCCATCTGAGTTGAATTGGTTACATTGAACACCCGCAGCAATTCGATCATCTCGGTGACGTTTGTCACAAGTGTATCGCGGAATACTTTCTTGTCCTCTTTGCTGCTGTAGTCCAGACGCTCCGACATACGAGTGAGAGCATCGTGCAGACGTGTCCACACATCGTTCATCGCACGTTCGTATTGCGTGGCGTAGAACTCTTGGTACTTCTGCTGCACCTCGTTCAACGCCTCGTTGCCAATATCGACGCGGAAGTCACCTGCATCTGGCAGGGGCATGTAGTTTATGGTGAAAGAGAACTTACGGCGCAAGGTCTCGATTGTGGGATAGTCATCACGTGAAAACAAGTTGCCAAGCTTCATCTGCACGTCGATCACCTCGTCGTTGTAGCTGGCAAGGAAGTCCTCGACCAGACGATAGAACTCATTCTGCATCTGCGTTATGGTTTGATTGTATTTGAAATAGATTTTGGTTGGCAGCAGACGTAGGCCAGAGTTTGACCAAGGCATCGTCATCGCAGCGTGTATGCCGCGTGTCGCATTCACGTGTTG
>Ga0099846_1000913_pt1 | contig 12178 bp, 9 predicted proteins | sample CB_VirMetaG_FD_78180 | JGI IMG/M metagenome (GOLD analysis project Ga0099846, IMG submission 78180) | Freshwater to marine saline gradient viral communities from Chesapeake Bay - CB_1504_1 Viral MetaG | ecosystem: Environmental > Aquatic > Marine > Coastal | place: USA: Chesapeake Bay | collected... | reverse complement strand
GGATTTACAGCAGGACAAGAAAGTACTACTGAAGAATTTGGATTCGGTACTGGATTCTATGGTTACGAATACTACGGACAGCCAAGAGCTGAAGATTCAACACCAGCATTAGCTACCACATGGTCATTAGATAACTGGGGAGAGTACCTAGTTGGATGCACAAGGGATGACGGCAAGATATACGAATGGCAGTTAAATACAGGAACGCCAGCAGCTGTTGTTACAAACGCACCTACTAATAATGAAGCTATCGTAGTTACAGAAGAAAGGTTCTTATTTGCTCTCGGAGCAGGTGGCAATCCTAGAAAGGTACAATGGTGCGATAGAGAAAACAATACATTATGGACTCCAGCAGCAACTAACGAAGCGGGTGATATTGAATTAGAGACATCAGGCAAGATTATGTGCGGTGTTAAGACAGAAGGTGAAACGCTTATCCTAACAACCAACGATGCTCATGTAGCTAGGTATCAAGGACCGCCATACGTCTACGGATTCCAGAAAGTAGGCACATCATGCGGTATTGTTTCGCAAAAAGCCTTTGCAAATAGCGATTTAGGCGTTATTTGGATGGGCAAAAAGTCATTCTTTTACTATTCTGGTGGTCAAGTCAATAAACTGCCATGTGATGTCAATGATTACATCTTTAGTGATATTAATACTAACGAATACGCTAAATGCTGGGGAGTCACTAACGGAAGATACGGAGAGGCATGGTTCTTTTACTGCTCTAACGCATCAAATGAAATAGACCGATACGTTACTTACAACTATGCAGAAAAAACATGGTCTATCGGTCAATTAGACAGGACATCAGGTGTCGATGCAGGTTCATTTGAACAACCATTATGGGCAAAAGCATCAGACAATCATTTTTACGAGCATGAGACAGGATTTAACTACGACTCTGTATCTCCATTTGCAGAAAGCGGACCATTAGCTATTGGTTCAGGAGATAACGTAACGTCTGTCACGCAACTCATCCCTGACGAAAGAACTCAGGGCGAAGTCACAACTACCTTCAAGACAAGATTCTATCCAAATGATACCGAGCGTTCATACGGACCTTATACAATGACTAATCCAACAGATGTAAGATTTACTGGCAGACAATTCAGGATGCGAGTAACAGGCTCAGTGCTAGGTGATTGGAGAGTCGGCATTATAAGACTTGATATGGTAGCTGGTGGCAGAAGGTGATTGAGTTACCACCAAGCCCGACAGATAATAAATGGCAAACCTACGTTCAACGCCTAAGTCGTTATCTTGTTAGAACGAAAGATAAGTTAACTCAAAAAACGCAAGACGAAGTAGCGTCAGACGATGGTGTCATTCTTTGGGATAGAGAAAACAAATACCCAGTCGTTTCTAGAGACGGCGTTTATAAACAAATAATCCTTGAGGATGGTCATGCATATTTATCTCGCTCTACTAATGTTACCGCTGCTTCTGCTAACACTGCTTACGCAATACAATACGATTCCCCTAGTAACGCTGTGGGAATATCTCTCGATGGCACGGATGCGACTAAGATTGTATTTTCTGAAGCTGGAGAATATCTACTTAACTTTTCGGCTCAGATGTCAACATCGACATCAAGCTCAGTAAACTTTTATTTTTGGGCTAGAATCAATGGAACAGATGTACCAAAATCAACAATGTTCAATTCATTAAAACAAAATAGCACTACCCTCGTAGTATCAAGAAGTGCTATATTTGAACTAGAAGCTAACGATTACATGCAAGCTATGTGGGCAGTAGACGACACAACAGGAATATTAGATGCAACAACAGCAACAGCATTCGCACCAGCCTCGCCAGCAACCACTCTATCAATCGCACGAATACACGGTTAAAGAGTTTACACGATGCCAGCAATGGATGGAAAATGCTTTAGCATATTCTGGGGATACGCATGAAATTATTGATGTATTTCATGCTATAATCAGGGGTGATATGCAACTATGGGCTGCTGAACAAGGATGTTTGGTAACGGAAATTATAGTTTATCCACGCAAAAAAGTTTTACATATCTTTCTTGCAGGTGGAAAACTAGAATGTTTAACCGATATGCACAATGATGTAATAGAATGGGCTAAGTTGCAAGGATGTAGTGCTTTATCTCTATCTGGAAGGATGGGATGGAAAAAGGCTTTAGAAAGGTTTGATTGGAAACCTGCATTTTTAACATTAGTAAAAGAGTTTTAATATGAGTGGTGGAAAAGGCGGAAGACAAGTATCAGAGACCAGAGCAGCTCCATATTTAGAGCAAGCGTCTAGAAATTTAATAAATCAAGGTCAACAATTATCAAGAATAGGATTTATTCCTAATTATGGACCATCTGTAGCAGCATTGACACCGATGCAACAAATGGGTATGCAAAACATAGCCAACCAAGCATCTGCATTTGGTTTACTAGCCCCTACAGATGTAACTTCAGGTATGCCACAAGCAACAGACTACGGCATGGTATCTGGTTATTCTTCAGGTGATTTATACGATATGGCTATGAGAGAACTAGCTCAAAGAAGACCAGAGCAATATCAAGCAATATCAAGGCAGTTTACTGGTATGCCAGATTATAGTTCGCCTGATTATCGACCCGCAGGACCACCTTTAATTTCACCAAAAGAAATTTACGATGGTAATGTTCCTGATTTAAGCAATACAGGAAGTCCTTATAAGCAAAGCAAACGCGGGGTAATGAGGTAATATGGCTACAGCAGCAGGAATGGCACAACAGCCATTTAATATAAATCAAGCAGCAGCTCAAGGAATACAAGCAGCAGGTTTAGGAACAGCTGCTAATTTAGGCTTTCAGCCGCAACAAATTACACCTACTAGCTTTCAAGCAGCTCAAACAGGTCAAGTTGCTCCATTGCAAGCTCAACAAGTACAAGCAGGACAATTAGGAACAACTTCTCTAAGTCCTTACATGAATCCTTACGAATCACAAGTTGTTGGTCAAACTCTTTCTGATTTAGAAAGGTCTAGGCAAATGCAACAAAACGTACTAGGCGCACAAGCAACAAGAGCTGGTGCTTTTGGTGGTTCAAGACAAGGTATCGCAGAAGCAGAAACCAATAGAGCTTTTGCAGAACAAGCTGCTAGAACAGCAGGTCAACTAAGACAAGCAGGATTTACACAAGCACAACAAGCAGCGCAACAAGATATTGCATCTCGTATGCAAGCAGCTTTAGCTAATCAACAAGCTGGATTGCAAGCTGGTATGACATCAGCTCAGTTACAACAACAAGCTAACCTAGCTAACCAACAAGCACAGCAACAGGCAGGAATGTTTGGTGCAGAATCTGGTATGGAAGCTCAAAGATTAAATCAATTAGCTGGTTTACAAGGTGCGCAACAAAGATTAGGAGCAGCTGGTCAATTAGCTGACATAGCTAATCTAGGATTTGGTATGGGCAGACAAGCAAATCTTGATTTGGCACAACAAGGTGCATTACAGCAAGCATTACAACAACAGCTTATTAATAGCTTTAATCAGCAATACGCAGGATTCCAGCAATCACCAGCTCAACAGTTAGGATTATTGCAAGGTGCATTACAAGGAGCAAATCTTGGACAAGGAACTCAAACAGGTCAATACAATCCAGGATTTTTTGATTACTTTAGCACCATAATCAATGCTGCTGCACAAATGGCACCATAGTTATGGCAAATGGATTATTTGATTATAATATAGTGCAACCTCAAGCACAGCAGAATACTACTATGACACCATCTAGTATGCCACAAATGTCACAAGGCATTACTGGTATGCCTTCTGCTATGCAAATGGGAAATTTACAACAAGGCATATTATCTCAAGCGGCTCAACCGCCAACAAGGGAACGAGGAAGTAGAATACTAGGATTTCTTGCAGATGCTTTTAAAAATCCTAACTTTGTAGACTCTTTAATTATTGGAACTGCTGGTATGTCTACAAGACCAAACACTGCTTTACAGCAACAAGTTCAAAATCGAATGAACACAAGGCAACAGCAAGCAGCTTTGCAACAAGAAAAAGAACAAGAATCTCAGATGATTTACAATACTATTTTACAAAGAACTGGAAATCAATCATTAGCTGCATCTGGTAGAGATAATCCTGACTATGGCAGAGGAATTATAAATAATTTAGCAGAAAATGATACACAGGTTCAAAATGCTAGATATCAATCCGAATATGATAATTTAATAAATACTTTAGAAGCAAAATTAAACAATAATACAATAACTGGACCTGAACAACAACTACTTAATTACGCACAATCTAGCGGTCCTTCTGCTGTTTTTGGAACGGCAGATAGTAGAAATTATGTTATGGAAATTATGACTGGTCAGCAAATGGAAAATCAAGAAACAGTTGATTTATTGATGGGTCTTTATGGATACAGTGAACCAGTAGCTAGGTCTTTAGCAGGAACACCTAGTATTGGTGAATTTCTTGCAGAAACATTACCAGACCGAATGCAGCAAACTGCTTCAATTCAAATGACTGGCGAACAACTAAAAAATAGATTTCCTAATTTTACAGGTTATGTAGTGCCTGATAGCATATATAATATTGAATACGGAATAGCAAATAATGAAATTGTTTCTGTTTCTTCTGAGGGTTCACAAACATCACAAAGATTAATAGAAAAAGGTCGTGAATCTAAAAATAGATTAATAGAAAATTTACCAAATAATTTTGCTAATACAATAGAAATGTATGATGATTATGATGTTGGGCAAGACCCAACATTATTAGATGAATTTTACGATATAGCTATTAATAATGCTACTACATCACAAGAACGTTTACAAAGGCAATCCCATATAGATGCTTATGGTGATATTACATTGCCATCATATATACAAAATCAATATTTATTAACTGGTGACGCTTCTGTTTTGATGCCTGAATATGAAGTGCAAACTAGCATTGATGATGATACAGGATTTACAACAATAGTTAGAGCAAGCGGATGGGGTACTGATTTTGATGAAATTAAATATATACCGCCAAATGAACAATGGATTGCTCAAAAAACAGCTGGAATGTCACAAGAAGCTTTAAATACTTTTGCTACAGAAGGAATTAGTAGATTCAATGAACAATTTGCAGATATTGTTTTAAATGAAGCAACGTCTTTAGTAACAGTAATAGACGATATGACCGCTATATTAAACAGTGGTGATGTTAATACAGGATATTTAACTGGACCTGCTTTGTCTTGGGCAAATAGATTGCTTGAGACTGGTAAAGCAACAGAATATGAATTATTACAAACTGGTATTATAAGATTAACATTAGAATTTGCAGATGCTCTTGCAGGAACCTTATCTGATAGAGAAAATAATTGGTTAGAACAAAATGCACCATCTCTTGATAAAACAGTAGAAGCAAACTTAGCAATATTAGCTCAAATGAGAAAAATTGTAGAAAACAAATTAAGATTATCAAATGAATTTTTTGTTGGATTAGATAGTATTGCTGCTGGAGAATCAACTCCATATAATTTTTATAGTGAATTTATGAAAGATTTTAATACATCTGTTATTGATGAAAATACAGCTGCAACAAGAGCAAATCAATTATTTCAATAATTATGGCACAAAATAATCAAGAATATTTAGCGCCTTTAGATAGCAGCGGAATGACTCCAGAGCAATTTAGTCAAAATCGTTTACAGCGCTCTCAAATTGAGCCTTTTAATGAAAGACCATTTTTGCCTAGAGCATTTACTAGTTTGATGGATAAAATTGGTGCAGGAACATTAGAATTAACTCAAGCTGGAGCAAGAGGAATGGCAAACATTCCTGATGTTCTTATTAGAAATCCAATCAATTATTTACAATATCAAGCAACTGGAAAAAACTTGCCTACTTTTGCTTCTTTGTATCCTCAAGGTCGTTTTTCTCAAAACGTGCCTCAATCATTGTTATCAACAGCAGAGTTAGCTGGTGAAAGTGCTTTAGGCGGTGGTTTGTTAAGAGCAGGTAGTTTAGCAGCAACAGACGCATTTAATACTGCAATTTTAAAAACTGGGGAAAGATTATATTTAAGTCCGTACAGACAATCTATATTATCTGGAGATATATCAAGTTTAAATATTCCTAGAACAACTACAACTGGCAGAATTGGAACTTCATTTGTATCTAGCACCCCAAGACAAGACATTGGGTATGGTGGATTATCTGGATTTGGTTTAGAGATGGCAGGAGAAGAAGCTGGACCATATACAAAACTAGCATTTGGCGCAGGATTTCCTTTAGCTGGTGGCTTAACTATAGCAGCAGCTAAAAATTTAAAGCCTATGGCTATAAATACTTATAATAATTTAACAAGATATTACAATACAGATTTTAGTCCAGAAGATGTTATGGACCAATTATTAATTAATTTAAATTTAACTCCAGAACAATTTATACAACAAATGAATAATTTGGATGCTAATAATCTTCCTATTGATATTCGTTCTAATACGCAAAGATATGTTGGAGAAATTTTACCTGTAGCAAGACGTTTGGCTTTAGAAAATAAAGGTATTAATGTTCAGACTGGAGATGAAGCATTTAATAGATTAATTAATTTTAATCAAAATAGAGCTGTAGGCTCAAGAGATAGAATAGTAGGGTCTTTAAATGACCAAAGAATTACAAGGCAAGAATCTTTTTCTCGTTATGTAGACGAATTGGTTCAAAATAGAGATGAAAACATTACTCAAGCATATGAACAATTAAGAATAAATCCTCAAAATAGAGCTAATGTAACTATAGGACAGTTTCTTAATAAATATAATGAATCAAGAAGTTCATTGCAGTCTAATATTTCTCAGTCATCTCTTAATATTGCAAGAAGAAATCAAGTTAATCAGCAAGTTAGACAATTAAGGCAACAAGGTATTCCAGAAGAAGAAATTACTAGAAGGAGACCGCAATTAGAAGCTGATGCACAAAGAAATATTAATGAAGATACTTTTTATGCTGAATATGCAACAGAAATAGCAAATAATTTAAATTTTAATCCAGAGATGTATCAATTTATTAACTCAAGACCTACATTAAGAGCTGCAATGCCAGATGCAATTAAAAGCGTAGTAGATGCTTATGGAAGTTCTGGTAATTTTAGTAATGTAGATATATTACAGTCTTTAAAAGTTCAAATAGATAAACAAATATCTCAAAAACTTGCAAATAATGAAGATGTGTCATCTTTATATAAACTAAGAACACAATTTATTAATTTAGCGGATAATATTATTCCTAATTTTGCAGATGCAAGGAATTTAGTAGTTGATAGAGAAAGTATGATAACAGCTGCTAATATGGCAAGACAATTTCATACTAATATAAACAATGCTACATGGGGCGGTCAAAATTATCAAAACGCTTTTGATGATTTTATGGGTGTATTTAATACATTTAATAGAGAAGAAAAGGATTTGTTTTTGTGGGGTTTGAAAGACGAAGTTTTAAGAAATATTCAATCACGAGTAACTCCTTTTAATTCTTCTGGAAAAATTGTTACATCAGAAACAGATATTTTTAATTTAGGTTCTCAAATTTATAATCATTATGCTGGAAGTGAATTAGCTACTATAAGGTTACGCCAAGTTTTACCAGATGCTGATTATAATAACTTTATGAAACAAATTACTCAAGAGCAACAATACTATGAATTAAATCAATTAATTACTAAAGCTCAAAGAGAGGGAAGTTTAGATTCACAATTAGACAAAGAATCAGGCTCAGGTTTATATAAAAATTTAACTGCTGTTATGCCGCAAATACACATGAGTGCATTAAATAGAATGGTTGACGGTGTTAGAATTTTAGGAAGATTGGTAAACTCAAAAAGAAAAACAGAACTTACAAGTCAAATAACAAATGCAGCTAATGATTTAGCTCGTTTATTAGGTCCTAATAAAGAAAATTCATTTGATGCTCAAGCTATTACCGATATTGTTATGAGTGGCTCAAGAAGGGATTTTGAAAATTTACAAAGAGAAATTTTATTAAATATTCATAATCAAACTTATGCTTTAGTTGGTCCAGCTGGAAGAAGTTTAGATGTAGCAATAAGAAATCATTTTATGCAAACTATTCCAGCTTTAGGCAATATAGACCCAACATTAAGGCAAGAATTATTGCCAGCTATGGATGGAGAACAGCCTATTGAAGTTCAAACAATGAATTTATCACAAGACCAAATTAACTCTTTGCAAGATGTAAAAAATGAAAATTTGCAAGACCAATTAAGTGTAAATGCTCGGAGAGCATATGATTACGCTATAAATAATGGATTATTAAGATGAAACCTAAAAAACTAAAAGAACAAGAAATAGAAAACATTATCTCTAATGCAGTTGATGATGCTGTAGACTTTCACGAATCTGAAATATCACCAGAGCGTGTCAAAGCACAAAGATACTTTGATGGTGAAGTAGACATCGGTTATGAGCAAGGTCGTTCTAAAGTTGTATCTACTAAAGTAAGAGATGTTATACGTTCTATTAAGCCTAGCTTAATGCGTATTTTTTTATCTAACGAAAGACCTGTAGAGTATGTTCCAAAAGGTCCTGAAGATTTTGCCAATGCCGAGCAAGCTAATAGCTATATGCACTGGAAGTTTCAAGAAATGGGTGGTTATAAAATCATCAATGATGCTTTCCATGATGCCTTGCTTAAGAAGGCTGGTATTGTCAAAGTTTATTGGGAAGACTACCAAGAAGCTAAATCTTATACATTTGAAAACCTTAATGACGATGAGTTTGCTCTTATTGTTAATGAGGACAACATAGAAGTATTAGAGCATAGCGAAACCGTTGAAATAGAAATAGACGAAACAGGCGTAGAAGTAGAAAGAAAGAATCACGGTATTAAGATTCTTAAAACAGAAGACAAAGGAAAACTTTGCGTAGAGTCTGTACCACCTGAAGAATTCTTTGTAGACAGAAATGCTAGAAGCATAGATAACGCTTATGTAGTAGCACACAGAACAGAGATGCGTGTTGGTGATTTAGTTGAGATGGGATATGACTTTGATGAAGTTTATAACTTATCTGGAATTACTGAATCAGGAACAATGGTCGATGAAGAAGAATACGCAAGACGTGGTTACTTTAAAGACAGAACCGAAGAAAGCCATCAAGACCCATCAATGAAAATGGTTCTCGTAACTGAAGCCTACATGAAAATGGATATCGAAGGCAAAGGCGTGCCTATGATGTATAAATTTATCTTGGGTGGCAGTGGTTACAAACTCTTAGACTACGAAGTATGTGATGGTATTCCATTTGCAGTATTTGAGTGCGACCCAGAGCCTCATACTTTCTATGGTCGTTCTATAGCTGATTTAGTCATTAATGACCAAGATGCTACAACATCTATGCTTAGAGGTATTCTTGATAACGTAGCTCTATCTAATAACCCACAACTGGGTGTTATTGAAGATGTCGTAAACATGGATGACGTACTTAATAACGAAATAGGAGCTATTATCCGTATGCGTCAAGCAGGTGGTATAGAGCCTATCGGTGTACCTTTTATAGCAGGTGCAACACTTCCTGCATTGCAGTACATGGATGAAGTAGTAGAAACCAAAACAGGTGTATCCAAAGCATCATTAGGGTTAGACCCAGATGCACTTAAAAACACCACCGCTACTGCTGTAGCTACAACCGTATCAGCAGCCGCTGGTCAGGTAGAAGTAATCGCAAGAAACTTTGCAGAAGGCGGTATGAAACAACTGTTTAAATTAATGTTACATGAAATGATTAAAAATGCTGATGACTCAGTATTTATGCGTTTGAACGGTCAGTTTGTTCCTATAGACCCTAGAGTATGGAATACCAATATGGATATCTCTGTCAACGTAGGATTAGGCACAGGTAAAGAAGACGCTAAACTTGCATCACTCAATCAGGCTCTTAGTATGCAAATGCAGATATGGCAGAACTACGGACCTATGAACGGTCTGGTCAATATGACTCAGATTAGAAATACGTTAGCTGATATGTTAGCTATTTCTGGTGTGAGAAATGCTGACAGATACTTTATGCCAATGACACCTGAAGTCGAACAAATGCTCTTACAGCAACAACAACAAATACAGCAACAAATAGCATCACAGCAACAAGACCCAAATCAAGCGTATCTGCAAGCAGAGCAAATGAAAGCTCAAACTAAGATGCAGACAGACATGATGAGAGCGCAGTTAGATGCACAGAAAGCTGTTGCAGCTGATGACTTGGCAAGAGATAAGATGGACCAAGACTTGATTATCAAAGCAGCTGAAGTTCTTGGCAGATACAATACTGAGCTTGATAAAGCTGAAGTACAAAGATTACAAGCAAGAGAACGACAGTTCGGGCAATAGATGGATATAAAACAAAGAGCAGCAAATGCACGGTCATTGCTTGCAAACGAAAGTTTTAAGCAAGTATTAGAAGAAATAAAGAATGACCAAATAAAAGTATTCTTAAATATTGGTAGTACAAATGCCGATATTGAAGAAGCGCACTCCGTTGTGAGTGCAATACAAAAAATCGAACATCATCTCCAATCATCTATAAATGACGAGAAGATATTTGATAAGAAAAACAACTAATAAAGGAGTCAGCACCGATGGATATATCGACTGAAAAACCAGAAGAAATAGTAATGGATGGGTCAATAGACTCAATAGCTAATAGTTTATTAGCTAGTTCTAATTCTGCGCCTAAGGAAGCACAACTTGACGAAGATGCAACCGAAGACAACGAGGTAGAGCAACCAGAGGAAGAAGAAGTAGAAGAAGTAGAATCTGATGAAGACGTAACTGACGATGATACGGATGATGCTGATGATGAATCTGGCGAGGATGAAGCGGATACTGAAGATGCCAATTATCAGGAACTTATCTCCGTCAAAGTAGACGGACAAGAAATGAAAGTAACCCTTGATGATTTAAAGCGGTCTTATAGTGGGCAAGCTTATATCCAAAAAGGAATGCAAGATGCAGCAAATCAGAAAAAAGAAGCTGAACAGGTGTATCAAGCATTACTTAACGATAGACAACAACTAAGCGAACTTTTACAGCAAATGCAGTCGGGTAATATGTTACAAGCTCCTGTACCGCCTAAACAAGAAATGTTTAAGCGAAACCCAATGAAGTACATGGAAGCTAAAATGGCATACGATGAAGCTAAAGCTGGCTACGATAAACAGCAAGCACAACTTGCTCAAGTACAGCAACAGCAAAATTATAATATGCAACAAGCTCAACAAGTCTACCTGCAACAAGAAATGCAGAAGCTGTCACAGAAGATTCCTGAAATTGCTGACCCCAAGAAAGGTCAAAAGTTTAAACAGGACTTGGTAGATTACGGAATGTTAGTCGGTTATACAACTGAAGAACTTAATTCTGTAATGGACCATAGAGCTATTTTGGTATTAGACAAAGCTAGAAAGTATGACGCTTTGCAAGCAAGTAAGCCTAAAGCGCAAGCTAAGGTTAAAAGCGCAAAGCCGATGGTGAAAGCAGGTGCTAAGAAATCCAGAACAGCTGACTCTGTTAAGAAACGCCAAGAAGTTGCCAATCGTATGAGGAATACTGGCAGTATCGATGATGTTGCTAGTTTTTTAATAAGCTAAATATTAACTTTTATGAGGTGATAAAAAATGGGTGTTTCAACAAATACAAATGAAACCTATGACGTTACCACATTAAGGGAAGACCTACAGGATGCTTTGATTAGCATTTCCCCAACGGACACTCCTTTTATGACCGCTATTGGTCAGAAAAATGTGGGTAACACATACTTTGAGTGGGCTACAGTAGACCTAGCTTCAGTGAACGGCTCTAACCGAGTAATTGAAGGCGAAGCTGCTCCAGGTAATGACGCTCCAACTAACGCAGTCAGACGTGGTAACTACACACAAATTTCTGACAAAGTAGTTGAAGTATCAGATACAGCAGAAGCAGTAAATGGTGCTGGTGACGCTCAATCGCTTGCCAAGCAAGTTGCTTACAAGCTAAAAGAACTAAAAAGAGATATGGAAACCATGTTGACAGCTAACGTAGCTGCTTCAGCAGGTGCTTCAGGCACAGCTCGTCAAACAGCTGGTCTTCCTGCTTTCTTAACAACAAACACTGCTGGTGGTACAGGCTTTGCTGTTGGTACTACTTCAGGCTCAGGTGCTTCTGGT
>Ga0099846_1000908_pt1 | contig 12212 bp, 16 predicted proteins | sample CB_VirMetaG_FD_78180 | JGI IMG/M metagenome (GOLD analysis project Ga0099846, IMG submission 78180) | Freshwater to marine saline gradient viral communities from Chesapeake Bay - CB_1504_1 Viral MetaG | ecosystem: Environmental > Aquatic > Marine > Coastal | place: USA: Chesapeake Bay... | reverse complement strand
CAGGCTCTACAGATATTCAAGTCACTGTTACAACAACAGATATTAATATTGATAGCACCACAACTTCTACATCTACAATCGTTAATGTAACTAAAACTAATATTAAAACAAGAGCTGGTTCACCACAAGTAAGTGATGGATCAAATGTATTAATTATATCTAATCAAAATAATATTGGATTAACAGGCTTTGCTCCAAGCACATCGTTTGATGCTAGTAAAACTATTCTTCAAACAGCCGGAGTTATTTCAGTTAATGCGCAACAAACACGAATTCGAACTGCGATACTTGATTTCAAATTTGTACCTGCTGGTGATACTTCACTTTCCGCAGCCGATGCAGAAACTTTAACTGAACTTAATTTCCTAGGATTACTATTTAATCAAACAAAGAAATTATTATTTAGAATAGGAAATACTGATTCAGTAAAATCTACTTTTGATATTTCCGTAACTTCCAAAAATACAGATTTATTGAATGCTATCTCATTATCTTATGATGATATAACTTATTCTAATGCTTTGACCATACAAAATGTTGAATCAAATACAATTACAGAATGTATCTATATTAAATTTGATTCAAATATTGTAAATTATCTAGGCGCAGGGACATTCTTAATAAACGTGGAGAAAACCAATGAGTAATTTATATACAAATACAGGTATAGTAGACGAATGCTGGAACTCGCGCGGTATTATAACCCATAATTTTATAACTAAAAATATGGTTATGACCGATAGAAATGTTCTCTATGCAATTTTTAGAGAAAATGGTTGGGATAAAGATATTAAAATTAAAATGTCAGATGATAATGGTTTTACATGGAAAACTGTTAAATCACTATCAGATCCGGGGGGAACGTTACGTCTTTTAACTAGTGAAGGTAATTCAAGTGGTCCAATAATGCATCTAGCATTAACTAAGACTGAAAATGGAAGAGAAGAAAGTCTTATAATGTATGTTGGAAATAAATATGTTTCCGATCCTTTAACAAATGAAACAGATTACAGAATATCTTATGTAGAATATACTATTAAAGAAGATAATACTTTAGAATCAGCAACTATTGGAACATTACTTACAGGACAAGATTTTGCTGTTTTTGATATATCTACGAATAATAATTCAATTTACGTAACATATGCCTCATACAATAGATTATATACAAGAAAATATTTTCACGATGCTCCAAATATAAATGTTGGCAGTGGTATATTTTTTGATGGAACAGATAATTGGTTTAATTTATTTAGCACATATTTAAATCAAGATGAAACTATAGATATTTTAGGTGTAAGAAATTATGGAAATCAGCAATTAACTTATGTAAGATTTGATTATCAATCTTATAATTTTACAAATCCAGTAAAAATTAGAGAAACATCTGAAATTGATATTGAAGATATAAGTATTGGAAGAGATGGTTATGGTAATCTTTTAGTTCTTTGGCATGAAGTTCCATTTGATAATACTTATAGTAAAATTTTCTGGTCAATGTCAAAAGACAACGGAGTAACCTGGTCAACTCCTTCGGAAATAATTGGCGCATCAAATAATTCTGATTTTATAGATGCACCATTAAATAAACCTACATCAAGGACAACACTGCTGAGCGGTATTCAAGGTTTTCTTATTGGTTATGTTAGAAACAGAGAAAATATTGGAACAGCTTATGTAAGAACTTTAATTTCATATGATGGAAATACTTATATATTATCTGATCAAAGAGTAGCTGCGTCGCATCCAACAAAAGATGTTACAGGGATTAGATTCTTTCAACCTGCAAGCAATGCTAAAATAAATATGGATAATGTTGCTAATGTAAGATTTGCTTATCAATTAGGTCAAGGAAATGATGCAAATGGTCTTGATACTATTCCTGTTTACTTTGGTCAAAAATTATTAAGTGACGAAGCATACACTGATTCTTTGTATTTATTAAGAGAAATAGATACCCCACTTCAAAATCAATTACTTTGTTCATTTAATTTAATTGGTAGTACTTCAGAAAATATAGATTATTATAATCAAGGATTAATTGGAAATATAACCAATAAATACATTTCTGCCTTCGAACGTTTTGGAACATCAATAGAATTAGTTAGATATGAGCCGTTAGGGCAATCTTATTTAGATAATAAATTAGCTTATTCTAAATTTGAAACTATTTTTGCTAGAGTATTTTTTGATGATTTAAATTATTCTCTACCACAACCAAGTGGTAATGATAACTTTGTTGAGTATATCGAAAGAGATACTAGACAAATACATATTCCACCTAATATACACATAGGTAGAAATTTTATAATTAACTTAGGAAATAAACTTAAAAGAACAGTTTGGTTATTAAAATTCGCTGGTAATGAATATGAAGTAACTCAACTTGTTCCAAAGTTTGTTGACAATCAAATTGCATATTATACAGCTAATGCATATGTAGTAGGACCTTCTAGGGACCCATTCTCTAGAGTTATTTTACCATCGGAGACATAAATGGCTACTTTTAATTCAACAATAACATTTTCATTACCGGAAGATATAGGCTCGGATGTATTAGAATTACATGAGAGTTCTACTCAAAGTGGTAATTATACATTATTAGAAACAACTTCTTATGAGTATGGCATCACCGCATTTGATGCAACTCAATTAGATGATTCTAAATGGTATAAAATAAGATTTCACAATAGTATAGAAAATACATACAGTGCTTTTTCGGACCCAGTATTTGGTGGAACTTATGCTTCTGCTGCACCATTTTTAGCAGTTACTAGTTCAACATCTGGTGCTAACTATGCTACTGTTCAAGACGTATATGAATTTGCTAATTTAACACCAGAGGATATTCCATCATATAGAGTATCTGCTGCTCTAAAAAGAGCTCGTGCAGTTATAGATTTCAGAACATCTGAAATGGATTTTGAACGTTTCCAAGAATTTGATACTGACACTGCTCGCCGCAAATACAATGCTTCATTAAGAATATTAAAAGAAGCAGAAATAAACATAGCTTTAGGTAATCTATATCAGAATTTATCTGATGATAGAATTATACAAAATATGCGCGAGAACGCTTCTTCTAAAGTAGGCAGTGTATCTATAGGTAACACAACTTTAGCTGGTGATGATCTTGCTGATAGAAATGAAAGCATACTTTTCTTGGCAACACTTTCTTCTCGTTACTTTGCTCAAGGAGAACTACTTCTTGCTAGCTTAGATACTAATAGCGTTAGATTGACTGGCTATGATCTTGCCGTACGTGTACCCAAGTTCCGTTATCCATTCAATGGATGGGCATAATGGCTTTAAATACATGGAAAGCGATAATAGCATTAACAGCACTAGTAGCAGTAAGCGTTCTTATGGGAATTGGCGCTATTGGCACCGGCGAAGGCATGCCCATTATAACGTTGATTGTGGGATATGTCGTTGGGAACGGTGTCGCGGCGAAACAAGGGATTAATGCTGAACCTATTATTCAAAAGAAACGTGACTCCAACTAATACCATTTCTAATATTATAGATAGTTCTTCTAGATACATTAAATATCTTAGATAGTTCTTCTTGAGAAATACCTAACTGATACATCTCTCTAATCTTTTTAACTTGATAATCAGTTAATTTGGCGTTACCATTTTTTTCACCAGTTTGATCGGCTGCTCTACCTTTTTTATGCATGTCAATAATATTCTCTCTTTGTGTCGTTAATTTTATATGTTCTGGATTAATACAACTTGGATTATCGCACTTATGCATAACTACCTTACCTTTAATATCTTCTTCGGAAGTATTATAAAATAACATGTATGCTAACCGATGCACTAAACGTGTTTGGTTTTGATAACCCATTGTACCATAGCCATCACGATCTTTGCACCCTTGCCACTCCCAGCAGCCAGTGCTATTATTGATAACCGTGGTGTCTAGTATATTTTCTAACTTATTACCTTTTCTACCTCTTGCCATAATCTCCTCACTTTCTACATCTATAGTATACCACAAAAGTTGCACTCTAACAAAAAACATGATACTATAGAGATTGCTTGAAGATTGATCAACAAACTAACAAGCAATCAAATAATAATAAGATTGATAGATTGATAGGAGTCCCCCATGGAAGTAACAGGAAAGATAGCCAAAGAGCCAGCAATCCGAGACAAGGTAATATTCTCAGCAATTAAAATAGACAATGTAAACAATCCAATTCAAATAGTTTTATTTAGAAAAAACAGACCCGCCGCATTAAGTGAATTTCTATCCAATGCTAAACTGGGAGATGAAATTACTATTATAGCAAAGGCAGAGAAGAATCCCTACAATAACGAAACACAATATATTATAAATAACATTCTCAATGCCGAGCAAACAGAGGAAAATACACCTTGTCCAACAGTTTTTTAGGATGATATATGTGGGCTAATTTACTAAGAGTTTTAGGAAGTGCAGCATTTCGTGCAGAATTAAGATCTGCTGCTAAAGAAATCTTATCAAAGTATGGATTATCAACATCTAAAAAATTCTTTGGTGAACTTTCCCAGCAGCAATTAACAACATTATCAAAACAAGAATTTCTTGATTTAGCAAAGAATTCCGCACAAAAAACAACATCGCAAATAGTAGATGAAAAACTATTTAGCAAATCAAATGCTAGAAAATTAGCTGAGATAAGTAATAAAGGAATTGATTATGTAGAAGGTCAAACTCGTAAATTCTTAGAGAATCAATCATTAAGATTATTGAATCAAAGATATGTCGATGCTTTAGGTAGAAGTGGAGTAGACGCTTCCGGCAGAAGATTAGTTCCTAAAATAAGATCAAAAACATACGTAAAAGCTAGAGGCGTTGCTTCCGATACGCTAGAAGCTGCTCTATTTCCAACTAGACCAGCACAAGCCTTTGGTGTATACTATGTTAGAGGTGTACTTGGAGAAGGCACAGCCAATGCACTCAATTCATTATTATTAGGAACCCCCCGAGCTGCACTAGCAACTCCCCGAGCAAGAGCATTTATAAGAACATTGCAAGAAGAAGTAAGATATTTACGAACAGTAGGTCAAGTTAAAAGCGCCTCACAGTTAGCCAAAGCTATTAAAAAAGCAGAGGCAGCTGGTCGCAATTTATATGGTCCACAAGATCCACTATTAACTTCTAAAATAGCTGGATACATATCTGGTAGGTTAACTGTCCCTCTCGCCGCAAATTATGTTTTTGTTGATAAAGATGAACGCAAAAAGAACATAGAGAAATTCCAAAACAGTATCAAGCCGTATGCAAAGAACAAAATAAGAGTTTGGGTTGATTCTTATACGCGTGAAGACGGTACTAGAGTAAAAGGACATTATAGACAACTAGAGGTTGCCGCATGAAATCAATATTTAATGAATCACAATTAAAAGCAATTGAATTACTCGCTAAAGGCGGAATGCAATACATAGATATAGCAAAAGAATGTGATGTGACTGCAGAGACACTCAGGCAATGGAGACGTGATGAAAATTTTCAGGATGAGGTAAGGAAACGTTGCAGAGAGTTACTAAAAGATATGGAACCACTGCTTTATAATCTTGCTTTAAAGAAAGCGCAAGAGGATGGCTCATGGCAGCATATAAAGCTATTACTTGGTAGAATAGAGCGTTTAGAGGATATCGCTGAAGGACGCGGACAAGACTATAATATAATGTTCAGATGGAAAGAGGATAAAGATGTTTGAGCTCCCCAAAACATATACTCAGGGAATGGAAGAGATAGTTGCCTGGGCTAATAAAATGAATGAAGATATGTCAAAGAGATTTATGTTAGACCTATACAAGATATACATGGAATGGAAGTATGTCATTGAGACTGCTCCGGTACAAGAAGAGGATAACAATGCCTAACCTAGAAACATTAAATGCAGATACTGATGAGTTTAAGTGTCTTGATTGTAATGAAGTATTTATATTAGATATAACAACAGGACATGTGTGTAATGAAGAAAATACCAGCCCTGAATGATCCAAATGTAGCCCAATTCACTTTGGTCTCCATCACGTTACCCGCCTTTAGATGCTGTCATTGTGATAGACTAGTCTCCTCAACTATGCACCGCTGTGGTAACGAGAAGTATGATATCGTAGATAAAGATACTTTAGAAAGAGATAATGAAGACAGTTGAACTGGAATACTCCCCTTATGATTACCAGCGCGCTGTTCATTTTGATGATCATCGTTATAAGTTGATTGTTGGAGGTAGGCGAGTAGGTAAGTCCAAGATGGCTCTGATGGAGCTTATAAAACATTGCCTGGAATTACCGAAAGCCAACGCCTGGTGGGTTGCTCCCACTATCAGTATGGCTCGTGAGATCGGATGGGAAGAATTTAAGGAATATCGTGATGATCTAGAGCCAGCTATAGAATCTGTTCATGAGACTTTATTAAGAGTTAAATTTAAGAATGGGTCAAGTATTTCCTTTAAGGGTGCTGACAATGAGCGATCACTTCGTGGACGAGGCTTGACTTATCTTGTAATTGATGAGGCTGCATTCATTGATCCAGACATATGGACCCGTGCTTTGCGCCCAGCTTTATCAGACCGCAATGGTAAAGCAATGCTAATATCAACACCCAATGGCCGTAACTGGTTTTATTCGCAAGCTGCCGTGGCAAGCAATGATGAGATGTGGTTGTATGACCACTGGCCAACCTGGAAGAATCCTTTAATCACCGAGGATGAACTTAGGCAAGCCGCTCAGACAGTATCAGAAATGGACTTCCGGCAAGAATACCTTGCTGAGTTCATAACTAAAGAAGGATTAGTATATGATGGCTTCAGTGAAGAAAACATTATCGATCCTGGCTTTCCCTCTGCTCATGACTGGGATATTTATCTTGGGATGGACTTCGGTTATGCTAACCCAACTGCGGTATCTTTCATGGCAGTCAATAATATCCAGCAGCAAATAATCCAATTTGATGAATTATATGTGACAAGGAAAAGTATTGATCAAATAGAGGAATTAATTGTAGAAAAACTTGCAGAACACAAGTTAAGTAGAGACTCAGTAAAAGAAATACTGACAGACCCAGCTGGCAATGCTGCTGAACTATCGTCTGGTATTTCGCCAGTTGACTTCCTCCGCATGAGCCCATTACGTTGGCATGTATCCAATAAAGGCTCTGAAATAGCTCCAGGAATCGCTCTCGTGCGTTCATTTATCAAATCAGCAGATGGAACACGTAGATTCTTTGTTACTAATAACTGTAGAGAAACTATAAGATCTTTATCTGGCTATACCTACTCAAAGGAGAGTCAGAGATATGAAACAATTAAAGAAGAGGCATTGAAAGATGGCTTGCACGATCATATGTGCGACGCTATCCGATATTTCTTCGTTAATGTCTTTAGCCAAAATAAATGGATTGCCGAGGTACCTGAGCAGTATAATTATGGTGTAGACTTACAGTCTAAGCAAAGGGTTGTCATGAAAAGATGTCAAGTCTGTAAATCAAGCTTCCCCAGTAAAACACCAAAACATCAACCGCCCTACATATGCAGAAAGTGTAATGGAGAATAACAATGCCTACTAATTTTTCATCATGGGACAATCTTCCCATCTCAATGACACAGCGAGCCTTTTCAGAGACATTTAATCTTGAAGAGAAGGAACGCAAAGAAGCCGCCGAAAAGAATAAGAATTATTACTACGGCAAACAGGAAAATGATGTTGTTCTAATGAACGAAGACGTCAATCCTATTTCAATGAACATTACAAAGCCAGTACTGCACAAAAGATGTTCAATGCTTTATGCAAGACCTTTGGTTAGAGAGTATGATGGTCCTGCAGCCTCTATTAATTATTTAGAGCAAGTTTACAAAGATAATAAAATTGATTCATTGCTCGGGAAAGTAGATCTTTATGCTGAACTCACCGGAAGCGTTCTTATTCATCCCACTATTGACGAGAACCTTCCTTCTAAACTCCGACTGGTACTCTATGATGCTACTGAATTTTCTGCTGTTGGAAATGATAATGATCCTAATACAGCTGATGCCATTTCTTTGGCACGCATTATTACGAGGCTTGTGGACGGAGCACCCGTAACCAGTGATGGTCGCCGCCAGCCTCAAATAGAAAAGACAATTCTACAGCAAGTATGGACAAATGATTCTGTAACTCTATACGAGGGTCAGAATATGATTACATCAGAAAAAAATGAACTCGGCTTTCTGCCATTCATAAATTTCCAGGGTGAGGAAGTACACAATAGCTTTATCGGATTTCCAGTAGCTACAATCGTCCGTAAATTAAATTCTCATATTAATCAATTACTCACACACATTGGATACACCATTAAGATGCAGTCAGGTACTCCAATTGTTTTCAGTGGTTTTAAATCAGGTGAAACAGTGGTTGTTCACCCCGGTAGAGCAATCAATGTTCCAGAAGGTGCATCAGCTGATGTGCTAAACTTAGATCCACAAATAATTGAATCATTAGAGTTTATTAAGTACTTGGAGGATCGCTTGTACACTACGTCCAGCGTGCCTCGTATCTCCGTAGAAGGCGGAGAGGGCCAGTCAGGGCGGGAACTGATGGTGCGGTGGTTCCCGCTCTGGAAGGTCTTCCAAGAAAAGGCTAATCGCTACTCATTATACGAATTGCAGCTAGCTAATCTGATCTTGACTATTGCAGGACTTCAACCATTAAACGATCTTAAGGTTAATTGGCCAGAAGAGTCTATTCTACCGTTCTCTTCCGAAGAAGAAAACCTTGAAAGAGACATTAGTTTGGGTATTAAGTCCCCAATCGATGAAATTATGAGAAGAGATCCTCATATGACTGAAGAAGATGCTCAAGTTGAGTATTTAGTAAATTTAAATCAAAATAGTCTACTCAATGGAGGGCAATAATGGCTATTCAAAGACTTAATTATGATAAATTAATATCTGGCGCGGTATCAAACGTCATACCTTATAATCAATATAAGCAATTTAATTCAAGTGGATCAACTTTTACTGTTGGTAGCTTTGAACAAGACTCTGCTAGTTTTAGACCATCTCCACGATCATCTTTTAACCCCTATTTGGTACCACTATTAAGCAAGAATCTTGGCTTAGGAAGTTTTAGCGCTTTAGGTTCAGGCGGTTTCTCACAAGTGCTTACCGCATTAGAATACAGTCAATTTCCAGAAGATGAACTAACTAAAGCGTTCTCCCAGGCTGAGGCATATAGATCTTTTGCTGCACCAGGGATAGCAGTTGGTACGGCTAGATTAGCTGGAACCGCTCCGGCATATGAAAGAACAGCACTCGGCGCCACTGTTAGTGCAGGCGCTTTTGTACAAAGTCCCAACATAAAAAAATTAGGATATTCAGATTTGGTAAGCAGGGGTGCTTTACCGGCTTATGAAATAAGTCAAGCCAGAGGGAATCTTGTTTCACAAGCACGTGGGTTAACATATACCGAAAGAATTGGACTTGCAGATGTATCACTGGTATTTGGCGGTGTTCCATTAGCAGAAGAAGTAGCTATACAAGATGTTCCTAAAATCTATTCTCCGGCAGAATCAATTCTTGGCGGGAAAATACCCAGTCCAAAAACAATAACTCAAACTCCAAGTAGAGCTCAAACAGATTATTACCAATCATATGTTTCGAGTTTGCCAGGATATACTCAAAGAGCACTAGAAGCTTATACTCCGGGTACAAGATCTGGTTTAGCTGCACTGGCTGGAGGAAGTGTTTCTCAATACGAAACATATGCAGGCGCTAGAACTGGAGCTTTAGGCCCGACTCAAACAAGTGGTAACTTGGCAGTAGATATTACTGCTGGTTTAGCTAGAAATGAATATCAGCAACAAGTTATAACAGCTACTAAAATTCCAGAAGTTGCAACAATTCTCAAAGGCAGCACAACTAAAGCCTTTGCAACATTATCAATGCTGCCGATGGCACCAAGTCCTTATGGTGAAGTTCAACTTAAGTCATCACCAAGCCCTTATGCTGAAACTCAACTTAAGTCAGCATCAAGTCCTTATGCTGAAACTCAACTTGGGAAACTAGGACCTGGTGTAGCTCTACCCTCAGCTGCAGTAACAAAATTGCAAGCACAGGGCCCAATAAAAGTAACAACAGTATCTATTCCAACGTTAACTAGTTCATCAACTGGTCAAGCACTTCCAAGGCAAACAACAGCAGGCTATATCGAGTATGCTGCTGTTAGAGAGCTAGCTGGAATAATTCAACTGGATAAAGAAGTTTATAAGTATAAAGATAGCATTGTTACATTTGATTTATTTTATCCAAAACCAACTTTATTACCAAGATAATTAATATTGTGATATAATTATTACTATTAATGTAGGCTAGATGCCGAATATCCCTGGAGGATAAATGGAAGAAGTAAATTCCCCTGAATCATTCGATAGAAAATATGTTCAAGAGCTACGAGCAGAGGCTGCAAAGTATCGCACTGAAGCAAAGGAGCTTAAGACAGAAATCGAACAATTAAAATCGCTAGACGCGCAAATCAAAGCAGCTCGTGTTGAGAATGAACTAATAAGGAGAGGCATCGAAGCTGACCCTAATTGGATCACAATCAAAGACGGACAAACTCCGGCAGAAGCAGTGGATAAATTCCTGGAGAAGTATCCTGTTTTTCATGGAGAGACCGAACAAAGTGTTGAACACAAACCGGTCCCTAAGGCAATCGGCCCAAATCAAAATAATGTTACGTCACCTGCAGCAGTACCAAATGGTACTTTAGGTACTCGTGGACTGGACGAAATTAAAAATGATCCAGCCGCAAGAAGTAATCTTAGAGATTTGTACCGAGACTTACTTAGAACTTCATCAAATCATTCAGAAATGTAAAGGATAACAAATGGCAATTTCAAATAGTACTACACTAAATGACCTCGTCGGTCAGATCGTGTCAGCTGACGCACAGTCCGCTGCCTATGCCAACCGCGTTATGCGTCCTTTGGTTCGTGGCTACGCTGTTCCACCCGGAGCAGGTTCAATCGTAGTTCCAAGATTCCAGAGCGTTGCTGTCGGTTCGCTCACAGAAGGTGTCGCACCTTCTTCAACAACCATGAACACAGATGGTGTTACTCTAACACCCGCTGAGCGTGGTACCTACGTCCAAATCTCAAAGCGTGCACTCCATGCCGATCCTTTCCAGGATCTCGCTCCCTACGGTGATCAGCTTGGTCGCGCCCTCGCCGCAGACGAGGATGCTCAAATTCTTGGTGAAATGAATAGCTTCAGCGTTCACTTGAATGACACAAGCAGCGACATTTCACTCCAGACACTTTACCAGGCTATCGCCTACGTTGAAGGCGCTAACATTCCTGGACCATACTTTGCAGTTTTCCACCCCTACAGCTGGGCTAGAATCCGTGCATCACTCGCTGATGCCGCTACCTACGCTAGAGTCGGTACAACAACTGTAGAAGGTTTCGGTCAGGGTTTCACCAATGCTAATGGATATGTCGGTTCACCATTCGGTATCCCATGCTTCATCAGCACACAGGTTCCCACCGATACCGGTTCAACACCAAACCGTCGTCACAATATGTTCTTCAGCCGTGAGGCCTTTGGAGCAGCTTGGATCAAGGACATTGGTATTGACGTTGATGACAACGTTGTTTCCCGCGCAATCGACTTGATGGCATGGTACAGCTTTGACTCAAGCATACTCGTAGACAACTACGGCGTAATCATGGAAGACAACTTGGCCTGATAAGGAGATATAAATGGCTACTACAAAAACATACGGAAGCCTTATAACTAAGGCATTTAACAAAGAAGTAGACTTTGATACTGATACAATTAAGGTAGCCCTAGTATCTTCATCCTACACACCAAACCAGGATACACATGATTACTGGGATGATGTTAGTTCCAATGAAGTATCGGGTACAGGTTATACTGCTGGTGGCGCAACACTTGCTAGCAAGACCGTTACCTATGATTCAGGTACTAATGTCACAAAGTTTGACGCTGCTGATGTTAGCTGGACTTCATCTACTATTACTGCAAGATACGCAGTAGTATATTTGGATACCGGTACCGCATCAACCAGTCCACTTATTGCTTATGTGGACTTTGGCAGCGATCAATCATCTTCCAGTGGTACGTTCCAAATTGTGTGGGACAGTGCTGGGATCTTTACCACAACAGCTGACTGAGTGGTATAATGGACGCAGTAATTCAGGTAGAGGCCTCT
>Ga0099846_1000907_pt1 | contig 12219 bp, 4 predicted proteins | sample CB_VirMetaG_FD_78180 | JGI IMG/M metagenome (GOLD analysis project Ga0099846, IMG submission 78180) | Freshwater to marine saline gradient viral communities from Chesapeake Bay - CB_1504_1 Viral MetaG | ecosystem: Environmental > Aquatic > Marine > Coastal | place: USA: Chesapeake Bay | collected... | reverse complement strand
CTTAATACTTTAGTAAATCCAATATACACCGCCACTTTCCAAATACCAAGGTTGAGTGATGGTGGACAGTTTTATGTTGCACAACAAAGTATCACTTGGCCGATGAGTGGATTGTGGAACCTTGATATATCTTCACCAATATTTGATGCGTATTTAATAGATTTATATAATCTCAGTGAAGAACTTGACACTTTTAAAACAGATTTGATAAGTAGATTTTTGGTGACAGGTGCATTCAAAGAATTTGACACATCAGATCAGAAAGTAGATAAAGTTTTACAAATTTATGGAAGAAGTTTTGATGAAGTCAAAAAATTCATCGATGGTTTGGCATTTATCACATCCGTGAACTATGTTCCCGAAAATGACATACCTTCTCAACTTCTTAAAAACTTAGCCTTGACTCTGGGGTGGGATATCAACATATCACCTATCACCTCTGAAGACTTTTTAAATTCAATATTTTCTACTGAAGGTAGTACAATTTATCCAGGAACAAGTAGAAACGTAACCCCCAATGAATTAAACTACGAATATTACAGAAAGTTAATTCTTAACTCAGGTTACTTATTCCGTTCCAAGGGTACAAGAAGAAGTATTGAGTTTATAATGAGAATGATAGGAGCGCCAAACGCTTTGTTTGAATTTAATGAAACCGTTTATCTTGCAGATGGTAAGTTGAATTACCAAACCTTCGAGAATCAGTATTTGCAATTGACAGGTGGAACATACAATACTAACTTACCTACATTAGATAGTGGTACAACCTATAGTATATCAGGTGTTACATATAGTGCTTTGACATATTCGTCATCTTCTATTAATGTGAACGTAACAGAAAGATATTATCCTATAGACAGAAATGGATATCCAACAACTGCAGAAACAAACAACAATTATTATTTCCAAATAGGTTCAGGTTGGTATGAAAAGACTCCACAACACAGAAGCCCTGCAGTTGTCAATGCAAGTAATTCAGTGTTTACAGGTGCAAATCCTGATGTACAAACCGAACTGGCTCCATTTACCTATGGACAACCTTATTTAGACAGATACCGTAAATTCCCTTACATGAGTTTGGGTTGGGATTTGAAACGTACTATCGACAACCAAAAATCATGGGTATACGGGTCCAACAGAAAAAGAGTCGCTCGAGATGGGGGGTATCAAGCATTTTACAATGTACCTGACGATAGATTGGTTATCAATTCTAAAAATGTTGAAATCTATTTGAACTCGGGACAAGGTTTAGAGTATGATGTATGGGATATGTCAGTAAAATACAACTATCCTATACCCAATTCAGGATTGACTACACCATATCCTTCACCTGGTGACATTGACTGGACATATGTCGACCCACGTCCTAAGCAAAAAACTTTTTTTGAGTTTGCTCAAACTTTTTACAAGAACATGATTAATGTTCGTAACAGACAGTGGATTACCGATGGTAAAGGTGGAGGATATCCAACACTCCAACTTGTCTATTGGAATTATCTACAGAGTCAGCAGACTGTTAACATACCTTCAAATCAATACACCTATCAAAAGATGATTGACTACATGCAGGGCATTGGAGATTATTGGATGAAATTGGTAGAGCAGATGGTACCTGCAACCACCCTATGGATGGGTGGAGAAAAATTTTCTAATTCAATTTTCCACAGACAAAAAGTAGTTTGGAGAAGACAAAGAGGTTGTCAGATAGTAAGTGTTGAGATTGATGGTGCTGAAGCGGTTGGACAATTCTTAGGTAGTAACTGTACAGGAGAAATATTATCAGATAGTGTTGCGGTATCATCGTGGACAACTCTTTTATCTACTGCATACACGGCGGCGGCTGCGGCTTTGGGGTGCACACTTACACCGACAGTTTTGAGTTCAATAGTATCTACTTGGTATGTAGATGCAAAATTGGATTCGAATCAATTGATACTTCAATCTTTTTATACAGGATATGGATCTTCCGATGTTCCAACAAACACAATGTGGTTAAATGCCCTTCAGACTGAATTACCTGCTTTGTATAATTATGGAATGAACTACTCTTTGGTTGGAACTACTCTACAAGTTAGTAATGCTGGTTGTATCGCAAACTTTACAAATCAAGTATTTGATGTAAGTGTTAGTATAAACATTCAACTCACCTGTAGCTAATGGCAATTATTAATAGAATTTTTGAAAACTGTTGTGACGGAACACAAGTTGAGTTTGATATCGAATCAACAAACTTTATTTCGGGTGATACCGTTGTTTATAGTGGTGAATGTTATTTTAATACAGATGTCCCTGGTTATGGAACACCTTCAGCTACAATAACAAGTCCTGATTATTCTTCTTGTGCGGAATGTCAAACTTACAATCCATGTGTGTATACATTCTCCGCTTGTTGTGAGAATTTGACGTTTAGTGTTTTAAATTCTGAAATTCCAGTTCAATTAAGTGCGAATTCAATATACCACTTAGTAATCTATGATACAGGCACTTCTCCTACAACATTCTACTTCGATGGTTGTGCTACACTCATAACAGGAACTAGTGTAAACATATATTCAGGTAATACTATCAACTTAATCGGTTCTTACAACGATTGTGCTACTTGTATTTCTACTTACCCTTGTTGTGTTAGTGGACAAACAGACACATCTTCTTGGAAGTATGTTGATTGTTGTGGAGTGGAGGTGACAGGTACGTCTATTGGTAATCAGTTCTGTTTCAGCCCTTCATATCCTTTCAGTGGTGTTAGTTACACAAACACAGTGACTTGCACAACTCCATGTCCAACACCTAGTGCAACACCATCAGCTTCAGCCACACCAACACCAACAGTAACACCAACTTTTACTTCCACTCCAACGCAGACTACTGCAGGACTTACAGCAACCCCAACACCAACGTTTACTTCTACTCCGACTTTTACTTCTACTCCGACTTTTACTTCCACTCCGACACAAACAAATACTCAAACCCCCACAACTTCGGGTACCGGAACTCCAACTCCAACACCAACCCCGACAGTGACTCCAACCGATTTACCCGAATATGTTGCTTTAATGACATTGGATACTGCCCCCACATGTGGTGAGGACAATGCCACATTATTTATATCTGCCTCCACAAACTATAATCCAATTACAATTGAGTTGTTTAAAGATGGAATTTCTTACGACTCAGTTTCTTCGGATACCATTTGGTATTTTGGTGATTTAGGTTATGGATTATACGATGCGTTAGTTACTGATTCAATAACCAAAACCGCAAGAACTCAGTCTGTTGAAATTTCTGCAAGTACGTCACTTTCCTATGGATTGAGTGTTTCCAATAATACTGTTTGTGGTGGTGATAATGGAAGTATAACAGTTACAGGACTTACAGGAACTGCACCCTTTACCTATGCTTGGAGTAATGGAGGAACGGGTTCTACAATTACTGGTTTGACACAAGGAACCTATAATATTAATATAACAGATAGTGGGGGTTGTAGTTTGTCGTCTTCAGCTGCAGTATCGAATGTCCAAACACTTCAAATTTATGATACATTTGTTGTTGATCCTTCTTGTTTTGGAAGTGACGGTGAGGTTCAAATAATAATAACAGGGGGTACTGCTCCGTATTATTTCTCGGGTTCGAATTCCCAGTATATCACTCAGACATCGACAACATATAATTTTACAGGAGTTTCTTCAGGGGCGTTTTATGTTTATGTTGAAGATGCTGCAGGGTGTACCACAACAACAAGTACAACACTTATTCCTCCTGCGGGATTTTCATTAGATAGTATCACAGTTACCAATTCAACGTGTTCTGCTGAAGGTGGACAAGTAAACGTAATTGTGTTGGGTAGTGGAACATTTACCTACAGTTTGTCGGGAACAAGTTCTGTGGTTACAGAATCTACAACATCTACAAATTACACATTCTCTGACGTATCTTCAGGAACCTATAATTTAGGAATCACAGGTGGTACTTGTACTTACAATGATGCGTTAGTAGTATCGGCAACTGATAAATTTTCAGTAACAACTTCAACCACAGGGACTACATGTGGAAATGATAATGGTTCAGTGTACATACAAGTAGGTAATGGTTACACAGGTGTGTTGGACTATCTATTATCTAACGACACACAAATTATTGATACATCTTCAACAGGTGTAACTTTCACAGGATTACAATCAGGTTCCTATAGTGTAAGTGTTGTTGATTCGGACTCTTGTTCAATTTCACGTAATTTTACAATCGGAACGAGTGAAGGTGTGACACTTGATTTGATTGGTACATCTTGTGGCACAGGTAATCAGGGTTCAATTGTTCCTATTATATACACAGGAGTTCCTCCATTCGAATATGATTGGAGTAATAGTTCATCTGCAAGTACCATTTCTTCTTTGACGGCAGGAACTTATACATTAACCGTCACAGATGCAAATGGATGTGAAGGTAGTGGTTCTACTGTCATATCTTGTGCGGTTCCACAGGATTCATTCCAAACTATTAGTTTGTTTGCAAAAACATTTACGGAACAACCCTCATCTGCATTTTCATTAGATAAGATGTTTGTCGGGGGGTATTGGGATATAGCCTCAGGGGAAACAGCTTGTAGTTTAACATCGGCGGCTTTTTATTCTCAAGTTGAAATCAGTGGTTATACAGCAACTACATTATTCTATGGTTCTGCGGACTTGACTGATGTACCAACGGACGATGATTACATTCAAGGGTTAACAAATTCCTTGGATATTGCTAAAGAAGCGTTGGGTAATCAATTTACTTACAGTATAAATTCGACTACAAATGCCGTGTCAATTAAATCGACATTTACAGGTACAGGAGAAGATCCATTCTTTGGACAATCTTATGCTCAGAAAATAATTATAGAATACGAACTTAGTTGTATATCTTAAAAATTAGTTAATATGCCTTACATCGGAAGTGGACCTTGTAAAACCTGTAACGTTGTCAATAACTTGACAAGGACGGGGGTATATAATTATTTGAGATGTCCTGATGAATTTACTACGGTTGAACAACTATTGTGGCAGTATTCGATAGAAATTGCACCAGGTGCTACCCATACATTAGAAATTTGGGACGATAATTATTTTAGTGCTTTCGATTTAGATTTTAGTTGTGGACCTACTCCAACACCTTCAAATACTGCTACAATTACGCCAACACCATCTGTTACTCCCACGATAACACCTACAAATGGTGCAACATCCACACCAACACAAACACCGAGTAATACACCAACTAATACACCAACAAAGACAGTCACACCAACTCAAACTCCGACTAACAGTCCTACAAAGACAGTCACACCTACTCAGACACCAACTAATACCCAAACACCAACTAATACCCAAACACCAACTAATACCCAAACACCTGCAAATACTCAGACTCCTACCAATACTCAGACTCCTACCAATACTCAGACACCAACTAATACCCAAACACCTGCAAATACTCAGACTCCTACCAATACTCAGACTCCTACCAATACTCAGACACCTACCAATACTCAGACACCAACTAACACTCCAACACCTACAACAACACAAACACCTACAACAACACAGACACCAACAACAACACAGACACCAACAACTTCTCCGTCAACCACTGAACTTTTGACTGTTGTTAACAATACCAATTCGAGAACTGTCACCGACATAACCATCAATACAATTTCACAACCTTTGATCGGTGGATATCCAATTATTCCAGGAACACAAGATGGTTCTTTGAGTCATCCTGCGTTTAATGGTGTGAGTCCGGACATAATGATAGTATTTATGGGTGGTTCAGGTAATTTTGATTTTGTGGTTAAGAAAAATGGTTCACCCCTCTTTGGAGGTAACAACAACACGGGAGATTTTTATATTGTTGGATATAACATTTTGAGTACTGATAGTATATTGATAACTCTTACAGATTCGGTGTCACCGACGCCAACTCCCACACCTACAAAAACACCTACAAACACACCTACTAATACCGAAACACCAACGAATACTCCAACCCCAACTGAAACTGTGACACCTACAGCATCCGCGGGTGTAACTCCGACTCCAACACCATCTGTCACCCCTACCAACACCACAACACCTACAAATACTCCTACACCTACCAACACCACAACACCTACAAATACGGAAACACCCACAATTACGCCCACCCCTACTAATACCGAAACACCTACTAATACACAAACACCTACTAATACTGAAACACCAACGAACACTCCGACACCTACAAATACTCCCTCACCTACTAACACCGAGACTCCAACTAATACGCCCACACCCTCACCGACAACAGAATTCGATTACTATAGTGTTGATGGAACCGACTGTTGCACTTCTATAACATACACAGGTATAAACATCAAAGTACCTAATGGTACTACTATAGGTACAGGTAAATCAATACCAATTACCTTAGATCCGTATTTGGGTTTATCATGTTTGGACATTACAAACATAAGTTCGATATCTCCTACAACTGCAACTTTTGTTTCAAATTCTTATGCTGATTGTGCGACATGTATCACCTCCTCGGGTATTACATGTCCTGAAAAAAGAAGGATAGAACCTTGTTGTGATGACTTGGTGAGTGCCTACGTAGCGTGGATACCGGTATCAGTACCTCTGGGAGCTACTATAATTGCGACAGACGACTTATGTTACGTCACAGGTGGTCTCGATGGTGGTGCGGCTAATAAAATATATAAGAGTACCTTCGATTCAGTAGGTGATTGTGTAAATTGTAATAATTCCAATCCTTGTCCTTAACCGACACCTACTAACGTCCCAACTCCGACTCCGACCCCAACAATTGGTAATGTTTGATAAATTTTGGTATTGAAAAAACAAACAGATATTTATAAAACAAAAAGGTTATGAAATGCAATCGTTATAGTGTATTAAACGCTTCGAAAACTGACAGTTATTTTAGATATCTTGATTGTGGACAACAATCATGGATTGATATGAAAATTTCAGGAGAACAACTTGTCATTGTCGAGGTTGTTGATGGAAATATATCCTCGGCTAATAGAAATGTTTTAATTAATCTATACGACAATAATAATATCCCGAATGTAGTGGTTGAACAAACACCAATAACACCTACTGAAGAAGTTATAGAAGAAACCGTAATTGTTGAAGAAACCGTAATTGTTGAAGAAACCGTAATTGTTGAAGAAACACCTACAACTACACCCCCAACTCTACAGAAGATAGAATTAGTAACTTCTTTGATTGCAAGTTCATTATGGGATGCTTATTTAGTAGGACAAACATTTTCATCTATCAGAATTGTAAATAATTCTGTTATAAACTTTGTGATGAAGCCAAATTTATCCTTAAACACTGGTGAAACTATTTTATTGTATTACAACAATGAAAATCAGATAATTGGCGAAATATTGTCATACAATAGTAAAACAGGAAGTGTAAGTTTTAACTCAGCGGCTATCTTAGGTGAGGGTTCATATTTTATTTGGAAAGTATATAAAGTTTAATCAAGTATTTTTTACGTTTTTGTCTTTCACTTTTGTTTTTTAATTGTATTTATATTTAAAACAAAAAGGGAGATGGCTTGTAGAAGATGTAACGTATATAATCCGCTAGATAGAACTGCGGTTTATGACTATCAATTATGTGACAACGGAGGATGGAGATATGGAGTAGAAATATTACCAGGGGACACACACACTTTATTTATTTTAGATGAAACTTTTAACACCGCATTTTCAAGAGATTTGCAGTTAGAATGTCAGGTATTTCCGCTGACACCCTCACCAACCAAAACACCCACACAAACTCCTGCGGTTTCTTTTGGTGTTACCCCTTCGGTGACTCCTACATTAACTCCCACAGTTACTGCAACAAATACGGTGACTCCTACAGTTACTGCAACAAACACTGTGACTCCTACAAACACAGCATCTCCAACACAATCGGTTACGGCTTCGGTTACTCCAACAGTCACACCTACAAATACTACCACACCTACAAATACTACTACTCCTACAAATACTGCAACTCCAACTCAGACTGCAACGGCAACAGTTACGGTAACTCCGAGTCCCACGCAGACAAATACTCCAACAACATCACCAACTCAAACAAATACACCAACAACATCTCAAACACCGACAAATACACATACCCCTTCTCAAACACCAACTTCAAGTATTACACCAACCGTTACGGCTACGGCTACTGTAACGGCAACTAGTACAATTACTCCGACTCAAACTGCAACTCCATCGGTAACACCTACAATTACGGTTACCCCAAGTGCGACAGTTACACCAGGAGCGTCTCCTACAGGCACCCCAACGAACACTCCTACAGTTTCGGTGACTCCTTCGATTACGCCAACTAACACACAGACTCCGTCAAATACACCAACTAATACTCCAACTAATACGCCAACACCTACAAATACTCAAACACCAACAAATACTCCAACTCAAACTAATACCAATACTCCAACTAATACGAATACGCCAACCGAGACTCCAACTAATACGCCAACACCTACAAATACTCAAACACCAACAAATACTCCAACGGAAACACCAACTAATACTCCAACACCTACTAATACTCAAACGCCAACCAACACTCAGTCTCCAACGGCAAGTAACACTCCGACACCTTCAATAACTTCAACAGCAACGAATACTCCAACTCCTACTAACACAACAACTCCAACAAATACACCAACATCGAGTATTACTGCTACACCAACCAATACACCTACACAAAGTGGTACACCTGCGGCAGCATCTACAACTCCAACTCAAATACCTACGAACACCCCAACACCAACAAATACATCAACACCTACTAATACTCCAACACCAACAAACACTCAAACACCAACGAACACTACAACACCTACACAAACACCAACGAATACTCAAACTCCTACAAACACTTCAACACCTACACAAACACCAACACCAACAGTTACAACATCACCTGGCTCGGGACCGTCGTATAACGCTTATATATTTGCAGAACCACAGGATGGATTAAATGATCTTCTCACCTACGCAGGGACGGCTGGTGCAGTGGAGTGGTATGCATATTACGGATCATTCGGCCCCCCAAGTAATGCTGGAGGGTGGTATAGTCATGATTTGAATATTTATGCACACCAACCATCCTTTATCAATGGTACTGGTAATTTTGTGACTCCTGTAACACTTAGTGCACCGATTTTACAGACTGCAGGTACATATTCAGGATGTTCACAAAACCAATACACATTTGGAACTATTGCCGTATTACCAACCACACATATTAATATTAGTTCCACAGCATACTTTATGTCAATATGGTTACCATTGGATGGTGTGGGAGGATCATTTACTCAAATGACTATGGATATCGGTACAACTGTTTGTGGAAGTGAAATTGCAAACGATTTACCATCGGAGCTCACTACAAACGCAGTGGATGTTACTGTAACTTCAGGAGCTGCCATTCCTGCAGGTACTTACCGAGTTTTGTGGGCATCACCAAACTTGGCATTCCCACAAGGGGGCATAAGTCTTCCTTACTATTTCAGAGGAGATACAAAATCTTAATATTCAATTATGAGTTTTCCATACAAAAATCCAACAGCTTTATCTTCACTTACCGCACCCGAAGCGGTTGCATTAACTACAGTACAAGGGACAAATTTTTCAGTTTTACAAGTTGGTGGTTACATGGAGGTTTACAACCTTCGTGATTTATCATTAACACTTGAAGGTCTTGGTGCCCAAATAAATTCAGCTAACACAATCCCTATACAAATTGCGTTGGGAACAGGTACAAACTTGTCTCCAACAGGTATTATAACCCTTAACAGTGACTATATCTCTTCGGGAAGAAGAAGATTAGGGATGTTGGTATATGTGATTGAAAATGATACCACATATCAGTTTAATATTCCTAATTACGAAACTTTGTGGAATGCAGTCACCGCTCAAACTGGTAATTCAGGGGTAACTTTTACTACTAATAGTGTGACAGTCAATACTCGTTCCCAAGAGGGTAAAGATTTTGTGTTTGCATGGACGGGAAGTACTGTCGAGGGACAAGATGGAGTAGAAAGAAGTGATGCTGCGTGGAAAATTTGGTACGGACCACAAATCTACATCACAGGTGCTACCTACGATGAGACAACAACAATTTTGAGTCTTAACAATAGTACGGGTGGTACTATTACCGTTTCTGGATTGACTGCACAAATCACTGGTGGTAGTATCAACTACGAAACTTCAGATTTAACTTTACAATCTGCCGACGACTCTGTACTTACAGTAACAGGGTTTCAAACATTTACAGGTGGAACATATGTTGCATCTGCACAAACTTTAAATATTTTCGATAATTTAGGTTCCGCTTTAGTAATCACAGGATTTACCGCAGGAACAAGTGGTGAGGACGGAAGTTCAGGTACTTCAGGAACTGACGGAACATCGGGCACCTCAGGAATTAGTGGAGATAGATACAAGACTAGTTCAACTACTTTAGCAACAATTGCAAGTTCAGGAACTTTGACAATCACAGTTGACACTGGATTGTCATATACCGTTGGTGAATATATTGTTGTTGTTTATAATATCAACAACTACATGTCTGGAACCGTATCAGGATATAACCTGATAACGGGTGAACTCAATGTGGCATTAGATTCAAGTAGAGGTAGTGGAACCTATTCAACATGGACTGTGAATCTTTCTGGTTTGAATGGTTCATCAGGAACTAGCGGTTCTTCAGGAAGTTCAGGTTCATCAGGTACAAGTGGTAATGACGGAAGTTCAGGTACTTCAGGACAAGATGGTTCTTCAGGTACTTCAGGTTCAAACGGAACATCAGGACAAGATGGTTCTTCAGGTACTTCAGGATCTAACGGAACAAGTGGTACTTCGGGTTCATCAGGTTCTGCAGGTTCTTCAGGTTCTTCAGGTAATGGAACTGCGGGTACAAGTGGTACTGACGGAAGTTCTGGAACTTCAGGTATAAATGGTACTTCAGGTACTAGTGGTGCTGATGGTAGTTCAGGTACTTCGGGACAAAATGGTTCTTCAGGTACTTCAGGTTCAAACGGAACATCAGGTAGCGATGGCTCATCAGGAACATCTGGTTTAAGTGGTGTAGATGGAACTACAGGAACATCAGGTACGAGCGGTTCAAGTGGAACATCAGGAACTTCAGGTTCAAGTGGCTCGTCAGGAGAAGGTGGAAGTTCAGGTACAAGTGGTAACGATGGTTCAAGCGGTACTTCAGGACAAGAGGGTTCTTCAGGAACATCAGGACAAGATGGTACTTCAGGTACATCAGGAGAAAGTGGAAGTTATGGTACATCAGGTTCTTCAGGTAGTTCAGGTGAAACAGGCACCTCAGGTACGAGTGGTGTTGATGGTTCTTCAGGAACATCGGGTGAAGGTGGAACTTCTGGTACAAGTGGTTCTGACGGCACATCAGGTACATCAGGACAAGATGGAACATCAGGTACAAGTGGTGTAGACGGAACTTCAGGTACTTCAGGAGAGTCAGGAACCTCAGGTACAAGTGGTGCCGACGGTACTTCAGGTACTTCAGGGGAAACAGGAACCTCAGGTACAAGTGGTGTTGATGGTTCTTCAGGTACTTCAGGAGAGTCAGGTACTTCAGGAACAAGTGGTGCCGACGGTACTTCTGGTACTTCAGGAGAATCGGGCACTTCAGGAACATCAGGTTCTTCAGGATCGGCAGGAACTAGTGGAGTAGACGGTACTTCAGGTACATCAGGAGAGTCAGGAACCTCAGGAACAAGTGGTGTAGATGGTTCTTCAGGTACATCAGGAGAATCAGGTACTTCAGGAACAAGTGGTATAGATGGTACCTCAGGTACTTCAGGAGAATCAGGTACGTCAGGAACTTCAGGTTCAAGTGGTTCCGCTGGTACAAGTGGTGTTGATGGTACTTCAGGTACATCAGGAGAATCTGGTACATCAGGTACGAGTGGTGCTGACGGTAGTTCTGGTACTTCAGGAGAGTCAGGAACCTCAGGTACATCAGGTTCAAGTGGTTCTGCAGGTACTAGTGGTGTGGATGGAACATCAGGTACTTCGGGATCTTCAGGTTCAGCAGGAACAAGTGGTGTAGACGGAACTTCAGGTACATCAGGAGAATCTGGTACATCAGGTACGAGTGGTGCTGACGG
>Ga0099846_1000905_pt1 | contig 12229 bp, 15 predicted proteins | sample CB_VirMetaG_FD_78180 | JGI IMG/M metagenome (GOLD analysis project Ga0099846, IMG submission 78180) | Freshwater to marine saline gradient viral communities from Chesapeake Bay - CB_1504_1 Viral MetaG | ecosystem: Environmental > Aquatic > Marine > Coastal | place: USA: Chesapeake Bay... | reverse complement strand
GGTTTCGCCGTCAAGACATGGACTCAACCAAGCAAGACTAGACATGATCCTCAAGTGGTTGGGGGATGATGCGACATCACAATATGACAGAATCCCTGGCTTTGAACTCAAGTTCGATGCTTCGGGAATGTCGAAGGTGATGGCGAATTGGGGCAAGGCAGGAGGAACTGATCTCAACGGAGACGGAACCACCGATTCGATGGATCTATCTTTCATACTCGACAACTGGCAATACTGAACAAAGTGGGGATTTGACACCCACATGTGCGACCCTGGCGTACCTTCACAGCGTCAGGGTTGCTTTTTGAAAGCATACATACTTTAAAGGAGGTTCTATTATGGAACAATTTGATTTAGTTTTCTCTTCAACACTAGGCACCGTTTTCTACTCCATCGTCATATTCGTCGCTGGATCTTTAGTAGGTGCTCCTCTTTGGAACTGGATTAATGCCAAGTTTCCTTGGAACAAGAAGTGAAAACAAATTGGAACCCCGCGAAAGCGGGGTTTCTTTATAAATACTCATAGCACATCCCAGCAAGTGTCTTCAAAATACTATAGAGATCCCATTTAGTTTAATGACCAAATGGAATACGCAAAAAACGAGATAGACACAAGGGGTGTGTTTTTATAGGAGTTAAAATGTTAATAGCAGGAATAGATTATTCACTAAATGGACCGTCAGTTTGTGTCTTTAATGGGGATAATTTTTCCTACGAAAACTGTACCTTCTATTTTCTCACAGACATAAAGAAATACACAGACAAACCATATGGAAACATATTTGGTGAAAGATTTGTCGATTGGAATGTGGATATGGAAAGATATGAGTCCATAGCAGATTGGGCACTAGAAACCATAATGGGTTGTGATTCTGTTGGACTTGAAGGGTATGCGTATTCAGCACAGGGTAGAGTGTTTCATATCGCAGAGAACACAGGAGTTCTTAAATACAAGATGTATCAATTGGGAATACCTTTGACAATATTTACACCATCAGAGGTAAAGAAATACGGTTCTGGAAAAGGTAATGCTGATAAGAATTTAATGTATTCTAGTTTTGTAAAAGAAACTGGAAAGGACATCAAGAAACTCATTTGTCCTGATAAGAAGGATATTGGAAATCCAGTTTCAGATATAGTGGACTCTTATTATATCTGCAAACTTATGTTTGATCGGTATTCTCAGGAACAGAAGAAGTAACCTTAGATGACTTGTAATAGAAGTATCCAGTAAGAACAGTCAACAGAACATACATTCCATAACCCATCCAGTTATACTTTGGTTTGCTGATCTTGGTTCCTGAAGGAAGAACTACAGTTTCTTCCTTTTTTATTACAACCACAGTTTCTGGCTTCAAGGACACTTCTGTTTCTTGGGGAAGAAGAACAGGAGTGTGTTTTGGTAAAACAATTTCTTGATCATTTGCTTTTGCTGTGGTTTCTTCTTTTAGTGTAACTTCTGTGACGGTGGGCAGAACAGCATCTGTCTTCACGGGAACAACAGTCTTTGTATCCTCTGGTAGAGAAATTGGTGTTGGTTCTTCGATTGTTTCTGGTTGTAGTATTACTTCGGGTGCTTTGAGAGGTTCAAATACAGAGCACGAACATAACAAAAGGAATAAACAAAGTTGTAGTTGTTTCATGTCTTGTTAGCCGCTGCTGCGCCACCGAAATAGAACCCTATGATGCTGACTAGCACTTGTCTGTTTTCCTGTGTAAACAAGTACCCGTTTATTTCCTGAAACAATACTTCCTTTGTAGCAGGAATTAGACCAAACAACCATTCTGGCTTGTCTTGTATTACTTCTACAACTGTTGGTATATTGAAGAAAGGAAGAATGAAGGGAGCAAGAATTGTTCCAAACAGAACCATAAGAACGATAAATCTTCTTGTAACTTTACCCGCATCTACTGAAACTCTCTGTGCGGCTTGATTTTGGTTTTCTGTGGTTTGTATGTTTGCCTGCATTAAGCGTTCAAACATTTCTTTCTCTGCTTGACGCTTTTCTGCCATGTGTCTGAAAATAAATCCAGCAACACCGCCTCCAAGCAAAGACAACAATTCTGGAGTGAACATATTAACCTCCGTGTATTACAGCGAATACATTTGGATCTGTGGGACCTTTACCTTTACGCTTCAACATTTTCTCTATTCTTGCCAACAATCCTCCATTTCTTGGTTTTGCTAAAGGGGCAGGCATACTAGAAGGATCTGGTGGTGCTATTGGTGCAATCCCACCAGCAGATATAGATGTGTCCTCTAGCATTTTATTTGGTTTTCTTGAGTATACTGATTTTGGAAATATTGTCTTTCCAAGATGTTGTAGTTCACCACTCATAGCCAAACTACGAAGTCTTGAGTAAAGAATTCTGTCTGTGGTTATGAGTTCGATAATATTCTGTAATAGACCCAACATTCTCATTCTTGTTTGAAGAGATGTAGTTGTTAATTTGGGATTTTTAAGATTGTAAATAAGACGATATGCTTCGTTTGACTTCATACCTGAAAGAAGAAGCAAGTAGTAGAACTTTCTTGGATCTTTAATAGCGTCCAGCATAAAGTTCTTGAGGAACTTTTCGTCTACTTCTACACCCTCTCTTAGTTTCTTTTTCTTGGCTGTATGTTTGCCTTTATATTTCTTACCTTTCCAAGTCTTACCAGTTTTATGACTGCTGAATTGGTGACCCTTTTTGTGGGCCTTTTGCTTCAACCTCACCGCTTTTTTCTTTTCATCCTTACTCATCTCTCCCCAAGTTTTAGCGGTTTTGGAACTTACCCTTTTAGATGGACGACACTTTACTTCTCCTTTGCCCTCATAAGAACCACAATCGCTGCCGTCTTGTGCAGTCCATTTTTCTTTGAACCATCTTCTGAGATTTTCGGAGAGTTCTTTCATTTTATTTTTCTTAATTTAGAAACTATTCTTGTGTCTAGTGGTATTTCAGTTAAATTGCATTCTGGTATATTGTCTGGAAGGTTGTTTAGATATACTATAAATGTTTTCAAATATGGGTGTAGTTCTTCTTCTATTCTTGTAAACAATAATCTTGTAGCCGCTTCAATTCCAAATATGTTATAGAATATTATAATGTGATTTAGTATCAATCTTTCTCTGAGTAATCCTGTAGTCTTATACTTTCTAAACAACCTTTTCAAATACTTTATTCTATTCATATCTTCGTGAAACTCATCAATATTGGAGCACTGAGGATTGTCATAGTGCTTCATCGCATACATTATATAATTTTCATCATTCAGTTTCACAAATTCCATTCTTAATCCTTATTTTTGTTTCTTACCTTCTTTGCGGCCCACCCCTTACCTTTTCTGCACTGTGCTATTTGTCCGCTTGCATATGCTGATGGAAAGTCATCGTAACTTGCTTTTACGGCATGATAGCAAGCATCTTTCTCCTCATTCACTTTTTTTTTAAAACTATCGGGAGCAACAGACAACTTGGGTTCTAGATCACCAACAGAATTAATTGGAGAAGAAGAATACATCATCTTTAGCATCATGTAGTGTTGCTTTTCTCCTTCGTTTTCTGTGTCGAGTGGAGTAGTCTCGACATGAAGTTCGAGACCCTTTCCTCCTGTTCTGTGTGAAATTCCGTCATCTGCAAACATTTCACCCTTGTCGTTCATACCTTGACGACCACCAAATTGTGTCATATTGAACACTTCCTTTGCACTCAAAGGTCTGCGTCCATCGTATGGGAAGTCCAGACCAATAGTGTTCAATTTGGTGCGTAGGAGAACAAGTGATTGTTTTGGATCACAGTGTCTTTCTGTAGAGAATGCTCGTAGAAACTTGTTTAGTCTTTCGATATTCTCCTCGTCCTCTACTTGAAAAGGAGCATAGGATCCACTAGTCAGTGAATGTCCAGCATCTGGATCCGTGTAGGTAGAATTTGCTTCTTTGATAAAAGACAATACTTTGTTTAATCTATTATAGTCCATCTTGTTTCCTTTTCAGTATTTGCATTTTCTGCCTGGTGGACAGGACTTCTTTGATCCTTTTTTCCCTGCCCATAGTTTTCTACAAGCCCAATATTGAGCGGATAGTTTAGATTTCTTTTGTCCGCACTTATGTCTTGCTCTAAATGATTTTCTTGCTGCTGCGCTGTAATTATGTCCGTAACCAGATGCTCCGAAATGAACAAGTTTCTCCTTACCACCTTCGCAGGCTTTTACCATCATTTTCTTTCCTGCCTTGGAGGAACGAGTTGGCTTGTTGCAGGCCATATCCTCTTTTCCTTCGGTAAGATGTCTGACTTCTTTGAAACTTTTCATATAAACCTCTGGCTTATTTAGTGATTTTTATTATTGTTCCTAGATCTATTGTGGCGTCTGGAAACAACTCTGAGATTTTTTGGATTATTATCCATAGCATTTCCGTTCTTGTGATCTAGTTCAACGGAAGAGTCACCCTTCTTGGTGCGTCCCTCACGATTGGCTTTTCTTCTGGCAACAGTTCTCTTGCTCTTTTTCTTGCGGTTCTGACGCTGTTTCGGTGTCAGTTCGCTGAGAGATTTGCCATGTCCGTACATTCTGCGATCACGCTTGCGGCGAGTTTCCTTACTTTCCTTTTCCGAGAGGAACATTTCCACAACTATATCCATAATAGGATCTGGAAGAAAACTTTCTACTCTTGTTTTTGCTGCTTTCTTGGCAGCACGCAATTCTCTTGCTCTCCTGTTTCTTTCAATTCTTAGTTTCTCTTCGTTCTTTGGAACAACTTCCTTGAATTGTTTTCTGAGAACATTTGCATACTCTGTGTGACCACCAGTAGCAAGAACGGATTCTGGCATATGCGCGTGAGCAACATCATCCTCACCTGCAAGAATGGCTTCACGCATTCTTCCTGCTTTAGCGTGTTCAACTGGCATTCTGCCGTCTTTTATAAGTTTTCTTTGTTGATCTATACTGAGTTTGTCCTCGTTTCTCTTTGAAGCAAGAGAATGAAAGTCTATCTTGACTTTGTGAACAGTTCTACCGTCAGATCCAAGAATACCTTTATGTTTTGCTATATGACCCTCTATGCTGTCCTTCAACGAAGGTTTACCACCTTCTGATTTAATTTGATCTGGACCAAGAGCAACTGTTATGTGATTGTGTCCGCCTTTTTCTATCAAATGTGCTAGTTGATGAAAAGGACTTACAGAAGATTTCTGCGGAATAATACCATATTTCAGTCTACCCCTGTGTTCTTCGGGTAGATTTTCAGAAATGTGTTGATGAGAACCTTTTACTATCTTTTGTTTTTGTTTAAAAGATAAAGGAGCATCAGATACATTTTCCGATGCTCCAAGACCGTGATAGAAGTGTGTGTACCCTTGAGTAGAAGCGTGTTGTGCCGCTGCTCTTGCTACTTCTTCGTGGCCACGGGTATATGGATTAAAAGCACCCGTTACAAGGAATGCTTTCTTCAATTTCTTTGCTTCTGTTAATAGTTCAAATATTGTTTTCATCTGCTAGTAGTATAAAAATATTTTCTATTTCGTCTTGGGTTAGTTCTCTTTTGATCTTTTCTTCCACGATCAACAAGGTTTGTGCTATTTTATTAGAAAGATGTTCACGAAGAAGACTATTGTTTACAATTCTTCGTGTTTCTTCTAAAAGACTTCTGTGATCATTCTGGTTTTTCATCTTTTTTCTTCTGTTGTTCTAGTTTTCTTTTGGCTCTTTGCTCTCTTCTCTTTTGGTTCTTCAACCTTTTGATTTCCTCTTCAGAGGAGGCTGAGGGTTCATTCTCGGGTTTTTGTTTTTCCACAGGTGTTTCGATTCCAACATTCTTAACCATAACTTTGTCTTGGTGTTGCTGTATCTCAACAGTGGTTTCCTCCTTGGGGACATCTTTTGCTTTTCTTACCATCATCAAAAGCCAAGCATTAGAAATTACATGGGTTGTTCCTTCTGGACTTTCCCAATACCATTTACCGTTTTTCTTAACAGTATTGCCATTATAAAGTTTTTTAAATTTATCAAATAATATAGGTTTTCTCATCACTTACTTCCTTACTTTGGTTTCTTTGGTCCTTTAGTTCCTTTTGGTTTACCGCATCCGCATCCCATAAGAACCTCCTTTTTTATATTTAGGATTATTGTTGTTTAGGTCCGAATCTGATCTCTTCGTTGTCCTTATTGGCTTTGGAGAAACCAGATTTACCCTGTCTGGTTATTTTGGCTTGAACCTCCCTCGCTTTCTCCTTTTTACTAGAAACAATTCCTTCGTGGCTCTTATAAGGACTATCGGGGTGGATTTCGTAATCAAATTGATCGTGGTGCTGCTGTAATTGATCCAAAAGATGATCATTAGCATCGTTTATGTGATTATGTGCAGCAAATAAATTGTTAAAATGATGCTCATTTTTATTAATTGCGTCGTGTAGACCTTGTCTCAAACTATCTTGTCTTTCTGACGACAGTTTCTTTTGTGCAGACTTACCCATATAAGTATCGACATGCTTACGCATTCTGTTTACATCTCTTCTTCCAGAAGTTCTGGCTTCGTGATTGGAATACTGCTGAAGGAATTCAAAGAACTTCTTATGAGTAGTGTCACCATGAAGAATAGACTTGGCAAACTGCTTTGTCTGGGGGGAGAGTGCTTTCTTTGCTTGTTTTATATGATGTTGAATTGCAGCATCTCTGTCCTTGTGTAAATCAAATTTAACTCTCTCGTCCATAGCCAAATTTGGTATGTGTCTGCCTGGTCCAGAGAACCTTTCAGTATCAGCATAATTTGTTTGTTTTACGAATTTTCCGTCTTTGTCCAATTTATGCTGAGAGTGAATAGCAAGGGATAGATTTATACCCCTTCTCATATTATATTTGATGGTGTTTGGCTGTGCGTGTCCTTGGTGTGTATCTGCGTTGTGAACGATGTCCCCTTGGAATGCTTCACCTGGCTTTAGTTTCATCTGCTTTACATGCCTAAGCAGAGGAATCATCTCTCTAACGAAATGAGGTTTATTGTTTGCTTTGGCATATTCGTGGATCTGTTCTTCGGATTTGAAAGCGTTCGGATGTTCAGAGCCGTCTATTCCTTTATAACCAACGAAATGGTTTCCGTTGTGATCCATACCAGCGGCAACACTCATACCACCATCTATTTTAAGAGATGCTTGATGACCTTTCTTTGTCCTTCCCTTCTTGAAGCGATGATGCATAAGTTCTAGATGTTCAATCGCTCTGTCGGGATTTACATCTAATCCCGCTTTTGTGTTTGTTTCTTTTTCACCATAGAACAAATAATCAGCCAAATGTTGCAAGTGGCCTGTAAGATGCTTCTTTGTTTTCTTGGCTTGCTCGTCGAGAAATAGGACAAATCTTTTCATCATCTCATTCCGTACACGGTGACATTTGTGATAGTTGTTATAGTTCTGACACTTAATGGAAGAACTAGTGTTTTTAGTGCAGTAGTATCAATTGTGATACTAAAAGACTTGTATGTGTCTACACTTCCTGCTTCCTTTTCCCAAGTTGTTCCTGCTATTACAGAACTAGCACTAGCACCAACAAGAAGAAGTCCTCTTACTTTGAGAATATCGTTTCCTGCTGTGATTTGTTCTATATGTGAATATGCGCCTGGATCACTCGTTTTCATTTATCTCTCCTTGTAGTATTCTTTCTACTTCTGAAAAAGTTATATCTTTTTTCATTCTTTCGGGTTTGCGAAGCAAATTCATTCTTGCTTCTTCGGGTGTTCTGTCTCGTTTTCTTACATTACATCTTCTACAACAAGTCACTAGGTTTTCCCAACTATTTCCCCCATTTCTGCTTCGAGGAACAACATGATCTAAAGTCATCTTCTTGATGTTTCTTTCGCCACAATATTGACAAGTATAGTTGTCTCGGAAGAAAATGTTCTTTCTGGTGAGAGATACTTTTCTGAAAGGAATTCTAACATAATCAATAAGAGTAATAGAATTCGGTAAAAGATAAACACCAGTTGATGTTGAGATTTCGTAAAGATGATTGCAATTGTATGACTTTATTGCTTTTCCATTCATCATCAATTTCACGGCTCTAAACCAATCAATTATGTTAATAACTTCACAGGAAGCATTTAGCAATACAACTTTTTTGCTCATACAGTAGGCCGCTCCTTTTGCTTGTATTCAAACCATTTATTTTGAACACCGTTTTCTAATCTATCTTGATTTATTTCATCTCCGAGTTGATTGTTCATATCAACTCTGTTGTTTAATGCTGAAACCATATCGTATGGTTGTTCGTTGTATAACAAGTTATAGAGGTTGAAATCAGTAGAAGCAACATCACCGAATTCTATACCAAAGAATTTAATCATATTGGTGAGAGAAGAGAAACAGTATTCCATACACGCATTTATATATTGCGTTGTTTCGTCGTCTATTGGAAGGGACTGTGGTTCCTCTTGTTCTTTTAGTGTTCTTATGTTTTTCAAGAACGAATAAAGAACGCTGCTTTCTGGTAGAATAGTTCCAGCCATTCTTGGATCCATCATCATAGATGTTTCCAGTGCTATTTGAGTTGCTTTTACAAACTTGTGTAATCTGTAGGGATATTCTTCCTCTATCTTTACTTCTGCTTCTTGTTTTGTCAGTCCCACATCTGTATAATGCTTTATGAGTGGATCTTTGCTTGTGTTCTTTATTGGAAGAACCGAGAAAACCAGTTGTGTATCTTGTGCCAATAAACCAGCCAAATCTCTGTCCAGAGGTCTGAACACTATTCTATCACCTGTTTCGTCAGATGAAAGAATAAAGTTTGCTTCTCTGTCAGATCCCTCCTTAAATTTACCATAGCCACTGAGTGCAGTATAAATGAACTCTTTTCTAAATCCTGGCAATTCTTGTGTAAGTTCTTGAACAAACACAGCAACTTCTTTTAGAAGTGGTTTTATCTCTTTGCTGAAGTTTGGAGAGTTTATTATTTGAAGGAATTGTTCTTTCAATTGTTGTGTCTTCATCACAATAAACTGTGATATACCAGATGCTTGTTCTGGGGAAACACCATCTGCAATAATTCTTTGATAAAGAAGAGAGTCACTATCAAGTGCATAATCTCTAGAGAAGAGAAAGTTTATTACTTGATCGAATACTGCTTTGGTTTCTTTTGGGTTCTTTGGTACAACATTCATATCATTAATACGAACAGCAACTTTGATCTTGGATGTGCAAGTGTCGTTGCGATCATCTTTTCCACAACTAACAAGTTTATCATTTCTAAACTTCACTCTCTTGTCGCCGAAATCAAAGAGTATATCCGTTATAGAAGATCCATCTGTTCCTGTCCATTCTGCGGACAGTTCGCTGGGATTTGTTTGTCTACCCATCCAATATGGTTTTGCTTTTTCTAGTCTTGGATGTGTAGAGAAAAGATTTGTAACTATTCTCTTTGATGCTGAATATGTTACTTGATCTTTCTGTAGTTTCTTGATCTCAAGTTCAGAGAGACCAGTTTGCTCAAGGGGTGTTTCTGTAGCAAATGCAGATGAACTTACAATACCAACCTCAAACAAAGAAGCATCTTTCTTTATCTTTTCTGTTCTCTTTGCTGCAACCATATCCGCTTTGTCTAGTTTGCTGGATATTGTTCCTTGCATCTTTTCGAATGCCATCAAGAATTTTTGTTTATATTGTTTGTAAAGTGCTTCGAGTTCTTGTTCGTTCTGATTATATGGGGAACCCTCTGGAACCGAGTCCAAAATCTGTTGGAACTGTTCATCCAAGAATTGCTCCACTTCGATTGGGTTTGTAGTCATAGGATCCATTCCATGTTCCATCAGAATATCTTCGATGTAACTATTGAACTCCTTGTCCTTCATACTCAACGATTGTTGCATTTCTTGTAATGCATTTATAAACATTTCCTCTTCAGGAGTTGGACCCATCATCTGTGGATCTTGTTGATCCATTTCTGGTTGTGGTTGATCACCCTGTTGTACTGGTTGACCTCCACCGCCGCCGCTTATGTTGTAATCCAACATAGTAGGAGATACTGGCTCTCCTGCTGGTGTCATAGATGGTGCTTCGTTTGGCTTTGTTCCTTCTGTTCCTTGACCTGCTGTTGCATTTGTGAGAATAGATGTTGCTGCTTTTAGAAATCTATCTGTGAATGCCTTGAACTGATTGTCGTATTGTCCGAAGCCAGGATCACCATTTCGCAGAATACCTTCCCATTTCTGAAATCCAAGAGCAATATCTTTTGGAGTGAAATCGGTCATAGATCTGTTGTTGTCGTATGCGAGACGATATAGACGGTTCTGTACCCATTCCATAAACTTATCATCATCCAAGGCTAACGCTTTCAAGAACATATTTCTTTTTCTACCAAGTGCCTGAGCAGGGTATGGTTTTACATTTGCTGCTTCTTGAATAGACTTCATTTTATTCATAAAATCAAATATGGTTTGTTCTGTATTCATGGCACTTTGTATGAGATCCTTGTTTGCTTCCCACTGGTGTTTGGCGCGAAGGTGACGCTTTTTCTTGAATTTATTTGAGTCACTTGGATGTTGTTTTCTGTGCATAATTTCACCTTTTATTATATTTAGGAAATAAAAAAACCCCCGATCTCTCGGGGGTCTTTTGTTTTTTGTATTTATTATCTTCTTCTACCTCTATTTCCACCTCCGTCTCTACCTACTCCTTGGCGGCCGCGACCTCCTCGTCGTCGTCGGCCTCCTTTCCCTCTCGCGGGCTGAGTGTCACTAGCGGGCTGAGTGTCACTAGCGGGCTGAGTGTCACTAGCGGGCTGAGTGTCGCTAGCGGGCTGAGGGTCCTCGTGTTCCCACCTATTCTCCTCGGGCCCGAGGTTCCGCCGGTATCCGCGCAATTCCCGCACGGCCTTCGCGCGCTCCCGGCGCATGAAATCTTGCTCACTTGGAGAAAGTTTCCGCAGGTTTCTTTGCCGCTGTGAGAGGGAAAGTGTATTTCCACCGAGTCGTTCTGGTCTTACGACTCCTCCTGCCGCGGCGCCAGGATTAACAATTTTTCGTCCAGAATCTTCCGTTCCGCCACTTGCTGCTGGTCTGGTTCTTCTGTTAGAAGGTGTGTTCGGTAATATATTGTCTACTATACCTTCTGTTTTTCTATCTTCTTGTTTTCTTGCTGCTACTTCTGCTCTTATTCTTCCCGCTACATCTTCTCTTGGGGGACTTCTCCGTGCATTTTGATTTATTTGTGTTCTGAGATCTGTTTGTGTTGATGTAGTATCGTCGGGTTGTGGATCTGTTTGTGTTGATGTAGTATCGTCTGATGTGGCATCAGATGCTGGTTGTGTTTGTTGGGATCTAAGTCTTTCTGTGTTTGTTTTAGTTCCTCTTCTGTATCTGTCTGCTAGATCGCGGCCGCTTATTGCACCCGCTTGTCTCAAAGCACGAACTTTCTTTGCATCTGCTGCGCTGATTACTTGTTCTCTTGTTCTGCCAGTAAGAGCACCCTTTACACCAGCCATAAGTCCACCAAGACCCTTTGTTCTTTGTGCAACCGATGCTTGATATTCTTTCTGTAGTTTACCGAACAATCTTGCATCATCTGGATTTACTTTTCCGCCAGCAGCCAAACCACCAAGACCTGCTAGTTGTTGTAGATGGTGTCCCTTGCCAAGAAGACCTCTTTGTATGTTTGGATCAGATGTTTTTTGTCTCTGAACATCTCTGTTGAAGCGAGATACTGGATCCATTTTAATAGCACTTAAGAACTTACCGAACAGTTCGTGCAGTTCTTCTTCGGTAAGATTTTGTAGTTCTTCCTCTGTGTAGTGTTCACGGAGGAAACTAACATATTGTTCTGTGATAAATGTAGTTTCTTCTTCTGTGAGTAAGAATGGCTCTTGACGAGCATCCGTGATGCTTTCTACAAGAAGTTTATGTGTATCTCTGTTTAGTGACATAGTTTAACCTTTTATTTTATTTAGTTTTTCTTTCTCTGCCAACATGGACAGACCTTATTGTAATACCTTCGTTAGAACTCTGTAATCCAGAAATGGCTTCTACATTTGGATGGTGGTCGTCAAAGAAATGTATTTGATCGCCTGGTTTAATTTTTCCAGAATTTATATGACCCTGTATTACTTCTGCTTTTGCTTGTGGATCGGAAGAACCAACAGCGTGAATGTGAATATCATCTGCATTTTCAACACCGTTGTCCCTTAGCCACTGACGAATATGTGGCTCTGCTTCCTTTGGTCTTGCTGTAACTATTCCCAGAACTGGGATATTTCTTTCCCCAGATTGTTT
>Ga0099846_1000903_pt1 | contig 12246 bp, 30 predicted proteins | sample CB_VirMetaG_FD_78180 | JGI IMG/M metagenome (GOLD analysis project Ga0099846, IMG submission 78180) | Freshwater to marine saline gradient viral communities from Chesapeake Bay - CB_1504_1 Viral MetaG | ecosystem: Environmental > Aquatic > Marine > Coastal | place: USA: Chesapeake Bay... | reverse complement strand
TTCTCATAATATTATATAGTTTTTAATTGTGTGTAACAAAGATAAGTATAATATATTGAAATTCCTAATCTTTAATCAAATTTATTTCTTCATCTGATAACTTCCTAAGTTCACAAGGTATAGCATCCAAACCATAGTCACAAGTGTAACCAATAGCTTCTAGCTCGTTTTTAAGAGCATCACAAGTATCATAGGTAAAATCGCCCTCCTCATACTTAGTTAATACGTCTAAGACGTTCTGTGGAAGTGTTTCCATTTGTTCAAATAAATCTGCCATAAGTTCTAGTGTTTTGTGTGAAACAAAGATAATATTATTTTTTGACAATTCCAAATTTATTTGCAACTATTACAATAATCATCCCCATTATCATCTGTAACAATTTCAGACCTATGGAAACCACCACCACAATTATTACACATGAAGTCGCCATCTGGAACATCATCGAACCATACTTGATGCGCAATAAATGGTTCGGCTTCATCATCAGCACTTGGTCTAAAGTCTAATGATATACCAACATCATTGTGTTTAATCATTATAGCCACATTGTTAGCAATTACCTCAACGGCACGTTCCATACCAATTTCAATAGTTGTTACATCACTTGGTATAGGTTCAAAGTGTTCTTGGTTACCATCAGATAATGCATTGTATATTACATGGTCGGGTAACATTGATAACAGTTCAGCAAGTACTGTAGTATCATTATGCTCAATAACATCTTGGAGTAATTGACTCTCTAATAAATCTCTCATGTTCATAGTGTAGTGTTTTGTGTGAAACAAAGATACAAAACTTATTTCAAAGTTCCTAATTTAAATGTAGTTTATTTTCAATACATATTTTGGTTGATAACTTCTTCAAAACCTATAGGTTTTACAGATACATTTTTTGTAAATGTTTCACTATCTTCGGGTGTAATTCCACTACCACTATTACATTCATTTCTGACTGCTCTAGCTATGTTTCTAGCTATCTCAATGATTTCTAAATCATCACTAATCTTATCCTCAAATTCAAGGGTTACTGTAAATGCTATCTTTCTGCTCATAATCTTTATTATTTAATTGATGTAGTCAAAGATACAAAACTTATTTGAATTGACAAAGGAAATATGAAAATAAAATAAATTATTTTTTATTGTTAAAAAATTAGGAATATCAATAAAGATTCCGTAACTTTACATATCGATAATAAGATAAGACGATATCCAAAAGATATCGGGAAGTATACTCCAACCTATACAAAACTTTTAAATATACAATATAAAATAAATACCCCAATTGGGGCATTTATTGTTTTCTATAAGTGTGTCATTTCTCCACAACCTAAACATTCCATATAAGGTTTACCACCTTGTGCAACTGCAACTTGTTCATCTGCCAATAACATCCAATGGTTACCACCACATTCACAACACTTCGCTTCTTGACTTCCCATACGTTCTGTTAGTGTCAATTGGTCTTTACCTTTCAAATGTGGATATACATGGTCTAATACGTTTCCTTTAACCTCTTGTAATACTGCTTGAAAAAATCTTGGTTTGTTCATAAGTTCTAGTGTTTTGTGTGAAACAAAGATAAGCATAATCTTTTGATTATGCAAATCTTTTAATGATTATTTTTAATCTAAACAAGTTCCCTCAAAATCAATCCAATCTACTTCTGGATATTGTTTATCCAAATATTTAACTAATCTTTCTTTGCTTCTGAATCTTTTGATACTCTCCTCATCAGTCCACTCATTTTTAAAACGGTATTCTTTGATTATCGCAATATAACCACCTTTGAATATTTTACCTTTGTTAGGTAAAAATAAAATGTTATCAGTTAAAACATTTTCTTTTAATACAATTTCTTTTGACATAATTTCTTATTATTTAATTGATATGGTCAAAGATACAAATAATAATCCAATAAACAATACATTTATTGGATTATTATTAATTTTTTTTTTTATAATGTCAATTCAAATTTCTCTCTTAATAAATCCTTTGTATCTTTAAAATCTGTTTTCATTACAAGCGACCTTAATAAATAAGATTCAAATCCCAACTCACTTACAATATATTCCATTGTTTCCCCATCAATAGAACCATGACTAAGATTTTTAAGTAACCTAATCGCTTCTTTAACATTTTTGAAATTTTCAACATCTCTACATAAATCTGTTGGTGGTTTACAATCACAACATAAATATGTGTCTTCACTTGTTAATGTCATAACAGTTTCTTCTTCTTTGATATTGCATCCATTACAATGTCTATATGGTATCCCACCACTAGATAACTCTATAGTATCCTCTGTAGGTAATTCAACTTCATCTTTGAACATATTAATATGATAACCACCATTACCTTGACTACAATCACCCAAAAATTCAACCATTACATATTCTGATTCAGTTGTGTAATCCTCTTTTAATTTTGCTCTTGCACCACTAGGGGCAATATAATATTCTAACTTTTTATCCCAAATTAAAATAGTACCTTTAGGATATATTACCTTAACCTCTTCTTTAGGTAACGTATCAACATATTCAGATACAGTCCTAGGTTTAAATTTCTCTTCTCTCTCTTCATCAAATAAATTATACCAATTTTCAGTTATTGGTTCATTATCTTCTAAATCGGTAGCGATAAGAATATCATTAGCACCACGCAAAATAGCATCATGGTCATTAACACTCATAACAAAGGTATCATTAGCATCAACACGTTCTGTGTATTTAGAAATAGATTCTTTTATACCTTCTCCACATTTATCAACACATTCCATACGTTTTTCAACCTCTGCAATCTTTCTTGATAACTTATTTAATGATTTATTAACTAAATCACTATTACCTAAAAGATTTACTTTAGATAATTCTTCTTTTAATGCTTTTAATTCTGCTTTCATAACCTCTAGTTTTTAATTGATATAGTCAAAGATAAGTATAATATTCTAATTAAACTAATTTTTTGTTACAAAACTTTAAAAAATTAAATATATCCCTATCTATATCTGTAACCAAATTACCCTCTAAAAACCATTTACCCTCTAGCAAAAGATATGATTTCTCTCTGCCATCAACACTAATCAATATATGACCATTATCAATGCTTTTTTTATGGTCTTCAATGTCAATACCATTTATCCATAAAACACTATCAAGTGTCTCTCCATTTACTCTAATGAACTCTTGAATTTCTCCGAATGTTGCTTTCATCTTATATAGTTTTTAATTGATATGAACAAAGATAATAAATCTTTATTAATATTCCTAATTATTCTGTAATAAAATCAACATATTTTTTAATATATGCTTTACCCTCATCCAAACAAGGTTCAAAATGTGTATTGCCAATAATAAGACATTGCTCTGATTTACTAAAGTTTAGTATATCACTATCAGAAAATAAACGTAATATACCAATAGTCTTCATTCTAACAACCTCACAATCATCTTTGACAATAAAGATAATAACTCTACGTTCAAAACCATATTGTCCACCTAATGCAGTCTTGATAAGAAAATTCTTCCCCTTATAACTTATTAGGGTTTCTTCTGCTAATTCTACTGTACTTAAATTTAATGTCTTCATAATAGTATTTTTTAGTGTCTGACAAAGATATGTAATCTTTATTGAATATCCTAATAAATTCCAATAAAAAATAAATAAATCTTTTTTCATTATTTCCATTGTAGAACCAAATATTATTTGTATCTTTGTTATGTCGATGATAAGACAAGACGATGTTCAAAAGATATCGGGAGGTATACTCCAACCTATACCATATTTTTTTTTATCTATAACGAAAAAATTTGCAAAGGTACGAATAATTTTCGACCAATGCAAATTTACTTATTAACAAAAAAAACACTGGGGATTGTTAATAACTTTCCCCATTGTTTGTCTATTGCATTACTAAGATTCCCGATTCCCTTGTTACAAACCCTAAACTAGATTGATTCATTCTATATGCACTCCCTATCAAAGTACTTTCAACTCTAGCATTGTCACGTTTAGGTACACTAATTTCATGTGTAGTATACGAAGTAATACCACTATGTAAACCCCAAAGATTTAAACCTTTGTCCTCAATCTCCCTATCTATATGGTTATACAATTTGTCCATAACATTTATAGAACGTGTTGATTTGCTTGAAAGGTCATTCATGCTAGTATATTCCCTATCGTACCCCAATACGTGTTTAACCATTTTATGAGCCAAATCACGTGTTATACTTGTACTCGCAAATCTATTATAAACCTCGATTTGTTTTAATGATTGCGACAAAGCTAATTCAATCAACCTTGGTATAGTTTTCAATTTTGAACCTAAACTTGCTGAATGTCTAAATTTTGCTTCTCCTTGTTTATAGAATTGAGCAAATTGATTGCTACAAGACATTGTAAGGTCACCAATACCTATTGATAGACTTGTACTCCCATCATTACTATCAATGATTGTTACATAACGTTTAATTCGGTCATGCGCTACTACTCCATCTCCCTCAATAGCCAATTGCATAAAAACTTTACGACCACCATTAAGCGAACCAGCTTTTTGTACTTGTAAGTCACTACCAAAAGATTCCATTCCACGCAATACCAATTCAACAATTTCGTCATTCTGTGATACAGTATAACCCTCTTTTACTGTGTTTATAACTTCATTGGACTTGCTATTGATTAAACCATAGTAAGGACTTTTAACTTGCTCCCCTTGTTTATTCATAGCGAATAAAGGTGCTTTCTCGATTGTAAAATCTAATCCATTTGCTTTAAGAATTTCATTTACTCTAACTGAATTACTCATAATAAAATTGGTTTTAATTGGTATAGCAAAATCGCTACAGTACAAATTTAAGCATTCTTTTTCGTTCTCGCAAGTTTTTTTGAAAATAAATCGTTATTTATATTCATTCTAAATAAAACACTATAAAAAAATATAATATAGGTCGGAGTATACTTCCCAATATCTTTTGAATATTGTAGTGCCTTTACCATCAGCACTACAAAGATACAAATTATTTATTGATATTCCTAATTTATTATAAATAACCTTCTAAATATTTTTTAGGTACAAAATTTAATAACTCATCAATTGCAGTTAAATCCCCAATAGCAACATCTTCTTTAATACGTTCTAAACATTTATTAATCAATCTTTGTTTAGGGCTAATATAACCATTTTCTTTATATTCAGAAAGATGTTTATCTAATACCATTAAACAAGCAGTATTACCTACAAATTTTTCAGTATCAATTGATATACTCCCAATTGAATCTCCAATCATTATTCGTTCATCTAACATTGAATTGTTAATATCATTCTCATCACGATACGCAACAAATCTTTGACCTTTCTTTAAAATTTTCATAAGTTCTATTTATTAATTGATATGTACAAAGATACAAAATCTTTATTGATATTCCTACATAAAGTTATTAACAATTCTATTTTTATTTTGTTAATAACTTTATTTGCATATGTCAAATTTTATTCGTAACTTTATGCTGGTGCCTTATACTTTTTTAATTATTAGACAATAAAAAACACAAAGATAATTAAACCTTTGTGTTTTTTTGTTTTTAAACTAGTTCACTAACTTTTATTAGAAAATCATTATTATCAACATTATCTTTATTTTGTCCCTTTGTACCTTTGCCAGTAACCAACTTATATTTAAGTCCTATTACAACATTTTTTTCATCTAAGAATCTTAAATCGGTTTCATCTCCGTTGATTACTTTGTAACCTTTGTAACTAGTTGGTAAATCATTAACGTTTTTTACTCCAAAGACAATTGCAACATTGTGACCTTTGTTTAATAAGTCTTCTGCAATTTTATCATTGTCTTCACTTCGACTAAAAGTTAAATGATAATTATCACTTTGCTTTTTTTCAAATCTTTTAGGGTTTTTTGTATAATCGTAAAATTGTACATTTGGAAACGTTTCAAAGATATTCAAACCACTTTCTAATTTGATTTTTTCAAATGGGATATCACTTGTACCATTTAAACGTATAGCAAAGTTTTTATATCTCAAAACATCAATACCATTCTTTTTGTATTGTTTATCGCCTTCAATAGCTTTATGTAACCTTTCAGCACGTGAAATTTCTTTTACCAATTGTAACATAAAGTTTTTTCTATCAGCTAAATAATATTCAGTCTTATTAATTTTACCATTTTGAACCTCCTCAAATCGAGCCGCACCACTACCAAATAGACAAGCTTTAGCACATCCTTTACTAGCATGACTACATAAGTTAATACCTTTGCTATTTTGTGTGTGTGGCGCAAGATACATGATATAAGTAGTATATCCTAATTTTTCTCCTTTAACAGTTTTACTGTTTTCTGTTGATAATAATGTTGTTGGTTTTCTGTAATTCATAACGTATATGTTTTTTAGTGTGTTCACAAATTTACAAAACTTATTTGAATTGACAATGGAAATTATCATATTTTTTTAATTATTTTTTAAATTTGTACTTAACTATCTAATTTATAGTATGTTATAAAAAATATTAAAATTATTTTATTATTTATGTAATTGGTATTGATTTTATTTGTATATTTGTATTGTCTTATGTGAGAAGACAAGACGGCACTCAGAAGGTGTCGGGAGGTAGACTCCAACCTACACGGAACTTTTTTAATTATATCCTTATTTAGAATGAATATAAATAACAAAATAATTTGGATTATTAGAATTAATTACGTACCATTGCAATCAATAGATTTAATATTCATTTAAAATAATATGCCTATGCGTAAATGAAATTGTTATACATATTAGTATCGTTTAAGATACCTTCGTGATACAACTTTTTTTGGTTTGTTTATAACTTACCAATGGGGAAATTTATGTTAGAACTTTTTAGTTCTGATTAAATTTCTTATATCTATATTTTTTTATAGTAGATACGATGTAGTATTGTAAATGTTTCACGTGGAACATTCTTAGATTTTCTATATATGATTTTTTTTGCTCATACTGTGGTCATGTACACATTTGTGTATATATGGTTTGGTATGGGGGTGGAATTCTATTTTCAAAATTTTCAGCTGAGAAATTGGTCGAGAGTTTGTGAACAGCATCGTATTTTATACTAATATTATAGTAACATTCATAAATGTATCCTATGATATTTCTATATGTTCTATGTGTATATTTCTATATACATATGGGTCTATATGCTATATTCCTATTTTATGGGTATAAATTCATAAGAAATTCCCACATTCTACCACTTTTACACACAATATCAAAAAAAACCAATAAAAAAGCATACGTGCTAACGTAGGTACGTTTAAGTACATATAAAATGTATAAATCTAATACTTAGGTAGTTATAAAAAGTATATAAAAAGTTATGAATTTCGTGTACACAAATGTGTACATATGTAGAATTACTGGGATAGCTTTGCCTACATATGTATGTATGAATAATTGTTAAGTGGGTTTGGTTATTTAGATATAATCCCTATAAGGTAGTTAGCGAAAGCTGATGCGTATTGCAGTCTGGATATTTCGGATGATGATGGTTCTTGGTTAATCATTTTAGTGATATAGAATTTATCATTATTCATACGTGAGAACATGGTAGGATATTTATCTTCATCATAGAATACTTTAAATGATTTAATTACTTTAAGCATTATTTAATAAGTTTTTCATGTTTTATATATTCTTGTATAAAGCTGATAGCATCAATGTTATTGTATGTACACAAAAGAGTACATGTATTTATATCCATATAGTAAGATTTACATTGTCATAGTATTCTTTATCTATATGAATTTGGAAAGAATTTGGGTAGTATATAATTTCTTGTTTTATCATGGTTATATATAAATATATGGTTTTTTGGTTGAGAGGGGGTTTTGTTTAGTGGGTATATTGTTATGGTTGTTTTATGGTTGTTTTATGGGGTTATTTTTATCTAATAAAGAAATGTGTGGATACATCATCATCATCAATCTCACGGTCATGCCATTCGATATAACCAATTACACGTCCATGAACACGATTGCTTCTCGACAATATTTTACCATTATTGTAATACCATTCTTGGTAACCATGTAATCTACCATGTTTATCTTTTGTTACAATTTCTTTACTCATCATCTTATCTTATCTTATCTTATGTAAAAATTGGTTTCACTATCTTTTATTACCCCAATATTATTATGCCATTCTTGATATCCAATTTCCACATAATGAATAAGTTTACCTCTAAACTTTAGTTCACCATTAGTCCAATACCATTGTTGGTATCCATGTAGTCTACCCCTTTTATCTTTTGGTTCAATATCTTTCTTGCTCATATTATCTTATATAATAACTAGTTTCTTTAAAATTATGATTTTCTTCATAACCAATTACAAGACCATGAACCCAGTTACATCTCAACCATAATTTACCATGCCAATACCATTGTTGGTAACCATGGTATCTATCATTTTTATCAGTTGGGTCAATATCTTTATTCTTGCTCATCTTATTTTATATAAAAGTTTGTTTGTTTAGTTGAGTGCAATTCTTCATAACCAATTTCAAGTCCATGAATCCATTTACCTCTCAACCATAATTTACCATTCCGATACCATTGTTGATACCCATGTAGTCTACCCCTTTTATCAGTTGGGTCAATATCTTTCTTATTCATCGTTATCTAATATAAAAATTTGTTACACTATCTTGCATGTAATGTCGTTCTTCATAACCTATTTCACGACCATGAATGAATTTACTTCTCAACCATATATCACCATTATGCCAATACCATTCAACATATCCATGGTATCTATTATTTTTATCTTTTGGGTTAATATTTTTCATGTTATCTTATCTTATATAAAAGTTTGTTTCATCTAATGATTTATAATTAGAATGCCATTCATGATATCCAATCCTATCACCATGAATATATTTACCTCTCAACCATATTTTACCGTTACCCCAATACCATTCATGATAACCATGGTGTTTACCTTTTTTATCAGTTGGGTCAATATCTTTCTTATTACTCATTATCTAATAAAAAAATTGGTTCTTTTAGCAGAATGCCATTCTTGATATCCAATTACAATACCATGAATATATTTACTTCTAAACGTTAGTTTACCAGAGTAATACCATTCTTGATATCCATGGAATCTACAATTTTTATCTTTTGGTTCAATATCTTTCTTATTACTCATTATCTAATAAAAAAATTGGTTCTTTTAGCTAAATGCCATTCTTCATATCCAATTTCATTTCCATGAACACGATTACCTCTCAACCATATTTTACCATTACTAAAATACCATAGTTGATATCCATGGTAATCACCATTAGAATCAGTTGGGTTAATATCTTTATTATTCATCGTTATCTTATATAAAAATTGGTTTGTTTATTATCATGCCATTCTTGATATCCTATTACAAGTCCATGAATGAAATTACCTCTCAACCATATTTTGCCATTAGCATTCCAATACCATTGTTGATATCCATGCCATCTAAGTTTATTATCTTTTGGTTCAATATCTTTCATCGTTATCTAATAAAAAAGTTTGTTGATTTCATATTATGATTTTCTCTATAACCAATACAATTTCCATGGATATAATTACCCCTTAACACTACTTTACCAGTCCAATACCATTCTTGGTATCCATGGAATTTACCATTAGAATCAGTTGGTTTTATATCTATCTTTTTCATGTTATCTTATATTGAACATAGTACTTTCAAATTCATGATTTTCATAATACCCATAAAAAGTTTATTTTTATAGATACATCTCAACATTATTTTACCATTAGGCATATACCTTTCTTGATAACCATGTAAATTTCCTTTAGAGTTCTTAGTAGTTTTATTTTTATTCATTGGATATCATAATTATAAAAAAAAGGGAGACAATTCTCCCTTTTAGTGTGTTTTAGAATAGCTTAATCGAAAGCATTTTGTAATTTCTTTGTAATTGGGTTGAATTCTTTTTGTACGTATTTGATAACGTTTTCTGATTCCGTCACAAGCGTTCCATGTTCACCATGGGTTATGATACCATCTCCTTTGATTTTAAGTTTAAGGATTGATTCATCGATATTGATTTTCTCGATAGAGTTTGCTTGAATTTGGTGTGTGTTGGTACTTGGTTCTAACACTACTGTTTGTTTGTTGTTTTCCATGTTGTTTGTTTTTATTTATTAATTATTTATATTACAAAGGTACAAAACCTTTTCCAATTATACAAGCTTTTTATTATATTTTTTATCTTATATAAAAATTGGTTTGTTTATTATCATGCCATTCAAGATAACCTATTTCAAGTCCATGAATACATTTACCTCTATACCATAGTTTACCAGTAGTCCAATACCATTGTTGGTAACCATGGAAATAACCATTATTATCAGTTGGGTCAATATCTTCTTTTATTTCTTTACTCATCATCTTATATAAAAATTGGTTTCTTTAATTCCATGTCTTTCAACATAACCTATTTTATTTCCATGAATATATTTACATCTAAACGTTAGTTTAACACCAGAGTAATACCATTCTTGGTATCCATGAAAATGACCATTTTTATCAGTTGGTTCAATATTTTTCATATTATCTAATAATAAAATTAGTTCTTTTAGCAGAATGGTATTCATGATATCCAATTTTAATACCATGAATCCATTTACACCTAGACATTAGTTTGCCAGACTCCCAATACCATTCTTGATATCCATGGAATTTACCATGTTTATCAGTTGGGTCAATATCTTTCTTATTCATCTTATAAAATAATTTATTTGTTTAGTATTATGCCATTCATGATATCCAATTTTAGTATCATAAATCCATTTACCTCTCAACAGTAGTTTACCATTATAGTTATACAATTCAGTATAACCATGGTAATCAAATTTTTTTTTACCCATCTTATTTTATATAAAAGTTTGTTTCTTCAATACCATGTCGTTCTTGATATCCAATCCTTAGTCCATGAATATATTTACACCTCGACATTATTTCACCAGACTTCCAATACCATTCTTGATATCCATGGAATCTACCATGTTTATCAGTTGGGTCAATATCTATTTTATTCATCTTATATAAAAATTGGTATTGGAAGTCTGATGAAATTCTTCATATCCAATTTCAAGACCATGAATATATTTACCTCTCAACAATAGTTCTCCAGTAGTCCAATACCATTCTTGATAACCATGGAAATCACCATTTTTATCTTTTGGTTTTATATTTTTATTTTTCATCGTTATCTTATATAAGGAAACCACCACATAAATCTGTGGTGGTTTATATTATATAATGTATTTTATTAAGATTGAGCAGTTAAGAATCCGAAGTATTGTTCGCTAGTCAAAGGAACTATTTCATCATCTTCTATTGGTTCTACATCAGAATCTAGTTCAACCAATAGTATATCACCTTGTCTTTTGATTTCAGTAATATGTGGGATAATACTAGCATGCACTCTAAATGTTTGAGCAACAGCTTCTAATGGGTTATCTTTATATTCATCTTCAATCCATAACCAATGTTCTTTATCAGTTGTCGTACACCAACAACGCAATGCGTATACATCACTATTATCACCTTCGATGTTTAATGCATCCCCATTAACTCTATGAGTTTCATAGATTACATCATATTCAACATAACCTAAGAATTCACCTTCTTTGCTGAATTGTTTATGTCGTAAGTGTTTACCTTCTGTAGCAACACGTTCATGACCTAATTCTTTAATCATTTCAACAATATCGATTGAACCGAATACCTTCGCTCTAAACTCAGCATTTTCTATTTTGAATGCTTCGATATACTCGTATGGTTTAGCATCGTCATACGCTTCTAAAAGTTCATCCATTGCTTTATCACAATCAAATAAAGATAACTCAACAGTTGGGTCAAAATCAACCAATTGGTTTTTAACATCTTTCATCAAATCAATAAAACGTGATTTGAATCTAGTTTTATTTGTGAACTGACCCTTAAGGTACTTAAGTACTTCTAAGTTTGTTACATCATCGTAAAACCTCATTGTATCGATTGAAAACCTTAACAATACATTCCATTTATCATAGTGGATAAAATGTGGGTATTTTTTAGCCATTTCAAATGGAGTTAATTCTTTTTCTGTACTTTGTGTTTTGTCTTCGTTACTCATACTATATATATTATTTATTTACATTACAAAGGTATATATCTTTTTCCAATTATGCAAGCTTTTT